>Ga0209348_1000630_pt1 | contig 18014 bp, 24 predicted proteins | sample ETNvirenome_2_30_FD_184065 | JGI IMG/M metagenome (GOLD analysis project Ga0209348, IMG submission 184065) | Marine viral communities from the Pacific Ocean - ETNP_2_30 (SPAdes) (version 2) | ecosystem: Environmental > Aquatic > Marine > Oceanic | place: Pacific Ocean | collected 2013-06-22
GCTTCAGAACCACTTACAAACGGATTGATTGGGATAAACCAGCACCAACCGTCACTATGCTCAATGGCAGCATTAACAGTCAGAATAATTGTCATCCGGGCACTGATAATGGTGACGGAACATTTTCTGATGCAAGGGTCTTGACAATCAAGGAATTATTGTATATAGTAGGACTACCAGATGATTGGGTTGATCATCTTGAACACACGAAGCGAAGAGAGAACTTTTTACGGCATGTTATCGGAGAATGTTTTCCTCCGCTAATGGCACTTAGTATTGTTAAAGAGATTAAAAATGAACGATAACTACGGGAACACATCAAGGTCTGAAGGTCTGGCTTACGAAGAGTTGCTACTTGAATCACTAAATTCAATGGTCAAAAATTCATCTTACATACCGGTTATAGATGCTAAAAAATGTGATGACATTTTTGGTAAAAAGACGACCACAAAAGCTGACGGAATGTTCGTTGATGCGAAAACCAAGGGCATAAGCATAAAAAATCCACAGAAAAGTAGTAGCTCAATTCAAGTATTTATTCCATCAAAGGATAAGCTCATTGCCGCACTTGAAAATGTATTGATAATGCCACAAGAGGCTAAAAATTATCTTGAACTCTGGCTTGGTCAGCAGAGTCAAGAAGAATTATTTGAGGTTTGCAAAAAAATGGGAGTTGACCCCGGTGGATTAGAATACAAAGATGAAGTCCGTCGCATTCGACTTAAACATAGCTCAATTCCTGAAGTTTATCAAATCGCTTTTATGCAATACATTAATGACCCATCTATAAAGTCCGAGTTGTTTGATTTGTCATTCTCAAGAGGCTTTTGCAAAAATAAGGTAAATCATGCTGAGTATATGCTTTGGTGTGATTCGACAAAGGGTGGTAAGGGCACTACTTCTCACCTTTCTGTCTGTAGGATGTCAGAGTTAAAAAATAAAGTCATGAAATTTGACTGGGCTATTAGAGACTCACAAACAGTTTGGGCTCTTGGGCCCCTAACACTGCAAATGAAAGGCTCTGGTAAGAAGTCTGGTGCATCTTACCACAGTCCACAATTTAATGCATCACTTAATGATTTAAAAAAGCACTGTCCAGATGTGTTTGTTGATGGTGATCTGGTAGCGATGCACAATTTTATTAAAAACATGTAAAGTTAGCTTGCATGACGGGCTACAACTAGTTATATTTTACGACTGAGAGAGGGTATACATGACTAAACGAACTAAATCTGATATTAAATTTGTTGGCCTGCATGCACACAGTGTTGCGGGCTCAATCTTTGATGCAATCGGCTATCCACAAGCACACATGGATTTTGCTTATGAGAACGGTTGCGAGGCACTGGCACTAACTGACCATGGCAATATGAATGGACTGGCATACCAAGTGCTTCATGCCAAGAAAATGCACGAGGCTGGTAAAGAATTCAAGCCTATTTTTGGATGCGAGGCTTATTTCACTCCGTCTATTGCAGACTGGCGGGATGCTTATGAGCAGGCAATGGCTGACAAGAAGCGAGCCCGCTCAATCAAGAAAGATGCACAGTCAGGTGCTACTGTAGAGGATGAAGGCAACAGCAAGCAGGTTCAAGATATTCTCCGTCGCCGCAGGCATCTTGTGCTGTTGGCTCAAAACCAAACAGGGTTGAATAACCTATTTAAGTTGGTATCTGAGTCATATCAGCCGGAGAACTTCTATCGCTATCCTCGTATCGACTATGCACTTCTTGAGAAGTATAACGAAGGTATTATTGCTTCTTCTGCTTGTCTTGGTGGGGTGTATGCCGGAAACTACTGGGAGAACCGGGAAGAAGGCCCTGAAGCAGTGCTGGAGTCCATGCGAGAGTCAACTCGTCGTATGGTGGACATTTTCGGTGATCGCTGGTATGCCGAGATCCAATGGAACAATATTAAAGAGCAACATGAATTAAATCAGTATGTTATTCAAGTTGCCAAAGAGTTCGGTGTTAAGCTGCTTTCCACAGCAGATAGTCACTATCCCAGCCCTACAGCATGGAAAGATCGTGAGCTTTATAAGCGACTTGGCTGGCTTGGCAAGGGCCGCCCCTCATGGGCTGATGAAGAATCAGAGTTGCCAGAAGGTGTAGAGGAGATTGGATATGAACTTTATCCAAAGAACGGCGACCAAATGTGGGAGAGCTACAAGCATTATTCTGCAGAGCAAGGATTTGAATATGACGATGACCTTGTGTTAGATAGTATTGAAGAAAGTTACCGTATCGCTTTTGATAGGGTTGAGAAGTTTCTTCCAGATAATACAGTCCGTTTGCCTGAGTTTGTTGTGCCTGCAGGTTTTACAGCTACTCAAGCACTTGTAAACTATGCATTGGAGGGTTTGAAGGATAAAGGGCTTCACACCAACAAAGAATATACAGACCGCCTTCGTCATGAGCTTAATGTTATCGATGACCGTGGATTCTCAAAGTATTTCCTCACGATGAAGTCGATTGTTGATGTTGCAACCGACATGATGCTTCCGGGCCCCGGTCGAGGTTCTGCTGCTGGTTCCTTGGTTGCCTATGCATTGAACATCACTCAGGTTGACCCTATCAAGAATGGACTACTCTTCTCGCGGTTTCTTCGTTCAGATGCGAAGGACTATCCTGATATCGATTACGATGTATCAGATAGCATGGCACTGAAAGAAAAGCTTGTTGAAATGTGGGGTGCAGACTGTGTTGCACCTATTTCCAATTGGAACACACTACAGTTGAAGTCTTTGATCAAAGATATCTCTAAGTTGTACAACATTGAATTCACCGAGGTCAATACAGTAACCTCGATTATGATTCGAGAGGCAACACCAGCAGCCAAGCAGAAGCATGGCATCCGTGCTGGTGTATACAATCCAACATGGGAAGAGGTTATTGAGTTTTCCCCGACACTTCGCAGCTATCTGAATAAATATCCAGCAGTTAAGACTCATGTTGAGGGATTAGTTGGTCAAGTTCGTTCCTGCTCGCGGCATGCTGGTGGAGTTGTTATTGCGGAGGATCTTGATAAGAGTATGCCGCTTATTAACTCAGGCGGTGTTCGTCAGGCACCATGGTCTGAAGGACAGAATGTTCGACATTTGGAACCCATGGGCTTTATTAAGTTCGACTTGTTGGGTTTGTCCACTCTTAAGATGATGGAGGGGGCGATTGAACATATTCTCCGCCGACATCACGGCATTGAGAACCCAACATTTACAGATGTTAGAGACTACTATGACAAGAATTTACATCCCGATGTTATTGATTTAAACGATCAAAATGTCTATGACAACATTTTCCATGCTGGCAAGTGGGCTGGTATCTTTCAGTTTACGGAGCACGGAGCACAGCAGTTCTGCACCCGAGTCAAGCCGACCAACATTATTGATGTGTCAGCTATCACATCTATTTATCGACCCGGACCTTTGGCAGCCAATGTTCATGATGAATATGTGGAGGCAAAAGAAAGCCCACATTATATTCAGTATCTAAACGAAGATGCTCGTGAGATTACCGAAGAAACATTTGGATTCCTTATTTTCCAAGAACAGATTGCTTTGCTTGCCCACAAGCTTGGCGGTCTTACTCTTGACGAGGGCAACATGCTCCGCAAAGTCCTGACTAAGAAAGGAACCGGCAAGGGTTCTGTCAAAGGACAACTTCATGAAAAGTTTATCAACGGATGTGTCAGTAACAAGATTCCTCGCGACGAAGCACAAGCCTTGTGGGATAAGTTTGAATACTTCTCTGGTTATGGTTTCAACAAGTCACATGCTGTAAGCTACTCCATCATTTCGTTCCAGTGTGCATGGTTGTTCAATTATTATCCTGCTGAGTGGATGGCAGCTTTCTTGGACAAAGAACCTGAGAGTCGCAAAGAGAAGGCTATCAACATTGCTAAGAAGTATGGGTTTGATATTGCACCTCTTGACATCAACAAGTCAGGGACTGTATGGGAGATTAGTGAGGACGGCAAGACCCTGATTCAGCCCTTGACTTCTATCAAAGGCTTAGGCATGGCCGCTATTGAACAAGTTCTCGATAATCGACCATTCATGAATGCTGAAGACCTTTTGTTTCGAGAGGACATATCCTACAGCAAACTGAACAAGAAAGCCCTTGATGCTCTCTGTCGTGGTGGTGCCCTTGATAACATTGTTGATGATCGCTTTACTGGCCGTAAACACTTCTGGTCTGCTTGTGTGGTGGAGCGACCAAAAAATCTGAAGAAGTTTAGTGAGAATATTGACCTGTTTGCTCCAGAGGGTGACTTTTCTGAAGAAGAGATTATCCAGTTTAAGACTGAGCTTATTGGAGTTTTCCCGATCAACTTGGTTATCTCTGTTGAAACAATTGAAAAACTAAAAGAGAAATACATTCCACCAATCTCAGAGTTTGATGAGGAATTGCAAATTTGCTGGTTCATTCCTCGCAAGGTTGTTGAGAAGAAAACCAAGAATGGAAAACTTTATTGGATTATTGAGGCGATTGACTCTAACAACGAACTAACTAGGATTAGGTGTTGGGGAGTTAAGCCAGATAAAGATCAAGTTCATATTAACCGTGCATACATGAGTAGGCTTGATTATAATGAACAGTGGGGATTCTCGACCAGATCTGTCCGACACAATTTTAGACTATTAGGATAAATTATATGAATGTCATGAGATATTATAGCCCTCTTTTAAAAGAGCCTGAGTTAAAAAATGAACCTGTTCTCATCAGAGTAAACAAATTTGATGAGCCTACTGCAAAAGCATTTTCAAGTGCAATTATGAAAGCTCAAAACACCGGCCAAAGTTATATACCGGTGATAATTGACAGCTATGGCGGGCAAGTATACAGTCTCATGTCGATGATTTCTGACATCAAACATTCTAAAGTTCCAGTTGCGACGATTGTTCAAGGCAAGGCAATGTCTTGTGGTGCAATATTATTTAGTTTTGGTGCTGAGGGCCACCGCTATATGGATCCAGATTCAACATTAATGATTCATGATGTTAGCTCCATGGGATGGGGCAAAGTTGAAGAAATTAAAGCTTCCGCAGAAGAAACAGACCGATTAAATACTAAAATCTACCATATGATGGCTGAAAACTGCGGACATCACTCTGACTATTTTCTTGATATTGTGCACGATAAAGGCCACTCTGACTGGTTTTTGGAATATGATGAGTGCCTAAAGCATAACTTAGCCAATCATGGTTATATTCCAGACTTTAGTGTGTCTATTAAGGTTGAATTTGGACTTCATTAGCTGTACGGCTCTATTTATCTTTGAGGGTTGAATAGTGTCCAACATAGACATCATAAGATGGAAAAGGCTTATCAATGAGTTGTCGTTTCTTAATGAAGAAATTGAATTGGTGGATTCAATAATTTATGAGTACAACAAATATTTTCAAGAGCATTACGAAGAATTTTGCAGAAGAAATGAAATTGATATTGACAAGCTAAATCAAGAAAATCACGAAAAGATTAGTGAATTGTATTCATCTGGTGAGTCGGATGAGATTGACGGCAACAAAGAGATTGAAATTGATCCTGAACATGATAATGAAAATTTGCCATCAACTTTTTCTAATCGTCCCGATAAAAAAAATCAAACTGAATATGAAATGACTCAAGAAGAATTAGAGATGCATGAGTCGTTTGTCAAACTGTTTAGGGCACTAGCTTTAAAATTACATCCAGATAAGTTAAGTTCTTCCTTGACAACCGAAGAGAGGGATGATATGATTGACATGTTCAACAAAGCGAAAGAAGCTTTGGACGAAAGAAAATATTTTGTATTACTTGATTTGGCTTCAAAGTTTAAAGTTAAGAGTCCAAAAAATTATAAACAGCAAATCCGCTGGATGAAGAAAGAATTAAAAGTTATGAAGCAACAAGTAAGCAAAAAGAAAACAACTTATAATTATTCATTCTCGGAATGCGAAACAGATGAGCAGAAGGATAATTTGGTTCGTAAGTTCATCAAACATCTTTTCAATGTTAATGTTTAGGAGGTAACTTGATTACAGATATTGTTTTAGGTATTCAACATGGGGATGAGGGAAAGGGAAAAGTAACTCATCAACTTTTGAAGAATGGAAACTATACACACTGCATACGATTTAATGGTGGTTGTAATGCGGGACACACAATTTATCATAATGATAAGAAATATGTGACACATCATGTGCCGGCATCTGTATTCTTTGGTGTTCCAGCAATAATCGGCCCCGGCTGTGTCGTAAACATAGATAAATTCTTAAAAGAATTAAATTATCTTTCTGAGAACGGCATTGATGTTGAAAACAATGTCAAGATTGCAAAAAATGCACACATTATTACTCGTTCTCATGTAGAAGAAGATAGTAAAGATATTAAGATAGGCACCACCAAATCAGGCAACGGTCCTGCATATCGTGACAAATACGATCGAACTGGAGTGAGAGCAGAGAGAATTAGACTTCTCAAACCATTTTTAATCGATATGCAGGAGGAGTTGTATGAGAATGGAGATGCTGTTGTTCTAATGGAGGGTGCTCAAGGTTTCTGGCTTGATGTTGATTGGGGTGAATATCCGTATGTCACCAGCAGTAACTGTGGAGTTGGAGCCGTAATAAATAATGGAATTGATCCAAGATCAATCAGAGATATCTGGGGTGTCGCCAAAGTTTATGAGACTTATGTTGGCAAGAAAAAGTTTCAGCCAAATAATCCTGTTTTTAATCAAATTCAAGCTGCTGGTTCAGAATTTGGAGCAACAACGGGCAGAGTCCGCCAGTGCAACTGGCTTGATTTTGGGCAACTAAAAAAAGCTATTCGCATGAATGGTGTAAACAAGCTAATTTTTAATAAGGTTGATGTATTACGAGAAGTTAAAAGTTGGGGTATGAAAAACCCTGATGTTCTCTTTGCCGAAGGTGAAGATGGTTTCACGAAGTTTATTACAGAGAATGTCCCAGAATGTGTAGACGAAATTTTCTTTTCCGCATCGCCAAAAACTATTTGACTTCAATGTTCAAACTGGTTATAATTTATACACACTTAGGAGGTTATAGTGTCAACTGATGATAAACGACGACAATATGTCAAAGAATATATTCGCTCACTTGTTGCCATTGAAGAAGCAATGGAACCATACAAGGAGCAAAAGCGAGAACTGCGAGCAGAGTTCAGGGAGAACGGGTGGCTCAATACCGATGAGATCCGTGCAGCGGTGAAAGCTTATCGATTGTTCAAGGATAATGTGGACATTGATGAAGTTGTTGAAAACTTCAATATGTTTAGTGGGGGCACAAGTGATCATTGAATACGCACGAACTCGTCCTGATGCACACGATCCAGAAAGAGCTAACCCTTCAGATGCTGGGTTGGATGTTTTTTATTCACCCCTGCATAAAGGACAAGCAGTCTCAGTAAATCCCGGTGAAAGTCGCATTATCCCCACAGGATTGCGATTTGGCATTCCACACGGGTATATGCTGGAGGTTAAGAATCGAAGTTCTGTAGCCTCTAAGCGGTCCTTACTGGTGGGTGCTTGTGTTATTGACTCTGGATATGATGGAGAAGTTTTCATTAACTTGCACAATGTTGGAAAAAGCCCACAATTTTTAGAATCAGGTGACAAGATCGCACAAGTTGTAATGGTTCCAGTGGTTAATTTTCGAGCTGTTCAGAGCACATCTGGAGATCTATATCGTGACTCGATCACGATTAGCGATAGAGGCGATGGAGCCTTGGGAAGTACTGATGGATAAGAATACAAAACTAGTAATGTTTAGCTCTAAGACAGGCAATTGGGCAACACCACAAGATTTCTTTCTAAAACTTGATTGGCGATTCGGGCCCTTTGATTTGGATCCGTGTGCCAATCCTAGCAATGCAAAGTGTATGAACTTCTTCACCGAGGCGGAAGATGGGCTGTCGAAAGACTGGGAAGGATTTCACTGCTTTGTCAATCCGCCATATGGCCGCGGCATTGATAAGTGGATTAAAAAAGCTTATGAGGAATCACAGAAGCCCAATACCAAGGTGGTAATGCTGATTCCAGCACGAACTGATACAAAGTATTGGCATGACTATGTAATGAAGGCTTCCGAAATTCACTTTGTAAAAGGAAGGCTTAAATTTGGTGACAGTGAAAACCCTGCACCATTTCCCTCTGCCGTAATCGTATTCGATGGTAAGGGGGAGCTTTGGAGAGTCGAAGGTATTAACAGATAGGAGATTATTATGACTGAAGAAGGTTTGAATGCATCTATACTTAGACTTCAATCATTTGTGGTTGAAACCTATGGCATGATAAAGGATATATATAAACGAGATCAAGAAGAGGGCGATGTAGACAAGATTGCCCAGCTTAGTATGAAGCTGGCCCAATATGAGGGTGCCCTACTTACATTGAGAGGTTATAAGCAGGATATCATTGATTCTGCTGCTGTTGAAGAAGAACCCGAAGAAGAGCTATCAGAGGAACAAGATGAAGGTGTTATAACTGAAGAATATCTTGAAAAAGAGTCAAAAACATTCAGAAATTCACAAGCTCATCAGAAAAAGAAAAAGGGTAAGAAGTGAACCGCCAACAAAGAAGAGCAATGAAGAAGCAACTTGGTGAGAAGGCACAAGTTAAAATGTCCAACCAAGTCTCTTTGTTTGGTAAACTGCCCCAATCATGTAGTGCATGTGATAAAGAGTTTGATAAGAAAAATAAGGAAATGGTTCAGTCTTGGAATGTTCTTGTCAAGCAAGAGGTTGTCAGGCTTTTTTGTCCTGACTGCATCGGTAAAACAAGGGAGGTAATCGATGAGTGTGAAAAGACTATCGCCGACATCACTGAAAAAGATACTTGATGGCGAGGTAAGAGAGGATGCAACTTGTGTAGTCAAGTTCTACTCCAATGGTTGTCACTTGTGCCACAACCTAAAAGACTATTACGAAGAACTGTCCGATCATGAAGACTATCAGGATTATCACTTCTTTGCTTTTAATGTGGACAATATGCCCGAGATCGAAAAACAACTAATGTTTAATGGTGTTCCCACCATATCAATGGTTAGGACATTTGTTGGGGATGAAAAGCCAAAGATTAAGATCTTAGACGACCCAATTAATCCTAATGAAAAAACTTGGTATCGTGTCTCAGATATCCGTAAATTTATTAAGGAGAATAGTCGATGACATGGCCTAAACTAGATGAAGCACTCTCGTATGACGATGTTTTATTGATACCTCAGTATTCAGACATAAGAAGTCGTACAGAAGTGTCCACCACTACAGATCTTGGAAATGGCTTAGTATTAAGATTGCCTATCATTGCATCACCCATGGATACGATCTCAGAATCTGCCATGGCAATCAGTCTTGGTGCTGCCGGCGGTGCTGCGATTATTCACAGATATAACGGTATTGAAATGCAATCTCGCATGGTGTCATTGGCTCAAGAAGTATCCAATCAAAAAGCCCGCGGCTCGATTAACATCGGAGGTGCAGTAGGGATCTCCGGCGACTTTATTGAAAGAGCAAAAACATTACTACAGTCGGGTGCCACCTTCTTGTGTGTCGATGTGGCTCATGGCCATCACATACTAATGGAAGAGGCATTAGCTAGTCTTAGGGGTGCCATCGGCGATGATGTTCACATCATGGCTGGTAATGTTGCAACGATCGATGGCATAAACGATTTAGCTGACTGGGGTGCCGACTCCGTTCGCTGTAATATTGGCGGGGGCTCGATTTGTTCCACCAGAGTGCAAACTGGTCACGGTGTCCCGGGATTGCAGACAATTATTGATTGTGCTAGAACAGACAGAAAAGTCACAATTGTGGCGGACGGAGGCATCAGAAACTCTGGAGATATGGTTAAAGCATTTGCATGCGGTGCCGATGTAGTAATGTGCGGCTCTTTATTGGCTGGTACTGACGAATCACCCGGCAAGGTGATGGAAGACTCCAATGGATCTCGATGGAAAACATACAGAGGGATGGCAAGTAAGGAGGCACAAGTAAATTGGCGAGGTAATTATTCTTCTTATGAAGGTGTATCTGCCAGAGTGCCTTACCGCGGCTCTGTTGTTAAGATTCTCGAAGATTTAGAAAGAGGAATTAGATCTGGCTTTTCATACAGTGGTGCCAGAACACTTGAAGAATTTCAATCAAAGGCAAAAATTTTAAAGCAGACTCCGGCAGGTATGGGAGAAAGTAGAACACATATCTTGGGGAGGCAGTGGTGAGTGATGATATAAAGTATGGTAAAAATGATAAGAGAATTGTTTTTACCGACACAGATCACCGTCATGCTCAGTTACTGGTAAGATTACGAACTGACGGCATGAAACAATCACAATTTTTTAGAAGCTTGATAACAGGTTATATTGAGCAAGATGAAAGAATTGTTAGTTACTTTGATGATGTTAAAGAACAATCAAAAGAAAGAAAAACTAAATCTAATAAGCTTCGTAAGAGTGGACAGAAGCTCATGTCATCGAGCGGTTTCTCGCAAGATCAAATTGAAGATATATTTGATATGATTTCTCAGGAGCATCCTGAGCTATGAAGAATTACGATGGTCTGAGAGCATGCTCAAGAAAATGCATAGAGCTAGAAACTGAATGTCCCTGCACAGAATGCAGGCTATGGATTGATTATCCAGACGAAAAAAATTGTTCATTGATATCTATTAATGAAAACGATTCCATGACCTTGAGAGAGGTAGGGGAAAGGCTTGGTATATCCTTCGCTAGAGTTAAACAAATAGAACAAAAAGCACTATCGAGGATCCGCAAGTTTAATATAGATTGGTAATTTTATTAGTTTTTGTAAAATACAACACTATTTATTACTGACTTATTTTGATGCCAAAATTGTATATTTACTAATTTTAAAGGAGAACTAAAATGGCTCGCAAAACACTTTTAACCGAAGCTGAACTTCGCAGCTTTATGAAACTCGCGGAACTTACCCCGCTTGGTGCTGATAAAATCGCTGAGATTTATGGTACTGAAGAAGATCTTGAAGAGGGTGAAGATCGTGACGACAAGAAGAAGAAGCCCATGAGAGAAAAGGAGGATGAAGATGAAGATGACGATCCTCCCGGCATGAGACCCATGAGAGAAGGTGATGACGACGAAGACGATGATCCGCCCGGCATGAGAGGCGACAAGGCCATGGAAGAGGAAATGGATGCTATGGCTATGGGTACTGATGACGATGATGAGGCCGGCGATATGGACATGAAGATGGATATGGGAATGGATGCACCTGCCGCCGGCGGAGACTCTAAGATGGTGTCTATCGATGACTTCATGGGTGCCTTAGAAGATGCACTTGAGCAAGTCTTAGGTGATGATGTCGAAGTTGAAATGGATGATGAAGACGACGACATGGGCATGGACGACGATGATGCTATGGGCATGGATGATGATCCTGCTGGAATGAGAGGCGGAGACGACGACCCTGCTGGCATGAGAGGCGGCCGCCCCATGATGGAAGAAGAAGATATCGTTAACGAAGTTGCTCGCCGTGTTGCTGCTCGCTTACAAGACAAGCAGAACAAGGAGCAAATGGTCGATCAACTCGCAGAAAGAATTTTAAACAGATTAACATCAAAATAGTTGACAAGACTGTTGTGAGTCATTATAATAACCATTAGTATTACTACTAGTGGTTATTTTTTTGTGGAGGCAACATGGATCCTTGGTGGCTTTATTTGCTAGTTTTTATATTTGGATATGTTACATGCCAAACATTTTACTTTTTTAGATCGACTAGAGTTTCATTAAAACTAATGAAATCAAGTAGAGTTATCTACTTACTCATGATGGCTAAGGCAATGGAAAAATATAAGATTGCCGAGGAAGTAATGATACAACATATGCAAGAATCCGGTAAGGATCAATTCACAATATCTAAATTTAAAGATAGTATAGAAAAAGAAAGACAAAGTTTCAAAGACAGAACAATCACATGGGCTGTTGAGAATACCCCTGATACATTCAAGGATATTCTTGGGTTTGAAGATTGGGACTCAGCTATGAGGTATCTTGTCCTCCATCGAGACGAAGCATTTAAATTTTGGAGGATTGATAATGATTAGTAAAATACTTGATAAGATTTCAGGTGGTAGGAAGGTTGACCCCAAAGAACAACAACTGCTTGAAGATGAGCTTGAGAGACTTATATCGCAAGCTAAACAGCCCGACCTAAGAGTTATTGGGCTTTTCTCAGATGTTACAGATGATAAAATTGCTGAACTAATACATGCAATAATTTATCTTGATGAAGTTAATGCAATAACAAAAGAAAGCAAGCCAATTGAATTTTATATTTCAACATATGGTGGCTCTGCTGACGATATGTTTGGTATGTATGATGTTATGCGAGTCATTAGGGAAAGAACAGAAATTCACACCATCGGCTTGGGCAAAGTAATGTCAGCCGGTGTTCTGTTATTGGCATCAGGAACTAAGGGCAAGCGATGCATCGGCAAAAACTGTCGAGTTATGGTTCACTCTGTTATTGGTGGTAGTCACGGCCCCCTTCATAACCTTATAAATGAGATGGATGCTATTGAGCAGATACAGAAAATGTATAGTGAGGCACTAATAGCAGAGACCAATTTAACCAAGAAAGATTTAAAGAAGCTTCTGGAGAAGAAAGTAAATGTCTACTTGTCTGCAGAAGAAGCAGTCGAGTTAGGAATAGCAGACATTATTATTTAAGGAGTTGTAAAGTGTCAGATTATTTAAAAGATATGTTTATTGATGTCAGAAAAAAGAAGGACATCAAATCTACGATTAGTGAACTGGAGTCAATGTTAGAATCAGTTTCTCAAATTGTATACGGTGCTGCCATTGAGGAACAGGAAGGCAGTGCCACTCAGGGCTTTAGTGTTAATTTATCACTACCGAGATTGACACCTACTGAGTCATGGGGTGATCCAAACAGTCAGTCAAGACAAGACATTGATAGAATTTTCGCATCAATTATTAGGCAGCCTAGCATTAAAGCCAGAATCGAACATATCAACAGCTTTGCAGATCCAAAGCTTGCACAAAGAAAGGGTCGTGGTGCCAGATTTAATTCTATTCTTAACATGATGATGATTTTAGAGGCTCTACAAGCATGTTTGAACGACTACAGTGAGTCATCTGCTGGATTTGTATTTGAGGGTTTTATGGCTGCTGTAACAGGCGGTAAGCAGATCGCTGGTCGTGTTGGCGGTACTCTGCCGATTGAAGATTTTGTCACTGGTGACAACGAGCCCGTCAGTCTTAAACTTCTTAGTCCCAAGACACCAATTCATGGTAGCTTTACTAATCTTGTAGATTATCTTTTTATTCGAGGCGGGACAGGTGTAGAGCAAATCAAGTATCTAATTGGTAGAAAAAATACAGATGGCGATAAGGTTTCACAATTAATGTTATTAGAGTTTGTTATAAATCGACAAAATTTTGTTGAAATCATGAGTCAGACCGGCAACGGCGATCTGTTGGGCCAGCAAGGCGGTGCGATACAACAATTAGCCAGAAGCTGGAGCGGAGATCCTAAACAGTTATTGCAGATGAGAGAAGTTCTTTTACAAACTCCGGGCTACAATCAAGGTCTGGGAATGTTCGTAAGGAATCTCGATGATGCAGGTCAATTTAATGCAGCAGCATCCGCTCCTAAAGATCCAGCAGTTAAACAGGCCCAATATCAAAAGGAACTTGAGAGGGCTGTTCGATTGGGAGCCAGAACACAAGGTAAAAAAGATGCTGATGAAGGCAAGGCTGCAGATTTTGAATCATGGGCCAAAACTATTCCAGAATATAAAGATGCTGATAAATTAACCCTCAATGCAGCCAAGAGAGCATATGCAGCGGGCTATAGTGAGGGCAATCCTGCCGCGGCTGAACAACAGCCATCGCCTGAGCAAGTCACAGAATCTTATTTTGGCGAGTTTCATGAAAGAGAAAAGTACATCTTGAGTGAGGAAAAGAAACTTATGGAAGCATCCGGTGGTAGTGGTGGAAAACAATGGTCGATTAGTGCAGCAGGAACAGAAAAAATTACTAACACCGCTGGTGTAGACTACTACGGTGAGATAAACTTGAGTGATGAGAATATAAAAGCATGCACGGATATTTATATCAGTAAGCTGGGGGATGATCTCGTAAATCTGCTGCAGACCACAAAAGAGTTTACCGAGAACATTGGAAAATATTTCAGCACGGAAGAAAGAGCGGGTGCGATGTCAGCTAACCAACAAGCACAACAAGATGGCAAAGAAGTTGTTGAAATGCTGCAGTCGCAAACACAAGATGCATCAAATACAGATGAAGTTTAACAAATATATTGACATATTGTTTAAAATAATGTATAATAATAAAATAACTGAGAGGTATTAATGAGTCGAGCTTATGACGACAAACAATCATTACAACAAAAGATTATAACAGGGGCTAATGTACTAGCTGACAATGTAGCATCTACATTGGGACCAAGAGGCAGAAATGTTCTGCTACAAGAAAAAGGAAAGTCGCCGTTTATTACTAAAGATGGTGTAACTGTTGCGGCATTTGTATCGCTTGAAGATCCGTTTGAGAATGCTGGTGCTCAGATTATTAAACAGGCTGCGATTGAGACAAACAACGGTGCTGGTGACGGCACTACGACATCTACTGTATTAGCCCGGGCTATCCTAACTGAGTCGCAGAAGTTTATCGCTTCAGGAATCTCTCCGATTGAGCTACAAAGAGGTATCGAGAATTCAGTAAAAGAAATTGTCCTTAACTTGAAGGACATGGCAATTCCTGTCAACAGTCTCGAAGACATTGAACACATCGCTACAATTTCTGCTAACAATGATAAGGGTATCGGTAAATTGATCGCCATGGCCTTTGACCGTGTGGGTGAAGACGGGTCTATTACAATCGAAGAGTCAAATTCTATCGAGACCTCTCTTGATATCACGGAAGGATTTAGTTTCAATTCTGGGTACTGTGCTTCAGCTTTTGTAACTGACGAACGACGGTCTATCATGCACCATGAAGATCCTATGATTCTTGTTACAGATCACAAGATTAATTCTGTTGATCAAATTCTACCCGTTTTAGAAATAGCTGCCCGCGAAGGCCGACCACTAATCTTTGTTGCTGAAGATGTTGAGGGGCAAGCACTGGCTGCAATGATTATGAATGCAATGCGAGGCACAATGAAGGTAGCAGCCATCAAGGCCCCCGGCTACGGTCAGGAACGAAGAGACTTGCTACAAGATCTTGCAACATCAGTTGGTGCCACATTTATATCCAGAGAGAGCGGAAAGAAGCTGCACGAAACCAAAATGGTTGACTTTGGTACTTCTAAGTTTGTTGAAAGCAGCAAGGCAGGCACAATCTTTGTTGGCGGTAATGCTGATATAGATGTAATTGAAACTAAAATAGAAGCCTTGAAATCTGACATTGAATCAACCGATTCGTTATCTGAATGTGAGCTAATACAAAGAAGGATTACTAGACTCGCTTCCGGTGTGGCTGTTATTCGTGTTGGCGGTTCTACCGAAGTCGAAATGACTGAGAAAAAGCATAGAATCGAAGATGCTCTTGAAGCTGTTAAAGCTGCTCAAGATGAAGGCATTGTGCCCGGCGGTGGCACCGCTCTTCTTAGAGCATGCCAGAGAATTATCATCACCACCGAACAAGGTCACCATGAACAAGCTAACGGTGCTGTCATTGTTAAGAATGCTTGTTATGCACCAATCAGGCAAATGGCTGAGAATGCCGGCTTGTCTCCTGATTTGATTGTGGATGAAGTTCTAAAATCTGATGAAAACATGGGTTGGAACTTTAGAACCAATTCTCTTTCTAATCTCACTAGCGATGGTGTAATTGATCCCGTCAAGGTTACTCGCACTGCTCTACAGAATGCCGCCAGTTGTGCGGGAACCTTAATAACAACTAATTATGGTATTATACAAACGGGGGCAGAATGATGAATCAAGGAGATTTAATTCATATCCCACAAGGTGTGCAATTGTGGTCAGATACTGGTACAGGCATGAGACATCGCACAACTGAGAGGCCCACCATAGGCATTTATCTTGGCGGTGTTAATCGTGTTTACGAAGTTTATGCCAATGGCCACGAGTGGAAACTTAAAAGCAGGGATGTATACCCTATGGAGAAAGCATGTTAGTTAAACTTACAGAGGTGTGTCAAAGAAATACTCTCACCTCATCCAAGCAAGAGTATTCTTTGAGAGATGTCTTTGTTAATCCTGAGCATGTTGTGATGATCCGCGAGGACTCTCGTTTAGGACAGCTTAACGAAAGCAATTCGTTGTTGCCCGGCATGGATAGCAATCATCAATTTACAAAGCTTACAATCAACCGTGGCCAAACTGGCACCGAGATTGTAGTAGTTGGCTCTCCTCAACTCGTCGAAGAGAAGTTACAACAAAACAAACAACTTATTAGAGGATAAAATGTCACAAAGAGTAAATATTCAATTTTCAATCGATTTGGAAGAACTACCAGCCGAGGTTGAGAGGCTTGTAGATAAGTTTGGTGATGAACTTGAAACAACATCCGAGTTATTCAGTGAGTTGGCTGAAGATGTTATTTCTATTGCTGGTCTTGAAGATCTCAACGGGCTTAGATTATCACTAGCTCGTGCTGATCATATCTTAGACGACATTACTAAAATCGCAGGTGGTTACATTCAAATGAAGACTCAGCCACAAGAACAAGAACAACAGGAAACTGATCAGCTCAACCCCTTCACACCAAATGGCGATACTCTGAGTGGGTTAGAAGAAAAGTTAAGAGCTTTCAGAACAAGGATGGCAGATGAGCAGCCCACTGAAGTCTCCAATAACCAACAATAAGTGTCTAGCAACCCTCAAAAAAATAATCCCAGAGGGTTCAATTGTCCATTCTTTCTTACTTTACGATGGTAGTCTTGAGGTTAAGCTGGCTGATGCTGATCGTTTTGTTGTTGCACACACCAATAGATATGTAAACTATGAATTTTGGCAGTGTTTAATTGCAGACCCTGAAAGAGTTGGTGTTATAGCTAATCATTTTAGTCCTATTGAGAGCGAGAACATATTTGACATTTTACAGAAAGAATGGCTCAAGTATCCTGATCCGTTCATGAGATCTGGTATTTTCTATTTGTTAAATCAGAGTTCAGATCTTAACTATATTACTTCTGGCAAACTTGTTGAGGGTCTTGATTTGTCTAGAAGCATAGCAAAAATGAAAAATTTTCATTGCCCCAACATACACATTCAACACGATGAAGAAGAAAACTTTATTGAGTCAATAAAAAAAATGGATACTGATTGTGACTTTATATTTTTGCCAATTGGAACATACTCACTAAACTTTCTTGAAGAGGGTCAAAATGTTGGATTTGAACAAACAAGAGTCATACACAAAAATGTTAGAGACTTACTAACAACAGACAAAAAGTTTGTCTTACTTTACAAATATTCTAAAACAGTTGTTGAGTACTTTAAAGATCACACAATCTATATCGTTGATCAGTGGGGTCGCCATACTGAAAGCACAAAATTTGCCAAAGAGGTTTTAATTGCCAACTTTTAATATTATGTTAGCTTGTGCACTGTTTGCTTTGGGACAAACATTAGGCTGGTTCCAGCTAAATGCACAGTTTGTCTGGGGATGGTGGAGCGATAAACCTATACTATCAGCAGTTTTATTTTCCATACCCACGGGTATTTGTTTTTGGTATGGTGTTAAACTTTGCTATGAGGAGTGGGGAGAGGTATGGGGCCCAAGATTTTTAATTTTTTGTATGTCTTATCTTACTTTTCCACTTTTAACATGGTATCTTTTGAACGAAACTATGTTTACTACTAAAACAATGATATGTGTCGTGTTATCATCTATCATTGTCGCTGTACAATTATTTTGGAGGTAATATGAGAATTGTAGAAAAACCGTGGGGATTTGAGTATATATGGGCTGAGACTGATGACTATGTAGCCAAAATGCTGCATATAGAGCCTAAACAAAGGCTGTCG
>Ga0209348_1000631_pt1 | contig 17998 bp, 6 predicted proteins | sample ETNvirenome_2_30_FD_184065 | JGI IMG/M metagenome (GOLD analysis project Ga0209348, IMG submission 184065) | Marine viral communities from the Pacific Ocean - ETNP_2_30 (SPAdes) (version 2) | ecosystem: Environmental > Aquatic > Marine > Oceanic | place: Pacific Ocean | collected 2013-06-22
GCAGGATTAGTGATTGGTAATACATCGATGGGTAATGGTGGACTTGCAATCGTAAACAGCACATCTGGAACAGGAAGAATATATTTTGGTGATGCTGTTGGTGCTAATTCTGCAAGAAACAGAGGTCAAATTAATTACTACCACAATGGTGATTACATGCTGTTTGCCACTGCAGGTGATGAAAAACTTCGCATCACATCAACTGGTAACTTACAGTTAGGGTCTGCTGTTGATGCTGGTAATGCTTTAAGATACTCTGATGTTTATAATTATAATACAGGTAGTAGTGCAGGTTCAATTATAAGACTTATCACTAGAAAGAGTGATAGTAGTAGTTCAGTATCTGCTGATATTGTCAAATATAAAACTGGTGGTTTATATATCAACAATAACGAAGTTCTTGGAACTACAGGATTTATTTCATTCGGAACTGGAACTGCTGGAGGTTCAGTAACAGAAAGACTTCACATCTCATCAACTGGAGAAGTTAGAATACCAAGTGGTAGTAATAGTACAAGTAGATTGACATTTGGTGGTGCTATTAACATATACCATGATGGTAATATGAAATTTGAAAATGGAACTGGATATTTAAAGTTACAATCCAATAATGCAGTTTATATTGATGGTAGTGCAATTTACCTTAGAAATGCAGGTGGCACTAATAGAATGGTTATCGACTCAAATGGTAATTTATCCCAGACTTCTGCTGGTAGTGGATTTAGTTATTTCAAAGGAAGTAGTGAATATATCTTTGGTAGTCAGTACTCATCACCTCCTGCTGGTGGTGTAGAAGCAGACTTCCAAGTTCATACAGGTAAATCAAGAGCATCAATGAGTATTAATGCATACTATAACAATGCTGGTGCTCCATTTTTGCAATTCGTATCATCTAGATCAAACACTAAAGGTGTTCTTGGAACTAAAGCTGCACTTAATGATTATCATGGTGATATTAGATTCTATGGTGATAATGGAACAAATTATAACTCACTCGTTAATTCTGCTCAGATTTTAGTAAGACAAAAATCAACAATATCTGATGGTGATACTGTGTGTGCTGGTGAACTTTCTTTCCGTACTGGTAATGCAACTGGTGGTGCAGTACAAGAAAAGTTGCAGATTAGTAGTGAAGGTAAGATACGTTATGGTTTACACGATTCGTATATGCCTCACGCACTTCAAGCACGAGGTTTTAGCATATCTCCAGATAATGGTGGTAATAATAAAACAACAATCAGAGTTTCTGGTTTAGTATCTGGATGCTTTATATTCCAGATGGGGTATTATAATTCAGCAGGTCAGGGTGAAGGTGGATTTGCTTGTGCTGTGAGTGGATATATGACTTCAACTAACCAATATACTATTGATAATATCAAAGCTCCATATGCTCATGCAAATAGTTCTATCAGTGGTATCAATAAACAAAACTCTTACTTTGAATTTACAATAACAAACTCTCATGCTTCATATACTGGTGGTGGTGAAATAGGAATTATTGGTGCTCAAGAATTGACAATTACTGTAACTTATCATTCATAAATATCTAAAAACATAATTATGATTACAACTAGCATTACTTGGAACGTTACAGATTTGAGAAGAGATGACTCTGATGGTTTTGTCTTTGAAATTAAATATTCAATCACTGGTATTTCGACAGAGACTGTAGGAAGTGCATCAACTTCATATTCACACGTTGTGACTGGTGGTTACTTGGTTCCTGACCATACAAGAACTGGAAGTGAAATACCATTCGACAAATTAAGTGAATCTCAAATTGTTGATTGGGTCAAGGCTGGTCTTGGAACAACAGAAACTGTAGGATGGGAAAATGCAATATCAGGTCATTTAGATGGTATGCGTTATGATGCACTTCACAATCCCATTAAATCAGATGCTACTTCAACTGGACTACCTTGGTCAACATAAATAATTAGAAACGATAATGGCATTTAAAGTATATAAAAGAGTTGGTTTAAGAAGAAATAACAATCTTTCAGATTTATCAAATCCAACAGAAGGATTAAATAATCTACTTGATTCTTTAGCACCATTAACTGGTGAGTCTTTTGTTGATGCTGATTTAGATGCGATTAGAAATTTATTTTCCCAAGGATTAGATAATGATGAATATAAAGGAATAGTTGATAGTGCGATTGAATTTACAACTCCAAATGGCAAGAACATTGAATTTAATCCAAGAATCACTTATCAAAATCGTCTTGATAAATTTGCAGAGTTTGCAGGAGAACCGAGATTTAATGGTGGAGATGGATTAACAGCAAATTATTATCAAAATGATCAAATAAATTTTAATACTGATGCAGATTTTAATTATGGAGTAGGTATTGCAGATTTTGAAAACAGTACATCTGGGCAAATATTTACAGGTATCACAACAGAAGGTGCAATTGATAGCGATAAGTTCTGGGAACAAGGAAATTTTGAATATACTGGAAAAATTCATCCACAATCAGTAAAATCAAATGTAGGTGTCAAATGGGAAGGTTTTTTCGTTCCTGCAGTGACAGGAAACCTTAGTTTAAGTGTTAGTTCTACTGGTTACTTTACAGTAGATTTTGAAAAAGATGGTTATGTTGGTGGTGGGTCAACATATACAGAATATGCAAGAGTTGGTATCACAACAACAGTTAATGGAACCAAATCAGGAACTGAAATTGTAGTGGTGCCGACTAACACCGTAAAGCATATTGGTATTGGTATGTCCGTAAGTGGAACTGGAATTTTAGCAGGTTCAAAAGTTTCAGGATATGATAGAACAACTGGAAACGTAACCCTTGAAAATCCTGACGGGAATCCAATTGGAAGTACAGGATCTACATCTGTAACATTTTTTAGAGATGTTGGTAGTAGTGTCAGATCTTCTATTCAAACTCATGTTTTGACTGCATATCAAAGATATCGAATTAGACTTAGATATTTTCACCCAAGATCAGTTAATACTGCAAGACTCGCTAGATCTGTAGACTTTAACTATAAAGAATCGAATATGGCTGAAGATGGTCAATTAAGATTCAATAAATTATATTCTTTAGATTATGATTTTAGTGATTCAGCAAAAGGTGAGTTTAATGATTACTATGATCAATCAGTTCGTTCTGGAGGTTCAAATACAGATGGGATTGGAAGTCGAACTTCTTCCAATAATTATGTAAAATTAAAATCCACAAAGAAAATTGATATTAAGTACAAAGTTAAAGGTAATTATGTAGATATTGTAAGAGCTAGTGGAACTATACCTACAACTTTAACTAATAATTCATCAATAATTGGAGGTTTTGATGCTAATAATCCAACTTCTGGAATTGAAGTTGGTAATTATGTCTTTGGAACTGGCATACCCGATGGTGCAAGAGTGACTGACGTTTTTATTAATCAATTTATTGTCATAGATAAACTTGCTACTACCAGTGGAACATCAATTGCTTTACTTTTTGTAGATCATCGTGGATTTGTAAAAAGAGTTCGAGTTACGAATAATGGTGGTTCAACAACGATTAATGCGGTAAGTGGATTTTCTTTTAGAGCAACCCTACCAACTGCAACTACGACTCATACCGATATCCAAAAAGGCATGATCGCACTTTCTCCAAACATTAATGGTTTTAAAAAAGTAACTAATGTTGAACCAACTCAAGTCACTCTTAGTGGCAGTGTTAGCACAGGTGTAAATGAGGACGTATTATTCTATCAATCACGAGGACTAAAAGATAATACTCTACAAATTTTTTGTGATAGACTTGATGGAATTCCGAGTGTAAAATGTTTAGTTGCGAATACAAGTGGAGCAACTTTGGGTATTGGTACTGATATAATTCCTGTTGATGATACTTCTGTCATTCAAGATGATTGGAATATTCAAGGATTTAATTTTTGGCCAAACACTCAAATTGAAAGTATAGATCCAAGTGCTAAAGAAATCACTATTAAGGAACCTCAAGGAAGAGGTCTGAGAAGAGCAATGACCGATAATTCACAGTTTACTGCAACAAGTAATGGTGATGATCGTCAATTATGTTGTCCTCCTACAGATACATCTCCTCCATTTAACGCAACAGAAGAGGGATTAGAAACAGTCCTTAACGAAAGACCGAATTTAAAATTTAATGCAGGAAATATTGTATTTGATCAATTATCTGCAACTTTCCCTACTGGCACTAGTAAAATAACAACTGCTTCTCCAACTTCTCCAGTCAATCGAAAAATTGATATCAAAACACCTTTATCTGCACAACCATTTAAAATATTAGGGTACGTAGATCCAAATCCATAAAAAAGGTTTTCAGTCAAATTTTTGCCGAAATTTTTTTTCGACCTTTTTTGGAATTAAAAGTCAATTTTGGTTTTAGTCTCTATTTAATAATAAAAAATAAGTTTCAGTATTACCATCAGGATCTTTGACTTGGATGGGTAGTTTATGTGAGAAACTTGACGCATCTATTTCTGGAGAAACTGTGGTTATATCACTAGCAATTCCCTCTATAATTATGGGCCCATTAGTTTTATCTAAAAAAGAAAGTTCGCCAATTGAAACACTTGTACTTTCTGTTTGTAAAGTTCCTGTTCCATCATCACTTCCCTCTTCACTCCAAGGATTATTATCTGTTGAGAATGCACGAGTATCTCCAATATAAATTCCAGCTTTGCCACCTGTTAAAACTGCAGATGCAATATTATTATACTGAGCAGGATCATTTAGAACAATACCTCCTTCAAATTTAAGTTCTTCACTGGTGGTAGTGCTTTTATCTCCTCTATACTTTCTATTCATAAAGAACTGAGCATTCTCAATATTTGCTTGAGTTATATCACTAGCAGTATTGATACCCACACCACCTAACCAAGAAAAATCATCATCTTGAACAACTGGTGTAATATAATTTAAAACCTGAGTTTGATGCACAGGATCTTTTCTAATAAATGTAAAATTATCTGGACTAACAACAGTTGATATACCTATCTGATTTGATGTGACATTTATTACATCTACACCAAGAACATTTGTGGATGGTCTTGTTGATAATTTAAATTTAGTAAATCCATCTGATTCAGTAACATAATAATCTACATTTGGTGATAAAGTATTGACACCAATAACATTATTAGATGAATCTTTTACTTCAATAGTAACACTTGTATCGACACCAACGACATCATCTTTAGTAAATGCAAACGTATCATTTGCATTCAAAGTTAGAGAAAGTCCAGCATCAACATTTGTACTTGTATATGCGACTCCTACTTTTGTACATTCGAATGTTGTAAATCCTTCAAATACATTTTCAACTGAGAAACTATTATTTAAAATTGTTGAACCAGCACCAGTTATGTTACCAATGGTAATTAAATCACCAAATTTTAAATAATATGGTCTATCCATAGTCACAGTGATGTTCGTTTCACTTATTAATATACCAGCAATGAAGTTTTCTGATCCTTTAGAATCTATTGAGGTTACTGATAATGGTCTATCAATTGCAAAGTTAAAAAATCCACTCCCATCAACAGTATTAAAACCAACTTTTGATACATTTCTTAAATTATTTTGAAGACGATTTAAATCGTCTGATATTCCAGAACCACCCAAAGCACTCCATACTTTGAGGTCATCTGTACCTTCAGATAAATCTAAATCTCTTCGATATCCTTGATTTTGTCTTACCATGTTACTATACGTTTAAACCTCCATCTACAGTAATACTCCAACCTTTACTAACTAATAAAGAGGCAAGTGTTTTTTGCTCTGTTGATGGAGATCCATTACCTCTTAAATTTACAGTCACTCCACCACGTTTAATTGCGTTCCAATTACTAAACAAATCATCTATAATTTTATCTAGTGCTTGTTGAGACAAATTATTGTTTGATAAATCTATATATCTAATTCGATATAATTTAGCAAATGCTCCAGGCTTATATGCGGTAAAAGAGTTATTATATAAAGTCAAATATCTTAAAACAGTGCAGTTTGAAAAATCTGGAATTTGTCCAGTTAAATTATTGTTATGAGCATAATAATAAAACAAATTAGTAAGTCCCTCTTCTGGTTCTGAAATTGTAGTCAATTGATTATTCTGAAGGAAAATATATCTAAGACTATTTAAGTTTTTAAAAGAAGGAATGGAACCATCAAAACTATTCTGAGTTAAATTAATGTAATATAATCTTCTATTTGTTAAGAAACTTGGAATTGATCCAGTAAAAGCATTTTGTTGCATCCAAATATATGTCAAGTTTTCATTAGTAGAAAGATCAGGAAATGTTCCTCCTGTTCTACCGTAAGAACGATACCAAAGATAGTAAAGATTTGGATTTTGTGCGAACGCATCAGTCGCTATTTCTTTTTCATTTAAAAGAGATCCAGAATCAATATATAAATGTGATAATTTTGCACACTGATCAAATGTAGTTGAGTGAATAACTTTAGTTTCATCACCATCAGGTCTACCACCAACTATATTTGTATATCTAAGATCAAGCTTGGTTAAATTTGGATTTGTAAATCTTGGGAATCTTGAACCATTCAACTCAGCTCCATATAAACCAATACTGTCAAGATTAACACAACCATTAAATGCATATAAATTTCCAGCTTTAAATAAACCTCTAGTACCTGTTAAATTGAAACCATAAGAATGAGAATAAGTTTGTAATGCATCAGATCCGTCTAGTCCATTTGGAATTGCAAGATTTGTGGAACCATAATTTATGTAAGTTAACTTAGAACCACTTGCTAAATTAAAATTACTATCAGTATCACCCAAACTCTCATTATTACTTACATGCAAATAAGTTAAGTTTTGTGCCGATTTAAAAGTATAAGAACCATTTGGATAGGTTGAATTTGGTGCGATGCTTGTGTTTGTGACACTTCTAAAATCATTGGTATGAATAGCATAAGAAGTAACTGTATTAGGAATGTCTGGACAGAAGGAGGCTGCACTTACATTATCAGGATGAAAATATGCTCCACCACCTCTACCACAATTAAAGGATATTAAATTTGGTAACTTCTCAGGAATAATATGTCTCACTATAGTTCCATAAAAAGTTCCCTCCATATTCAATGTTCTTAAAGTATTACCAGGAGTTTTTATCTTATCAAAAACTGCATTTGCACTCGCAGTATTATTAAGTGTTCTTTCTTCTTGAATATCACTAAGATAAAAAGGATTTCTCATGATAGAAAGAGTTGCCAAATTAGGTGCAACAAAAGCAAAATTAGGAAATGTTTTTAATTGATTATATGCAAAATTTAATTCTGTACAAGTGGATAACGAAACATTCGGAAGAGATGCGATGTTAGCACTCGTAATTTGAATCTTTGTGATAAGAGCTGGATTGTAATAAAATTTTATAAATCTTTCTCTAGATCTTGCCGATCTATATCTAATTGTTGACTCGGAAGTTCCCTGATTTTGAAAATTTGTATATCTATTTTCATTTGATGTCTCTACTATCTTCCAACTCGCAGGTATATTAGATTGATAATTTATATTAATCGTAGCATTTAAATTTCTAAAAAATCCTTTAAAAACTAAAGGTATTCCTTTCATTGCATATAATTTTACAATCTCTCCATTGATATTACACTCGATTGCAGAAGTAGGAACTTCAGATATAAATTCTTTTTCTTCTGGAACTATGGATGTTTGTAATCTTGGCCCTGTAGTTCCAGACTGTGTTCCAAATTGTAATTTACCTCCAGTGTTGATACCGACTTGTGCACCATAAGAAATTGGAGATGTTGGTAGAACAGGATTTGCAGCAGAACTCCATGCACTGATTCTTGATGTTGAAATATCTGCAATTTTAATTTCATTAGTTCCATCTTCAAGATAACGATATCGAATTGCACCACCACTTAATGAACCATTGATATCTAAATTACCAAATAATGTTTGATCTGTTCCTGCACGTTTTAAAAGTATTGAGTTATAAGTCGATGATTCATTTTTATATCGATCAAGAGTTTTTACTAATGGAACACTTAAACGAGAAAAACTAACCCAATCATATCGAGACATTCCTGCACCAGCAGAACCTCGAATAACTTCTAAATCAAAAGGATTGATACCTAGATTTTGAAGTGCAGTAGATTTATTTTGTACATCAGTTAGATAACTTAATACGTTTAAACCGAATATTTTTGGATTTTTGAGTGACATATTATTGTTCCTTAAAGTTTAGACTCATCTGCACATTTCCAGTATTATTAGATTCATCACCATCAAGTTTTTTTGCAAGAACAAATGTTGCTTCAATATTATTATTATCTGGTGTGATTACATTTCGATCAACACCAAATACTTTTTTCATGTCAACAACTTTAGTTTCATTTGCACCAATAAAGAAAGTGTCTTTTGTAACAGAAGTTCTCAATGCTTGCTCATTTTGAACATCAACAGTTGCTCCCGATAATCTTTCAATTGATTCAAAATTAGTTGGTGGAATACCAGCATTACCAGTCTTTCCACCTGCATTATCAATTGATATATTTGCATCATTTGGAATTGCTAAAATTGGTGCTATTGTTCTTTGGAAATCTCCAATTGTTTCTTTCACTGTTATGTTATGTATCTTTGCATTATCTTTCAATCTTCCAACAAGATAGAGAGGAAATGGATTAAAATTATAAAGTTTTGATCTCGTTGGTAGTTGTCCTCCATTTGAAACAACTGCTCTAGAATATAAAGTTATACCTGATATTTGTGTTCCAATAAGTTCTGTATCTGGGATTGATCTAATAGACTGATCGATTTCAATATATCCAAATTCATTTCCTTCACTATCAGTGCGTATGCCTGGATTACTAACAAATCTAGCATTACTTGGAACCACACTCTCTCCATCATCACTTTCAAAAGCGACTTGACCTCCAATCCAATCTGTAATAGAGCCTGGAAAGCGACCTTCTCTAATAATATGATATTTTGGTGGACTTTCTTGTGTATTCTCATCTAATGGACTAACACCATAAATTTGTCTCATATTTGATCCCATAGGAGTAGGATCCAACACCTCAATATTAAGTTTAGAACATAAACCTCCACTTGTGTCACCAACTACAGGAATTCTATAATCGAGTCCCATTCTAACTGGATAAATATTACTCATTGCAAATCCTTCTCCAGATTCAATTCCATCCTCATTTATTGCTGACCATGAATTTGTGTGTTCACCATAAAGAATTTCACTCTTAGGTAAGACTGATGTAACACCGACACCTAGATAATTTCCAGAAACATTTGCATAGTCTGTCCAAGGTAAAGTCGTCTTTATATCAGCTGGATCATTCCATCCATTCAAAATTTGACCACTGACAGATGGTTTCTTATCAGTGACACCAATTAAGAAATCTGCAAAGTGTGTTCCTGATCCACCAGATGAACTTTGATCTTTTGCCTGTGGATTTAAAAACTGTATTTCAATTTTTGATCCACTGAATGGAAAATCAGATGCAAAATGAACATCATAATTACTAAGACGAACTAAGTGTGGATAAGTTGATCCAATACCAACAGGTACAGTTGTTACACTTCCTGCAACACCTGTCAAAGGATCTGTGAATGCGTAGTCTAATACGTCTGCACCACCAATTTGTCTTGCTGAACCATAGTTAGGATAACTATCTAAACCATTTCCATACCCTTTCACTATTGCTGATTCGTACGTAGAAGGCCCATCTGTGTAAGTGGTTGGTTCTCCATCCATTGCAACAATAAAAGCGTTAAAAAGAGATGGAGCAATTAATTTAGCACCAATATCACTCTCAGTAAAACTAGCACCAGTTCCAACCGCACTTATTGTATTGCCAGCAGTAAATTCAATCTCCATATCTCTTCCTGTAATCGTTGAGGCAACACCAGGTGTAAATACATGACCAAAACCAGGACACGCCTTGCAAGTTACAATTTTTACCTGAGTCAAAGAATCTGTTGACATGTTCAACTTAGTCGGTATTATTATCTTTCTATTTCCAATTTCTGTGCCTGTGCTACTCACTATAACATCTTTTGGTCTAATTCCAATCAATGGTGTTTCGGTTGTTTTATTAATTGATTTTGTAATCAATCCAGTACTCACAGAAAATATATCTGAAGTCCCTTCATCACCACCATCAATATAGTAAGAAGCACCATACTTGTAAAGGAATTGTGGTTGGAATAAACTACTATTGTCAAATACATCTAAAGAATATTTGAATCTAAAATAAGAATCTCTTAAACATGGCCCATCTAATGAGTTTTCAATTACTAATGTATGAACAACAACCCATCTTGCCTCACCATTTCCTGCAGGAATATACGCATAAAATCTTGCACCAATCGCACCATACCAACCAAATTCAATCTTCCACATGGTAACGTTCTCTGGTTTGATTGTATATCCAGAAGGGCCATTTCCATTTAGAGGATCACCATTAAATTTATCCTTTGGTATTTCTACAGTCCAATATATTTGACTATCAAATGGATCACCACTTCCTATCTCTGGTTGAATTGTATTATAAGTTGTGCCATCTATATTAACAGATGTATCATCTATATCAAGTCCATTCCGAGTTAAGACAGAATTTTCTAATTTAACTTTGCTTCTACGAATAATTGATAAATTGCCTTCAAATATTTTAAACATATATTGATCGGTTTCATTTGCAATTCCCCATTCTAATTTAACTCCAGAAACTTTTTCTACAGATGATCTGAGTCCAAATGTAAATCCACTTATTCTACCTGGTTGATATCTAAAAACTCTACGAGATTGTAAAAATGAATATCTTTTATTTCTACTGTCATATCCTGGTTGTGTATTAGTATCTGTGTAAATCGTACCAAGAAGAGTTCCTATAGTTCCAAAACTTACGAACTGCTGTGTTACAGGATCGAGAAGTGCAGTACCAGGTTTAATTTGTCTCCAAGTATCAGTCCAAGTATCTATTGCTGCGAATGCCTTTCCATATACATCTTCCACTTCTGGATTTTTATCGTATAAAACATCTCCCGAAACAACAGTTACAACACTTGGATTTAAAAATTTATTCTTCCAATCTGGAGGATATCCTTGCGTGGATCCTAAACCACTATCATAGTAAGTATATAATTCATTACCAAGTCTTATAAAATCCAAATAGAAACCAAATCTATTTGAATCGTACAGTCCAGATATTTTTGCAAACTTTGGCCCAAATGGATAACTATAAGGTGGAGGAAATGCTTCTAATCTAATTCCAGATTCTTGTGTTTCTTCTTTTATTCGTGCCAGATATCTTTTTCCATATATTCTGTTTGCTCTAGTGCTCCAACTATCAAAATCCATGCCTCCATTTTGAGAGAAAAATTCCCAATCATCACTGTTTAATCCGTATGATGATACGTTTGAAAACAAACTTAATTGTGTTTCTGCACGATTGACACCGAGTAATGTTGTACTAACTTCACTTGTTTCTCTGAATACTTCTGCTATTTTTAAAACATTATCAGCAATTTTACCAACTGGAGTATCGTCTATAAATTGAACAGCACCAGTGTAAATTCCTGCAGTTGTGACACTATTAGATATTGTTACTCGATCAAAATCTTTTCTTGTTACAAAAGAGCCATCAAGAACTGATGATCCTAAAACTTTATCACCAGCAATTACATTTTCAGTATATGTTAAATCACTTTCAGGAAAATATAAAAGATTTTTTCTTTTTTGTAAATCACTATGAACTCTGACTTCAACTTGATTTGGATAATTTGCTATACTTACAAAACTTCCAACACCGACTGTTAATTTTACAGTTGATCCAACAGAAATTGGTGTACCACCACCTGCTACTTTAAGAAGAGTCATTGTTCCTAAAGAAGTAGTAGTGATTCCACTGACACCAATCGGAACATCTAAGTCCACACCATAAGTAGCAGTTGATATTCCTACAGAAGAAAACTGTCTTCTAGAATATGCCTCTTGTGGAGTGGTTGGAAGTGTTACTGAAGTTGCTCTTTCTTTTGATGCATCAGGTAAGAAAAATTGATCAACTTCCGTTATAAGCGGATTACCATCTTGATCAGTTAGTAACTCACCATTTGAAATATTATATAAGGGTTGTTGATCTTTCGGTATTACGGATACTGGGCGTTTATCATGCCCAATCTTTACATCCTTTCCCCCATTCATAAATCACTGCTCCTCCCAAGTTACACTTGCGGATACCGTAGCGATACCAACACCAGAATTATATACTCCCTCTGATGATCCCACAATATACAAACTTTCTATCACGTTTGTAAGGGGGAATGATAGGTATTCTTTGTTATAATCGAAGTATGGGGATAAATCAAATTCCTCTCCAGAAGCTGGAATATACAAACTTGCAACAATCGTTCCTGTTTTAGGAATTGGTGATCTGTTCTGGGGATTTACTTTAATTGATGATAGTGCATCTAAAGTAAATTCAGTTGTTGTTGGATCAATTCCCTCACCTTTTGGTGTTGAATGTGACTCATATAAGAATGCAAAATTTGGATCTAATTTAATCTCATCAGTGGTTGAATTTTCTGCTCTAAAATAATATCCTGGAGTTCCAGTAGTCGCTGCTCTTCTCTCAAGATATCCAAATACAGATATTTTTTTATTTGAAGGATCATTTGCAAAACTACCTCGGAAATAACCATATACTCCAGTTCCTTCTGCAAGATAATTTGCAGTTGTTACACTGATGAATGTTGGTTCTCCTCTCTTTCCAATATTAGTTGTAGCACCAATTCCCTGAGATCCAGTAACAGTGGATGTTGTTTGGAAGATAGGAGATTTAAGTAAATCAACTTTAATCATTCCAGTAGATCCAGTTGAAAGTCTAGTTGGGTAAACCTGTGTTCTGTTTCTTACATTTTGTCCAGTGCTACTTTGTATAAAATCTCTACACTTAAGACCAACTAATGGAGTTGTGCGATTTGCGATAATGTCAATAGTATTTCCTGGAATTGAAGTTGATGAAAGGGGAACATTAAGATGTAATCTATGATTAGTCACATCAACATATGTTATCTCTACATTTTGATCAATCGCATTACCAGTGATAACTTTCGCACCGACATAGAATGATGATGATAATCCTGTTCCTGAATTTGTTTGAAGATATGGATCTGTTGTGCTTGTTGCTTGTGTAACTGTCAATGCACTACCAACTGCAATAGCTGACCTCTTTGATCCAAATACGTCAACTGCTACATCAGTTCCATAACTGAATAGTTTTACAGTTCCTCTGTCTCCACCATCAATGTAGTAAGAAGCACCGTACTTAACAATATGCTCTGATTTTGAACCGTATTGTAAACCTTCAGCACCTAATCTTCTAGCATTAGGATATCCAAATCTATCCTTTCCACCACCACCATATATCATGTAAGTGATAGGAAGTGTTGCATTACCTAAAGAAGACCCCTTCAATTGGTTAGATGCTCTTAGATGATGTATTCTAACCCAACGTGCTTCTCCGTTGCTTACAGGAACGTATGCAAGGAACAGAGCACCAACAGCACCATACCATGAGAATTCAATCTTGTACATGGTAACTTTATCAAACTCAAGATTCCAAATACTTGTATCAGTTGCAATTTCTCCAGTAGTCTCATCAAGAACATTTGATCCAGCTCTGTTGCTTGCAGTAACATCACTGTATAATAAAGTATCAGTCGCATTATCTAAACGATCACCACTAAATCTAGATCTTGGAACACGATATTCATACACATTCCAGAAATCTTTCTTGACGTTTTGATTAATCCAATCTCTGTAGTAAAGGTTGACTGTATCAATCTCAGTTTTAAGAGTCGCAGTTTCACTGACAGGTCTTCTTGTATCAATATAACCCTCAACATTACCTTCGGCATCCTCATATTTGTATGGGAACATACCTGATGGTTTTACAGTGCCATATTTTTTCTCTGATCCTATCAGACTATTTGCATTTGGATGCACAAAAGGAACAGGAGTTACAAGTGAGTGAGGACTCGCATAACTTCCATAAGTTCCATTAGTAATTCCTGTAACTTGATTTTGTGTTAAACCAGGATTTGCTTCAATTTTTTGGAAATTTTTAAGTGATACTGTTGTAATACCAGTGTTTATATTATATGATATTGAGTTAACACGATAAATTTTATCATTTGTTAAACCTGTGATTATACCAACAGCAGTTCCATCAGATGTTAAATTTGCTCCAGCTGAGTAAGAAACAAATTGACTTGTAGATAATCCAAGAACATGTCCACCAGAGTGATAAAAAGTAGGAACAGTCGAAACACCAACATTAATTGTAAATGATGTTGTAGTTCCAACTTGAAGAATGTTATACCCATAAACTCTGTTTGGATATGTTTTAATACCGCCTGAATATGGAGTTGCACTACCTCCAGTGTAACTGTATTGACAAGTCATACCAATACCACCAAGTGTTACATACTTTCCAACAGGATATCCATGAGCACCGTGTGTGGTGATAGTCATAAGACCATTATCGATATCATAAGTTGCACCGTAGACACTTCTACCTAAACCTGCACTCGCATTAAAAGATAATGTATCTCCACCAGTCACTTGTGTAATTGGTACTTCTTTTTGTTCTTGTAGAAGAGATGGATCATAAACACCAGCATGTGTCATCATTAAGTTATCACGATAGATAACTAAATCTCCAAGTTTTATATTTCTAAATCCTGCTGGTATTGATTTTGCTGTATCAGTTGTCTGACCAATTCCTTGTGTGTTATCTGCTTCAGATGCCCTTCTTGCTAATGGATCTAATGGATTTGTAGAACCATAATCTGCTGTTTGACCAGGATCAGCAGAAACTGAAAATTCAACGGGATTATCAAATAGTAATGATTGAGTTCTTCTTACTACAGAGAAATTATCTCCTTGTCCATTATTTCTTGTTTCCCAATAGTATCCATCAAAATTATCAAATATTCCATACTTACGAATAGCTGGATTATATACTGTGCTACCGATATCATTTGTATCTGCAACATTAGCATCAGTTGATGAAGGATTCATCACTGTGGTTTTCACACCAAATGTAGCAGCAGAAACACGACCTGGTTGATATCTAAAAAATCTCTTTGAAGTAAGAACAGCAGTTTTATCTGGAGGTGCTTCAAGTAATGCACCAGATTCTTCAGGAATATGACTCAAACCCCATTGTAACTTATCAATACCATCGTATGGTGTGGTATTTCCAACTGCTACAGCAGAAAATTGTTCAGGATCTGCTGCCCATTCTGTTGGGTTTACATCATATGTATTAACATCTGCAAATATACCAAGTGCAACTTCTGATCTTGGAATTCCTAAAAGAGAAAGTGCAACTTCAGATGCAACTTTATTTTGTTCTGCAACAGGAATTGTTGACTGATCACTTGCAATAACGACGGGAACAGATTTTTCAGATTTTTGTTGACCAGGAGGGACTGGAGCAGTCCTTCCAACAACGACCACCGAGGCATTATTATTGACATTAGTATTATCAGGCATTTAAATAACTCCGACTCTTCCTTTAGCGATAGTGAATTTTCTCCTTATAGATATATAGTCGTCGGGCACAACCGTTGATCCGTGCTGAAGCAGTGCTGCTGTCGTACTGAATCCAGTTAGAACAACCAATTTGGTTAGTACATCAACATCAATTGTTTTCTGAACTGTTAATCCAGTTGCAGTAGTTATAGTTTGATTATTGCTATCCTTCATACCAACGGTCAAACCAGATGAAAGATTAGGAGCAAATGAATGCTCTTGTAATTTAACCACATCTCCGACTGATATTCCACTAAGTTGTCCTGGATTATCTAATTGGACAATGTATTGAGTTACAGCAGATCCTACATTAGGTGCTACGTATGTATCATTATTTGCCCAGTATCCAGTAGATATTCCAATGAAGGTTGTGAATCCACTAGGTTGTTGTGTATATTCTTCTCCAAGAATTTCATATCCAAGTGCAGAAGTGGCAGAACCAACAAGTCTATCCAAAACTGTGTCACCATCTGAAGTGAGACTAGTTGTTCCTAAAGATAATTTAAGTTGTACATAACCATTATTTCTTCCATATCCATCTGACCTACTATTTTCAGTCATTATGCTCAACGTTGGTGTTTCAATAAATTTAGTTCCAAGAGTTGCAATTCGAGTGGTACTATACAATCCAACCATTGTTCCAATACCAGCAGTAATCGTAACTTTACTACTACTAAGGTCTTTTCCATTACCTTCTTCAACATAAAGTAGTGTTGGGCCAGTATATGGATCCTCACTAGTATCAATCGTAATATTAACAGAATCAAAGTCTGAATCATAAATGTCAGGTGAAGCAAGAAACTCATCAGCTGGGCCAAGTATGATGTTATTTGTTGTGGTAATCTTACCAGTTGCGTAAGCATCTAAACCACTTCCACAATTTCTAATTATATTTCCACCAGTTGAAACAACTGAAGTTACAGATAGATCAAGTGGGCCAGGATAGTTCTCAAATAATGAATCGTTAATTCTTACTGTTTCAGAATTTTGTACATCTAGAGGTCTAAAGTTATATCTATCTGTTTGTCCACCATCAACAATCGCACAGTTTTCAATAGAAATACGTCTTGAATTTCTCGCATATAATCCACCACCAGGTGCATTTCTAATTTCCACATCTTTGAATAACATAGAAGTTCCACCAGTAAATGTGAGAAGATTATTTTCTAAATCACTTTCAAATGTAAGATTGTTTGAACTATTTCCATCTACGGTAACATCTTGCATTGTTACATCAGTTGGATTTGTTGTTCCAATGCCAACTAGATTTCCATCAAAGGGTAAAGCATACAGGGCAGTTCCAGCTGAACCAATACTCCTTGTATCATTTGCATAGTATTGTTGTTTAATAATACTATTTTTTCCAGAACCCCTTAAGGTAAATTTAGTAGGAACTATAATTCTATTTGTTAGATAAGTTCCACTTGGTAAGTTTAGATAATTACCACCAGCAGAGACTGTTGCAGAAATTGCTTCAGATATTGCTTGAGTATTATCATGAACAACTTTAACATGTGCTGTTGTACCAAATCCAACACTGGTATTTAAATTGTAATTACCTTCAACTGTGATGCTGTTTTGACCAATCGCAACAACTTTATCAATATCCCATCCTCTTCTCTGACCTTCAGTTCCAATAGTTGGGAAGTGAATTTGATTTGTTTCAACTGTGCTTGTGTGGAATCCTATGAATTCATTAACATTTCCTTTTGCACTCCAAGCAGTTTTTTCATATACACCATAATCTTTCCATATCAATTCAGTTGTTCCACCACTACTTAACTCTTTCTGACCCAGAACAGCAATCAATTTTGCTTGACCAAGATCTGCATCTCCCACAGTTCCAACACCTGTGAAGTTTTGACGATAGATTAAGATACCATGATCTGGGTTAGTTCTACTTAAAGTTAAAGTATTATGATTCAAGTCATTGAAATTACCCATAAGAGTATTTGCAACTCCAACTCTAGCACCAGTGCCAGTATAAGCACCAGTCGGATCGATCTGTGAAGAAATACCAATCTTACCATTCTTCATATTATATTGTGCTTGCCAATAATAATAAGTTGCTGATGTTGAAAATCCTGCTGTAGGAACTGATGCTACTTTAACAGTATTACCAACGATAGGTGCAGGAACTGTCACACTATCAGTTGTTCTGGTCACACCAAATAATTTAACTCTTTCATCAATAAAGAAACGTGCAGTTGATATTCCTGAAATTTGTAACTTGCCACCTACAGCAGCACCAAGACCAACATAGACTGATGGGTCATTACTAATACCTAAACTTCTAAGTTCATAAGCAGACAACTCGTGTGGATCAATCATTTCATATCCATTACCAGCTTGATTGACCTTAATGATGCGGTTTCTTGCGTATGTTGTTTCTTCAGTTGAATCTGGTAAATCAGAT
>Ga0209348_1000632_pt1 | contig 17992 bp, 24 predicted proteins | sample ETNvirenome_2_30_FD_184065 | JGI IMG/M metagenome (GOLD analysis project Ga0209348, IMG submission 184065) | Marine viral communities from the Pacific Ocean - ETNP_2_30 (SPAdes) (version 2) | ecosystem: Environmental > Aquatic > Marine > Oceanic | place: Pacific Ocean | collected 2013-06-22
TGTTTAACTGTAAGATTAAATAAAGTTAGTTTTAACGTTTCAGTAACAGCACCAGTAGATGCTTTACGTATGGACTGGGATAATTCTGGAACTAATATTGTTTTTCAAACTTTAAATGGAGAAATGGAATATGACTATTCTTCATTTGGTGGTTTAAAAAATACAGAAGCTAGTGGTTACAGTGGAGACGTCAACATAGTATTACCAGCTTGTACAGCAGGTGATAATGCAACAGTTGTTTGTGAATGGATTAAAGTTTACGAATAGGATTTTAAATGGCTAATACTACTTCGGGAACAGCAACGTTCGATAAAACTTTTTCTATTGAAGAAATAATAGAAGACGCTTTTGAACGTATTGGATTAAATTCTGTAGCAGGTTATCAACTTAAATCTGCTAGAAGATCTCTTAATATATTATTTCAAGAATGGGGTAATAGAGGTATTCATTATTGGGAAATAGGAGATACTAATTTAGATTTAATTGAAGGACAATCAGATTACGATTTTTTTAGATCAAGTGATGATGGAACTTCAGCAACAACTACAGCTCCAGCTAGTGTATTTGGAATATCCGATGTCCTTGAAGCACAGTTAAGATCTAATAGAACTCAAACAACACAATCAGATAGTCCAATGACAAAAGTAGATAGGTCTACTTATGCAGGGTTTTCTAATAAATTATCTAAAGGAACACCTAATCAATATTGGGTAGAGAGATTTATTGATAAAGTTAGAATACATATTTATCCAACACCTGATTCAACAAACGCATCTAAAGATATGCATTTCTTTTTTATAAAAAGAATTCAAGATGTAGGTGATTATACAAATGCAACAGATGTGCCTTTTAGATTTGTGCCTTGTATGGTGTCAGGACTTGCATTTTATCTTGCACAAAAATATCAACCACAACTTGTTCAACAAATGAAACTATATTATGAAGATGAGTTTGCAAGAGCATTAGCGGAGGATGGGTCAGCTTCAAGTACATACATTACACCTAAAGCTTATTACCCAGGAACATAATGGCAAAATACGCAACTGGAAAAAATGCAAAAGCAATATCAGATAGATCTGGTTTAGAATTTCCATTTATAGAAATGGTTAGAGAATGGAATGGATCTTTTGTACACGTATCTGAGTTTGAACCAAAGCAACCACAGCTTGAACCAAAACCTATGAATGGTGATGCAATATCTTTACGTAATGTTAGACCAGACAGAATAGAAAATGCAGTTCCATATTCTATTCCAGAAAATGGTTTTGAAACTTATGAATCAGGATCAGGTGTTATAAATGTTACAGCACCAGGACATGGTTTAACAAATGGAACAACTTATAGATTTAGAGGTGCACCTGTAGCTACAACTGTAGCAGGTGGAACTTTTCAATATAATAATCCAGCAGACTTTGATGGTATTACAGGTGCTAATATTGCAAAAGCAGCTGGATATGCAATAACGACTGGAATATTTAGAAGTGGTGCAAGAATTAGCACAGATTACGCAGTAGCAAATTTCTTCTTCTTTACAGTTGATACCGATACTGCTACAATTGGTGGAGTTAAAGGAGGAGGAATTGGTTGTTCTGTTGGACCAATTACATTAAGCGCATGATTAAAAAATTTTTAAATTGGATAAAAAATATATTTAAACCTGTAAGACAAAACGAAGTTGAACAAAAAGGATTTCCAATAATAAACGAAACTGCAAAACAAAAAAAGATACGTTTAAAACATAAAGGAGAATCTAAATAATGGCTGGGTTAAGTTATACAACTTTAGTTACACAAATTAGAAATTATACAGAAACAGATTCTAATGTTTTAACTACAGATATTTTAGAAAATATTATTCTTAATGCACAAGCTAGAATATTTAGAGATGTTCCTATTGATGCAGATAGAGTTCAAGAAACAGGTTCATTAGTTGCAGGGCAAGATCAAGTAAATGCTCCAGGAGGAGCTTTGTTTATAAGAAGTATACAAGTATATGATTCAACATCAGCTGTAACTGGCGCTAATAGCTATTTAGAAAAAAAAGATTACACATATTTACAGCAATATGTTCCATCTACAGAATCTGCAAAAAGAGGTAAACCAAAATATTATGCTATGTATGGAGGAGCAACAGGAGAATCTGACACCACTTCAGGACGTATTGCTTTAGCACCAACCCCAGATCAAGCATATAAATTTAGAATTCATTTTAATAAAAGACCCGCTACTTTAGAATCTGGTAATCAAACTAATTATATAAGCTTAAACTTTCCAAATGGCTTATTATATTGCTGTTTATCAGAAACATATGGTTTTTTAAAAGGACCTATAGATATGTTGACTTTATATGAAAATAAATATAAACAAGAAGTGCAAAAGTTTGCTAACGAACAAGTTGGTAGAAGACGAAGAGATGACTACACAGATGGTGCTGTTCGTATCCCAGTAACTTCAGCAAACCCATAGGAGAAAAATTATGGCAATAACATCGGCAGTATGTACAAGTTTTAAAGTAGAACTTTTAAAAGGAGTTCATGACTTTACAGCAACAACAGGTAATACTTTTAAAATAGCGTTATTTACAAGTTCAGCATCTTTAGGTGCTGCTACTACAGCTTATTCAACTTTAAATGAAATTACAAACTCATCTGGAACTGCATACACTGCAGGTGGTGCAACTCTTACAAGTGTAACTCCGGCAGCATCAAGCACGACAGCTGTTTGCGATTTTGCTGATGTTAGTTATACTTCAGCAACTTTTACTGCAAATGGTGCAATGATTTATAACGATTCTGCATCAGGTGATCCCGCGTGTGTTATAGTAGCATTTGGATCAGATAAAACTGTAACAAGTGGAACATTCACAATACAATTTCCTACAGCGGACGCAACTAACGCAATCATACGATTAGCATAAGGAGGTTCTCCTTATGGCTAACACTTGGAATCAATCAGGAACAACCTGGAGCACAGATCGTTGGGGAACGACAAATCCTTTTGTAGTTGGTTGGGGTGCAAAAGAATGGAATGATGGTGAGTGGGGTGAACTCAAAGATCAAACAGTTTTTTTAACTGGTCAATCAGCAACATTATCTCTTGGATCATTAGAAGCTTTTCCAGAACAAGGTTGGGGTAGAGATACTTGGAACTTTGAATCTTGGGGTATATCAGGATTAACAGTTGAATTAACTGCCCCTGATGCGATTACATCAAACTTAGGTGCTAATGGTTGGAGTAACGCAACCTACGGTGAAAATGGTTGGGGAATGTTTACTTTAAATCCTGCAGATGTAATGGGATTAACTGGAGTTTCTGCAACAGGAGGAGTTGGTTCAGTTTCTTTTGAAATTAATGCAACATTTACATTAACTGGAGTTTCTGCAACATTATCTGTTGGATCTATTAGTCCAGATGAACAAACAATGGGATTAACAGGTCAAGCAATAACTCCAGCAGTTGGAACACTTGCACCTGCTGATGTAATGGGAGTAACTGGAGTTTCAGCAACTTCTAATGTTGGAGCACTTAGCATTGGTTCAAGTCCAATTATTGATCTTTCTGGTCAAGCAATAACTTCTAATTTAGGTTCAATTAGTCCTGCAGATGTAATGGGATTAAGTGGAGTTTCTGCAACATTATCTGTTGGATCATTATCACCTGCAGATGTAATGGGCTTAACTGCAGTTGCTGCAACAGCTTCTGTAGCTACTTTTGGAACATCAACAGGATTTGGAATTCAAGCATATCAAGCTGTTGACACAGGTTCAAATATTTCGTATTCTAACGTTGCAACAGGTTCAGATATTTCGTATTCTAATGTTGCAACAGGTTCAAATATAACATATAGTGACGTCGCATAGGAGATAAGAATTATGGCATCAACATATACCGGACTAGGGGTAGAATTACAAGCAACAGGTGAGAACGCTGGAACTTGGGGAACAAAAACTAATACAAATTTACAAATCATAGAACAAATTTCAGGTGGTTTTACACAACAAGCTGTATCAGATTCTGGAGATACAGATCTTGCAGTAACAGATGGTGGAACTGGTGCATCTCTTGCACACAGAATGATAGAATTTACAGGATCATTAACTTCTGGAAGAAATGTAACTATACCTATTGATGTTCAAACTTTTTATTTTTTAAAAAATTCTACAAGTGGATCACAAAACGTAACATTTAAATATGTGTCAGGATCAGGAGATACTGTGGCCGTTGCTCCGTCATCTACTAAAATTGTTTTTGCCTCTGCAAATGATGGCACAAACCCAGATATTATTGATATTGGAATGGGTGATGTAACACTTACTGGATCACAAACTTTAACAAACAAAACTTTAACAGCTCCAAAAATTGCAGATGCAGGCTTTATAGCAGATGCAAATGGAAATGAACAAATTATATTTCAAACAACATCTTCTGCAGTAAATGAATTAGAAGTAACTAACGCTGCAACAGGTAATCCACCAATCTTAGGTGCAAGTGGAGAAACTAATGTTGATGTTCACATTAAACCAAAAGGTTCTGGAGAAACTAGAATTGGAACTGGAGCAGCAAATGCTACTCTTACATCTAGTGGAGCACATGATTTAATATTAGATACAAACTCAGGGACAAACTCTGGAACTATTACAATTACAGATGCAGCTAACGGAGATATAACTATTGCCCCTAATGGAACTGGACAAGCTAAAGCAGTGGATGCTGCTGATGCTACAGGTGCGATTAAAATTGCTGGAAAAGAAACTATCTGGATTCCAGCGGTTGCAATGTATCCTAATACAACAAGTGGTTGTGCTGCTCTTGCACAAGTAGAATTATCAAATGGTCCAGAAATTAAAGTATTAGATTTTGACAAAGACTCTGATGAGTTTGCACAGTTTGCTGTTGCTTTTCCAAAATCATGGAATGCAGGCACAGTAACTTTTCAAGCATTTTTTACAGCCACTTCAACAGACACAGGAACGACAGCATGGGGACTATCTGGTGTAGCTTTAGCTGACAGTGGTGATTTAAATACAGCTTTTGGAACACAAGTTGTTGCAACAGCAAAAGCACACAGTGGAACTTCAAATGATTTAGATGTTGCAGCTGAAAGTGGAGCAGTAACAATAGCAGGATCACCTGGTGCAGATGAATATGTTTTCTTTCAAATATCAAGAGATGTTTCAGCTGATGATTTAAATGCTGATGCAAGATTACTTGGAATTAAACTATTCTTTACTACAAGCGCCGCTAACGACGCGTAAGAGATATAGAATATGAGAGAAATTAAAAATAAACTTACAACCGGTAAGAGCACAAAAAACACACAATCAAGAAAAGCTAAGTCTTTTGGTTATCAAATTTTAGGATTTGGTTCTGGAGGCGGCTTACCAGTAAGATCTTTAGTAGCGGACATGATGGTTATTGGTGGTGGCGGTGGATCTTTTATTGCACCCTCTCCAGGAGGAGCTGGCGGAGGCGGAATGGTATTTATTCCTGCTTCAGATATGACTCCACATTTTACCACAGTTGTGGGAGATTTAGACATAACGATTGGAGGTGGCGGTGCTGGACAACGTACACAGGGTAACAGTGATCCCGGTAGAGCAGAAGTAACACCTGGAGGAAACACAACATTAGTCGATTCAGGGGGAAATGCTTTTACAGCTTTTAATGGAATCGGAGGAGGAGCAGGTGGCGTAAGCACACCTACATTTAACCCAGCTTATAGTTTACCAGGGGGATCAGGTGGCGGAGGAAAAGGAGAAAGTGGAAGTCCAGGAGCAACTAATCCAGGAGGAAGCACTACTCAAGCACCAGGAATGCCCGCACCTTTACAACCATTCGGTTTCGGTAATGCTGGAGGAAATGGAACTTCTTGTGGCGGAAGTCCAAGTCGACATGGCGCTGGTGGCGGCGGGGCTGGGGGAGCAGGAAATCCTTCAGGTGGATCTGCAAATGGTGGTGATGGAAAATCAGTAACGCCATTATTTGGATCAGCACCACAACCTTATTATATTGCAAATGGATCAAACGCAGGGGCATCCGCTTGTGGAGTTTTTGGTGGTGGAGGTGCTGGAGCACAAGACCCACAAAGAGCTTCAGGAGGAGGCGGCGCATCAGGAGGACCTGGAGGCGGCGGAAATGCACCCGATTCACCAAACACAACTGGAGATGGAATTGCAAACACGGGAGGTGGCGGAGGAGCCGGACGTGATCCTAACCCACCACAAAGTAGAAACTACCTTACACTTGGTGGTAATGGGGGTTCTGGATATGTTTTAATTAAAGTTCCTTCATGTCACGCAGGGGCTTTTGCTGCTTCACCCGGATGTAATACAGTAACCACTCAGCCAGATGGTACTAAAGTTGCAGCATTCAAAGTTTCTGGAACTTTAGATTTAACATAATATTGCTTTTTATATAAAATTTTGTATAACATTCTGATAAAGAATGAATTTTTTAAATTATTATTATTATTTTCAAAATGTAATCCCTCACAGAATTTGTGATGACATTATTAGATATGCAAAATCTATTCAAGATCAAATGGCTGTTACAGGCGGCTATGCTAAACAAATAGAATCTAAAAAAGGATTAAGTGCACAAAACGTCAAAGATTTAAAAAAAGCAAGAAATTCTGATATTGTATGGTTGGATGAGAAATGGATTTACAAAGAAGTGCATCCATTTGTTCGAGAAGCAAATATAAAAGCAGGGTGGAACTTTCATTGGGATTGGTCTGAGCATTGTCAGTTTACAAAATATAATAAAGGACAATTTTATAATTGGCACTCGGATGCTTTTGATACACCTTATGATAAAGGTAAAGACCACCCTTGGACAGGAAAAATAAGAAAACTATCTGTGTCTGTTTCATTATCAGATCCAAAAAATTATAAAGGTGGAGATTTAGAATTTGATTTTAGAAATGTTGAAACTGGTAGAAAACCAAATATAAGAAAATGTAAAGAACTATTACCTAAAGGAAGTATTGTGGTATTTCCTTCTTATGTATGGCATAGAGTTACACCAGTTACGAAAGGGACTAGATATAGTTTAGTGTTATGGAATTTAGGGTGGCCATACAGATAAAAGATAATTTTATACCTGAGAAAGAATTTAAAGAAATACAGGAAATGCTTTTAGGTTATGGATTTCCTTGGTTTTATAATGATTGTGTTTCTAACATAGATAAAGATGATTATTATTTTACACATATGTTTTACAAAGAACCAAGCATATTAAGTAATGGTTTTAAAGTTTTTGAAAATTTTTTAAAAAGAATTAATTGTAATAGTATTGTAAGAATTAAAGCAAATTTATATTTACAAACTTCAAAAATAATAAAACATGATTTTCACAAAGATTATGATTTTAAACACAAAGGTTGTTTATTATTTATAAATAATAATAATGGTATAACTACTTTTAAAGAAGGGAATAAAAAAGTTAAATCTAAAGCTAATCGAGTAGTGTTTTTTGATCCAAGTATAGAACATTGCAGCTCCACGTGCACTGATCAAAAAAGAAGAATAACAGTTAACTTTAATTATTTTTAATGACTAAACTTTATAAAATAAATTCTTTTTATGTTAAAACTAAATATAAATATCATAAGTCTATAAAAGAAAAATTTTTAGAATTAATTAAACAAGCACCTGCTGAAAAATATGATGATATTGCTAGGACTGATTGGGCTTTTAAATCTTATAAAACTTATCAAAGATTTTTTGAATACCATTTTATGGAGACTATAGAAAAAATAGGTAAAAAATTTAAATCATCTGAAGCTGTTATTAAAACTTTATGGTTTCAACAATATCATACAAATGATACTCATACATGGCATATTCATAATAACGCAAGTTATTCTAATGTTTATTTTTTAGAACTACCCGATACAGAATTTCAAACAGAATTTTTTAACATTTTAACTAATAAACCATATAAAAATTTTAAGTTAAAAGAAGGGGATATAGTAACGTTTTCTGGAAACCTGCCGCATAGATCTAAAAAAATGTTGTCTAAAAAAAGAAAAACATCAATTGTTTTTAACGTTGATTATCAAAAACTACATGTCAGATATTAATATACACGGAATATTTCCAACGCCAGTTTTTGAAAAACATTTAGATAGAGTGTTTACAAAAAAAGAAATAGATTTTGTTGAAAAACAAAAACATAAATGTGTTAAAAACTTAGGTAATACTTATACAGAGGATAAATATGTTTTAAATAAAAAATCATTAAAACATATTAAAAATTTTATTGAACACTCTTGTAATGAATATTTAATAAATGTCTTAAATCCAAAGAAAAGTATACAATTATATATTACTCAATCTTGGATAAACTATACCAACAAACAAGGTTATCATAAACCACATACTCATCAGAATTCTTTTATCTCCGGCGTATTTTATTTTAAAGCAAATAAAATAAATGATAAAATTACTTTTTACAAAAACGAACATCCTTTTATTGCTAATCAACCTAAAAAATTTAATGTGTTTAATTCAACTAGTTGGTGGGTTTCTGTTAAACCAGCTCAACTATTAATGTTTCCTTCTTCTCTTATGCATGGGGTTGATTTAAAAGAAGATGGCAACGAGAGAATAAGTTTAGCTTTTAATACTTTTTTAAAAGGAAGTCTTGGACATAACGATGATTTAAACGAGTTGATTCTATGAGCATAATGATTGTAGATAATTTTTTTAATAACTTTACTGAAATTAAAAGTTTGTGTGAAAATACTAAATTATATAATTTAAAACAATTTAATAAAAAATTTAAATCAAAAGAGAATTGGCCAGGAAAAAGAAGTGATGTTTTAAAAAAAACAAACCCTTTATTATTTAATAAATTTGTAAAACAACTACCAAATAAATTTCCACTATTATTATTTACCAGTAAAATTTTTTTAGATGTTTGTATTCATTTAAGATTAAAAAGTGATAAGGAGGACTGGATACACACAGACCATGAATGTGGTGTTCACTATACTTTATTAGTATACTTAGCAAAGACGAACTTAAATTCTGGCACTTTATTTTATCAAGAAAAAGGTGATACTCCATCAATGACTGTAAAGTATATTCAAAACAGAGCAGTCTTATTTGATTCTTCAATTAGACATAAGTCTTTACTTAATTATGGAAATAGTATAAAAAATGGAAGACTAACATTAAATTGTTTTATAACTAAAATATGAAAGAAAATAAATTTCCTAAAACTTTAAGTAGAGAGAATATATTTCCTACACCTATTTGGGTTGTAGATGAACCCTCTCATGTTAATAAATTAAATAAAGCATCAGATATTTTTATAAAAAAAGCTAAACAAAGAGATAAAAAACAAATTTACAATAAAAGAAACAAAGCATTAAAAATAAAAGGAGATATTGGTTCTGTTTATTTATCTGAATCTTTAATAAATGTAAAAGAGTTTATACCATTACAAGATTACGTTTTAGCTACTTCACATAATTTATTAAGTGAAATGGGTTTTGATTTAAAAAATTTTAAATTATTCATGACGGAAATGTGGGTTCAAGAATTTGCTAAAGATGGTGGTGGACATCATAGCTTACACACACATTGGAATGGTCACATATCTGCTTTTTATTTTTTAAAAGGCAGTGAAAAAACTTCAAGACCTATATTTGAAGATCCAAGACCGGGCAACCTCATGAATTTACTTCCACTAAAAGATGAACAAAATGTTGTTTATGGAACACATCACATTAATTATGTACCTAAACCTGGAAGATTTATATTTTTCCCTTCTTATTTGCCTCATTTATATACGGTAGATTTAGGAGTAGAACCATTTAGGTTTATACATTTTAATTGTCAAGCAATACCAAAAGGAGTCTTAAATGTCGTTTAAAAAAAATAAATTTAGTGTTTTAAAAAAAGCAATATCAAAAGAGTTGGCTAATTTTTGTTACACTTATTTTGCAAATAAAAAAAGAGTAGCTGAAATTTTATTAGATACAAAATACATATCCCCATTTACAGAGTATTGGGGAGTTTTTAATGATAAACAAGTTCCAAATACATATTCACATTATGCAGATTTAGTTATGGAAACGTTGTTACAAGAACTAAAACCTATTATGGAAAAACACACAGGTTTAAAATTATTAGAAACTTACTCGTATGCTAGATTCTATAAAAAAGGTGATATTTTAGCTAGGCATAAAGATAGATTTTCTTGTGAGATATCTACTACTCTTAATTTAGGTGGAGACCCTTGGCCTATATATCTTGATCCAACAGGCAAATTTGGTAGAGAAGGTATAAAAATTAATCTAGAACCTGGGGACATGTTAATATATTCAGGTTGTTTATTAGAACATTGGAGAGAAGAATTTAAAGGAAAAAACTGTGCTCAAGTTTTTTTACACTATAATAATGCTAAATCTAAAGATGCTAAGAAAAATCATTTAGATGGTCGACCATATCTAGGGTTGCCTAGTGATTATAAAAATGCTAGGATGAATAAAGTAAAAGGAAAAATATAATGGCACACTTTGCAGAACTTGATGACAATAATATTGTAATGAGAGTAGTGGTTGTTGGTAATGATATACCAACAGCTAATGGGCCATTAGGTGAAAACGATAAACATCTTGATGGTGAGGCATGGTGTAAAAAGTTTTTTGGTGGTGGAAACTGGAAACAGTGTTCTTACAATAATAATTTTAGAAAACAATATCCAGGAAGAAACTATACTTACGATGCAGTTAAAGATGTTTTTATAATACCACAACTCTATCCATCTCATACTTTAAATTCTGATTCTGATTGGGAGGCACCTGTTGCCAGACCTGATGATTCAACTTTACCAACAGAGGAAATCGAAGGCACTGAGGGATCTTCTGCTTGGAGACTTCTTTGGGATGAAGAAAATTTAAGATGGACATGTATAAATGGTGCTAAGACTGAATTAAAAAGATGGGATCCAGACTCATCTTCTTGGGTCGATATTTAAAAATTTTAATGATAACATTAATGTTAGATAAGTTCTTGTTAGAAGAGGACTGTAATAAACTAATAGATTATTATAAAGACAACGAGTCAAAATCAGCTTATGGTTATCATGGTAATTTTCCTATTAAATTAAGTTCTGACAATGAACAGTTTAAACATTTTATAGATAATTTAAATTATGTGGCAAAAACTTTATCTAAGTCTCAAATAGATTGGATGGAGATTGTAAGATGGCCAAAAAATTCATCTCAACAATATCATTGGGATGATGCTAGTCCATATACTACCTTATCTTCAATAGTTTTTTTAAATGATAACTACGAGGGAGGGCAAACCAACTATCAAGAAGGTACTATTTTTAGACCTAAACAAGGAAGAGCTTTATTTTTTGATGGAAAACATTACAGACATGGTGTAAAAAAAGTAGAAAATGGAGAGAGATACACAGTGGCCACTTGGTATAAACTGCTTTAAAAACAACCAAAACAAATATATAGTGAAGCATTATGCTACAAAAGATAGGATTTCAACCAGGTATTAATAAACAAGTCACACCAACAACCGCAGAAGGTCAATGGATAGACTGTGATAATGTTAGATTTAGATATGGCACACCAGAAAAAATAGGAGGTTGGAATCAATTAGGCAACGTAAATGAAAATGAACTTACAGGAGCAGGGCGTGGCTTACATCATTACGTTAATAGTTTAGGTAGAAGATACGCAATTATTGGTACAAATAGAATTTTATATGCTTTCTCTGGTGGTGTTTTTTATGATATCCACCCTATTAAATCTACAACAACACTTACTAGTGCATTCAGCACGACCAACGGATCAGCGACTGTAACAATAACTTTTGCAACAGCTCATGGTATTAATCCACAAGATATTATTCTTTTAGATAATTTTACTACAATAACTAATTCTAACTTTAGTTCATCTGATTTTGATGATAAAAAATTTATGGTAGCATCAGTTCCAACTACTGAAACTATAACTATTACAATGCCATCAAATGAATCTGGATCTGGTGCAACTACATCAGGTGGCATTAGAGTTCAACATTACTATACTGTAGGTTCAGCTGTGCAAGAAAAAGGTTTTGGTTGGGGATTAGGATCTTGGAGTGGAGAAGCCTCAAACGCAATAACTACAACTTTAAACGGAGCTTTAGGTGATAATGCATTTGGAACAGGGGGATCTGGAACGTCAATTATTTTAGCAGATGCTACACAGCTCCCTAGCACAGGAACTAATTTTATAAAAGTAGGCACAGAAGAAATATCTTACACAGGAGTTACAGGCGGCACTACCTTAACCGGTATTACAAGAGCTGTTAGAGGAACAACAAGAGCAGCACATAGTGATGGCGCAACTGTAACTAACACTACAGACTTTGTTGCATGGGGAGAAGCAGCATCGGGAGACTTAGTATTAGAACCTGGAATGTGGTCACTAGATAATTTTGGTGATAAAGCTATTTGTTTAATTCATGATGGTGCTGTATTTGAATGGGATTCTAGTTTATCAAATGCAACAGTAACAAGAGCGACTATTATATCAGGTGCACCAACAGCATCGAGACACATGGTGGTATCAACACCAGATCGTCACTTAGTATTTTTTGGAACAGAAACAACTATTGGTAACACAGCAACACAAGATGACATGTTTATTAGATTCTCAGATCAAGAGGATATAAATACGTATACACCAACAGCGACTAATACAGCTGGTACACAAAGACTGGCTGACGGATCACAGATCAGAGGAGCAATTAGAGGTCGTGATGCAATTTATGTTTGGACTGATACTGCATTATTCACACAACGTTTTGTAGGTCAACCATTTACATTTGCCTTTTCGCAAGTTGGAACTAACTGTGGACTTGCAGGACAGAATGCATGTGTTGAAGTTGATGGCGCTGCATATTGGATGTCAGAGAATGGTTTCTTTAGATATGCAGGTAAATTAGAATCACTACCATGTTTAGTTGAAGATCATGTATACAATGATATAAACATTGAATCTGGTAATCAAATGATATCTGCTGGATTAAATAATTTGTTTGGCGAAGTTATGTGGTTTTATCCTAGTTCAACATCTTCTGTTGTAAATAAAATGGTTTGTTATAATTATTTTGATTCATCACCACAAAGACCTGTATGGACAATAGGCACACTAGCTAGAACAATGTGGCAAGACTCAGCAGTATTTAGTTTACCTCACGCTTTAGAATATGATGCATCAACAGATACATCTTTTGATGTGATTGGAAACACGGAAGGTAGAACAAGTTACTACGAACACGAAACAGGAACAGATCAAAATAGAAGTGGGACAATCACTGCTATTACTGCAAACATAACGTCAGGAGATTTTGATATTACAGCTCAAAGAACTGCTCAAGGTCAACAAACTGGAATCGCTACTTTTAGAGGAGATGGTGAATTTTTAATGAAGATAAGAAGGTTTATACCTGATTTTATATCACAAACTGGAACAACAAGAGTGACCTTAGAATTAAGAAATTTTCCTAACGAAACATCTGCAAGTTCTTCATTAGGTCCTTTTGATATAACTTCATCTACTTTAAAAGTAGACACACGTGCAAGAGCTAGAGCGATTGCATTAAAAATAGAAAATACAGCATCTAGTCAAAGTTGGAAATTAGGAACTTTTAGATTAGATACACAACCAGATGGTAGAAGATAATGGCAAAAATAGTACAAGTATTAACAAGACCTTCACAAGAATATGATTATACAGTTGCGGAAGCTCAGACTAGAGATATAGATGGTATTATCATAAAATTAAATACTACATATCAACAAGAATTAAAGGATGAAGTAGAAGCTCAAAACTTCTTTTTAAATTAATGGCTAATAGTTTTATAAATAAAAAAGTAGATTTAACTACAACAAATCTAACTACACTGTATACAGTGCCAAGTGCAAAAACAGCTGTAATAAAATCTATATTAGTGTCCGAGGATGCCGGATCAGGAACAACAATAACTGTGACTTTGGTTGATGCTAGTAGTAACATATTTAGTTTGTTTAAAACTAAAACTATATCAGGCAATGCTACTACCGAACTTTTAACTAACCCTCTTGTAATGGAGGAAAGTGAAATATTAAAAGTACAAGCTGCTGACGCGAACGAGCTGCACGTTATAGCTTCTATATTAGAAATACAGCCAAGAGAGGTAACAACATAATGATTGAATTAGAATCAGCAAAAGTAGAAACAACATATAGACACAAAGAAACCGGAGAGCTTTTTAAAGAAAGAAAAGACTGGGAAGCTAAAGGTTATAAAGAAAAAGACATGGCTCAAGATGTAAATGTAATCATGCCAAGTCTTGATTTATTAGGAAAAACAAAATAGAATAGAACGATGGCCATAACTAGAACTCAAATAGCAAAACAATTATTAGCAAACGGTGGACGTATCGAATTTCAAGGTGGTGGTATGGATGCATCACAGGATGATTTTGGTGGAGGCGGAAATACTACTGGTGGCGATGGAGATAATAGAGATAAAGGAAGAGAAATATCTATACAAGCAGCACAAGCAAGAGCAGACGCAAAAGCTGCAGCTGCATTAGGAGATCCAGATCCAGATGTTGATAAATCATTAGATGAAAGAGACACAATTACAAGTTATGCAAATAATTTAAGAGCTGCTTTTAAATCAAGACCTCTTATGGCTTTTACAAAACCTACAGCGTTGTTTACTGCACTTAATGTTGCAAGGCAAACTGGTAAAGCAAGATCAGCGTTAGGATTAGAAAACCCTGGACCACCTAGTGATGAAGATGATGATGATGGTCAAGGTGATGGAATAGGAATAACTTTACCAGATTACAAACTTACTCAAGCACCAAGCACCGAGGAACCAGAACCAGAGGTAGAAGAACCTTTTCAATTAGCAAGAAGATTTAGAGCTGAAGGTGGTATCATGAACAGTGATGTTATAGGTGGTGAGTTTGATTTTGAATCTGCAAGACAGATGTATGGTCTAGGCAAACTTGTTAAGAAAGTTACAAAGACCGTTAAGAAAATTGCAAAATCAGATATAGGTAAAGCTGCATTAATAGGTGCAGTTGGATTTGGTATACCTGGAACAAGTATTGGTGGTTTATTTGGTAGAGCAAGTTTTGGTGGACCTGCAACAGGTTTATTTGGTAAACAAGGAATAGCTGCAACTTTAGCTGGTCTAAAAGGAACTGCGGCTACAAAAGCGATAGGTGTAGATAAATTTGGAAACACTATTTATTCAAGAGCTGCTCCTAGTCTTTTTTCAAGTATTCCAGGTGGTGGTGTAACAGCAGCCATAGCTGGAACTTCATTGTTAGCAGGATTAATGACACCAGAACAGGAAGAAGAGGCACAAGAATTAGCACGAGGTGAAGGCATAGATATAGAGGAAGCTAGACGATCAATTTTATCAGCAGGCACACAAGATGATTTTAGAGCAAGAAGATTTAGAGCTGAAGGTGGTTCTATGAAAGAACCAGTAGCAAAGAAAACTATGCCATTATTGGATATGGATGGCAAAGAAATGGATTTAAGAGCTGAAGGTGGATTTGTGCCAATAGGACGTATGGAAAAAGCAGATGATGTCCCTGCAAGATTATCAAAAAATGAGTTTGTATTTACAGCTGATGCTGTTAGAAACGCAGGTGATGGAAATGTAGACAAAGGCGCAGAAGTTATGTATAACATGATGAAGAACCTCGAATCCGGAGGTGACGTATCAGAAGAATCGCAAGGATTAGAAGGCGCACGTAAAATGTTTCAAACATCACAAAGACTAGAGGAAGTATTATAATGGCTGTTACAACTACAAGAACATTACCCGCACAATTTGTTGAAGATCTAGGAAAAGATCTAGCAAAACAGGTTACAGCACAATCAGGTGTACCTGTTGTTGCAACAGGACTCGCTGGTATATCACAACAAGTAGGTGAAACAGCAGAGGATTTTCAAGCTAGACAACAAGCAGCAAGAGAATTTACAACAAGACAACAAAGTTTAACAGGACTTGCACCAACAGTTGCAGGTCAAGATGCATTACAGACACAAGCACAACAATTAGCAACCCAAGGTGTAGGATCATTTGCACCTTTTTTACAACAAGCCCAAACAGCAGGAACTGCTGCAGGCACAGCATTAGGTGGGGTAGGTTTAGGAGCAACAGCTTTTCAACAAGACGTACAAGATTTTATGTCTCCATATCAATCACAAGTGATTGATGCCTCTTTAGCAGAATTTGATCGTAATAGAGCTATACAAGAACAAAGTATACGAGATCAACAAGCAAAATTGGGTGTGCTCGGCGCTGGTCGAGCGGGCGTACAACTCGCCGAGTTTGGTACGGGGGCGGCAAGAGAACGTGCATTATTACAAGCAGGACTCTTGCAACAAGGTTTTGGTCAGGCAGCAGCCGCTAGACAACAAGACGTTGCTAATAGAGGAGCACTAGCAGCACAACAACAAGGTTTAGGACAGTTTCAAGCAGGATTAGGTCAAACACAACAACAAGCAACAAGTACAGATATTACACGTTTAGGTCAGTTGGGCGCACTGAACCAGGCGCAACAACAAGCAACTCTTGATGCACAAAGAGAAGCAGCAAGACAAGCAACTTTTTTACCGCAAGAACAATTAGATAGATTTGCTGGACAAGTAACAGGAATTATGGGTGGATATCCTGCACAATTCCAATCAACAATAACACCTAATCCTACACCATTACAAACTGCATTAGGTGTTGGTACAACACTTGCAGGTATCTATGGTGGATTAAGAAATCCTGGAAAAGTAAACTACAATTTAAGTAATTAATTATGAATAGAACTTTAAAAAGACCAATGTTTAGAATAGGTGGATCAGCAGGAACTGGTATTACATCAGGACTAGATCAACCAAGAAAACAATATCAACAAGGCACTAACCCATACGCTATGGGTAATTTTCAATCAACAGGCTTACCAGGTTTCTTAACTGGCTTTGGTTTAAATCTTTTAGCAACACCACCACAAGGTAATATATTTCAAACAGCAGGTGTAGCTGCAAGAGAACCTTTTAATCAGTTACAAGTAAGTCAAGCAAGAGCTAATCAAATTAGAGGAGAAAGAGATTTTTTAAGAGGTGAAAGAGAAGCTGGTGATGAGTCTGCTATGGAAAGATTAAAATTAAAATTAGAGTCTGATGAAAGATTAGCAGGAATGAAAACAAATGATGCATTATACAATGTCATGTTAGAACAATATATTGAAGATGATCTACCACCCCAAGTAGCTGAAAGAGCAGCTTTATTTTCTACACAAAATGCAGACGCATTAAGAACTGCTGTTACTGGTAATAAATATGGAGGTGTTTTAACATTTGATATTAGAGATCCTGCTAATCAAAAACAGGTTCGTAAAAACTTAGATGGTAAAGTAGTTTATGATCCATATGAAAATAACTATAAATACATAGTCGTCAGAGACGGTGAAGTTTTCTTTGATGAATTTAATTCAATTGAAGAAATTAAATTTCCAGAAATAAACTTAACAGAACAGAAAAAAATAACACCACCTGCAGACGTGTTTTCTCCAAATGTAGACGATATATCAGGAGCGTAAGAAATAAATGTCTTTAGAACCACTTTTTCCTGCTGAGCAGAATAATGAGGTGTCTTGGTATACTTCTGGTCTTGCAGGTATTGTATCTGGTGGTATTAAAGTTGTTGAGGGAGCTTTTTCATTGGGTGCAGAATTAGTTGATCTAGGTCTTGATACTAACACAGCAGCACAGGTTGAAATATTTTTTGACAAATTAAATCCGTTAGAGGAGATAGCTGAACAAACTGGTGTTGGTAAATTAACACAAGCGTTAGTGCAGATCGGTGTACCAGGTGGTGCCGGTTTTAAATTAGGTACAAAATTATACAACAGATATTTTGAAGCAAAAAAAGCTGGCAAACTAGTAAGTGCTGGTTCTAAAAATCT
>Ga0209348_1000634_pt1 | contig 17963 bp, 18 predicted proteins | sample ETNvirenome_2_30_FD_184065 | JGI IMG/M metagenome (GOLD analysis project Ga0209348, IMG submission 184065) | Marine viral communities from the Pacific Ocean - ETNP_2_30 (SPAdes) (version 2) | ecosystem: Environmental > Aquatic > Marine > Oceanic | place: Pacific Ocean | collected 2013-06-22
TAGAATACAAGCTATGAAATTATATTATGAAGATGAATTAGCGAGAGCACTAGCAGAAGATGGATCTTCTTCTAGTACAATAATAACACCTAAAACTTATTATCCAGGAGCATAATGGCATTTACAAGAGGGAAACACGCAAAAGCAATATCAGACAGATCAGGAATGGAGTTTCCATACAATGAGATGGTTAAAGAGTGGAATGGTCATTTTGTACATAAATCTGAGTATGAAGAAAAACATCCACAGTTAGAATTAAGATCAAGAGCGGGTGATTCTCAAGGTTTAAGAGATGCAAGACCTGCAAGAACAGAAAATGAGGTTGCTGCTATGTTAGGAAATAATCCTTTCTCTATTACTGCAAGCTCTCAGACAATTACAGTAACAGAAATAAACCATGGAAGAAGTTCAAGCGATACTGTAAGATTTAGAAATGTTCGAGGAAGCCCTGGAGGAGTGTCTGCATCTACGTTTGAAAATGCTTCAGGATTTAGTATAACAGTTACAACAACAGATAAATACACTTTTAGTTTAGGGGCAACTCCGAGTGTAACAGAAAAAGGAGGAGGACCAACTGTGTCTGCAGGACCAGTTAGTCTATCAGCATAATGGCAGGATTAAGTGCATCAGGATTAAAAACACAAATAAGAAGTTACACAGAAGTAGACTCAACTGTATTATCAGACAGTGTATTAGAAAACATCATCTTAAACGCACAATATAGAATTTTTAGAGATGTCCCTATTGATGCAGATAGAAAAACATCTACAGGAAATTTTACATCTGGAACAAATAATGTAACTGTTCCAGCAGGAGCTGTATTTATTAGAGCGGTGCAGGTTTATACTGCAACTGGATCTACATTTACAGGTGCTAACACTTATTTAGAAAAAAGAGATATTACATTTTTAGAAGAATATATTGCAGCAACTACATCTACTGGAACACCCAAATATTATGCAATGCTAGATACAGGAGCAACTGGAGAAAGCTCATCAAACTCTGGATCTATCATTGTATCACCGACACCGAGTGCAACATTTGCATACAAAATACACTACAACGCAGCGCCAGCATTATTAGAAAATGATGATACTAATTATATTAGTATGAATTTTCCAAATGGTCTGCTATATTGTTGTCTAGCAGAAGCTTACGGGTTTCTAAAAGGTCCAGCTGATATGCTGCAATTATACGAACAAAAGTATCAACAAGAAGTACAAAAATTTGGAGGGGAACAAATAGGTAGAAGACGAAGAGATGACTATACAGACGGAACAGTCAGAATCCCAGTTAACTCACCTACACCTTAAGGACTAAATTATGGCATCAACATTTTCAGATCTAGGTATAGAACTAATGGCAACCGGCGAGAATGCCGGTACATGGGGTACAAAAACTAATACCAACTTACAAATTGTAGAAAAAGCAATCGCTGGTTACGTAGAAAAATCTATTGCTGGCGGTGCACAGACAACAACTTTATCAATTACAGACGGTGATACAACTGAGTCAACATCTGTTGCAAGACATGCAGTTATAAAATTAACGGGGACTATTACAGGTAATCAAGTTGTAACTGTTCCAGATTCAATTGAAAAAGTTTATATCGTGGTAAATGGAACATCAGGTTCTTTTACTGTTCAATTTAAAACTGCATCAGGGACTGGTGTAACATTTGGTGCATCTGATAAAGGGACAAGATTATTATTTTCTGATGGGACAAATATTGTAGACACTGCAACAGGTGGTGTTGGATCCTATGATTTAAATGGTGAAACATTAATTTTAGATGCTGATCAAGATACAAATATTACAGCAGACACAGATGATCAAATAGATATTGCAATCGCTGGAGCAGACGATTTTCAATTTACGGCAAATACATTTACAGCTTTATCTGGAAGCACAATTGCAACAAACACAATTGCAGAAACAACATCTGGATCTGGTGTAACAATAGACAGCGTTTTAATTAAAGATAATAAAGTTGATGTTAACGGAACAGCTGGTGCAATTATATTAGATGCTGATGCAGATACACATATAGGCGCAAACACAGATGATGAAATTTTATTTACTGCAGCGGGAGAAGCTCAATTAAAAATTACAGATGGTGCTATATTACCCAGCACTGATGATAATATAGATTTAGGTAGTTCGTCAGCACAATTTAAAGACGGATTTTTTGACGGAACTTTAGAAGCAGATGCTATTACTGTTGGTGGCACAGCTGTTCTAACTGGTGGTGCAGTAACGTCCATAACATCTATTTTAAATACAAGTTTAGTTGTTGGAAGAGATGCAGATAATGATATAGATTTTGCAACAGATAATAATATTTTATTTAGAGCTTCTGGTGCAGATCAAATTAAATTAGTAGACGGTGCTTTAGCACCTGTAACAGATAATGATGTTGATTTAGGGACATCTAGTTTAGAATTTAAAGATGCATTTTTTGATGGCACGGTCACTACAGATGCATTAGCTGCAGACACTGCTAATATAGATGGTGGTTCTATAGATGGTGCAACTCTAGGTACAAACAGTGCAATTACACAAGCTGTTATTGATAATATAAATATTAATGGTGCAACTATAGGTCATACTTCAGATACAGATTTATTAACACTTGCAAGTGGAGTGTTAACAGTTGCTGGTGAAGTATCCATGACTACATTAGACATTGGTGGAACTAATGTAACTTCAACTGCAGCAGAGTTAAATATACTTGATGGAGTTACATCAACAGCAGCAGAATTAAATATATTAGATGGTGTTACATCTACAGCAGCAGAGTTGAACATATTAGATGGTGTTACATCCACAGCATCAGAATTAAATTTATTAGATGGTGATACTTCTGTTGGTGGTTCTATTACCATAGCTGACTCTGATGGAGTTGTAGTTAACGATGGTGGAACCATGAAAACCATTCCTGCATCTGATTTTAAAACTCTTGTTGGCGCTGCAGCTGGTGGATTTTCTATAGCAAATTTAGATATTGATGGTGGCACAGATATAGGTGCTGCATTAGCAGATGCTGATTTATTAATAGTTGATGATGGTGCTGGTGGAACAAATAGAAAAATGGCAGCGTCTAGACTCCAAACTTATATTGAGGGTAAAATTAGTGGCGATATTACAATATCAAGTGGTACAGCCGCAATAGGATCTGGAGTGATTGTAAATGCAGATATTAATTCATCAGCAGCCATAGCAGACTCTAAATTAGACACAATATCAACAGCTGACAAAGTTAGTTTAGCTGCATTAGATATAGATGGTGGCACAGATATAGGAGAGGCCATTGTAGATGCAGATTTATTTATAGTAGATAATGGAGCAGGAGGCACTAATAGAAAAGTGGCTGCTTCAAGATTAGTAACATATATTGATGCAAATTCTAGTGCTGCATCAGTAGGAAAAGCTATTGCAATGGCAATCGTATTCGGATAAAAGGAGAATAATATGGCAACACCAAACATAGTAAACGTAGCAACAATTAATGCTAAAAATGCAACAGGAGCAGTCACCACTTCAAGAGCAGTTGCAGTAGACGTAGCCGCTGATAAAGTAGCAAAAATAAATACAATACTTATTGCTAACATTGATGGAACAAACGCTGCCGATATTACAATCGAAGTTAGTGTAGATAATGGATCTAGCTATGTTAAGATTGCTAATACAATATCAGTGCCAGCAGATGCAACTTTAAGTTTTTTAGAAAATCCAATCTATTTAGATGAAACAGATCAATTAGCTGTAACAGCAAGTGCTAACAGTGATTTGACTTATTTCATATCTTATGAAGAATTAGACGACGCGTAGGAGGTTTAAATTATGGCTGGCAGAAATGGCGGAATAATTGGACCAATAAATGTAACTTCTTTTGGGAAGTGTACTCAAACTGTTAGAACATCAAACACACCTAGTGCAGTTACAACACAACCAGGAACACGTTTTGTCAACACATTAATTGTTGCTGGAGGTGGTGGTGGAGCTGGAGCTAGAGGTGGTGGCGGTGGAGCTGGTGGTCTAAGAAATATATCATGTATATCAGTTTGTGGTAATACGGCTTTAGGAGCTGTCGTTATTGGTGGTGGAGGATCTGGTGGAAGTAGTGGAAATGGAGCAGCTGGTAGTAATTCTTCTATTGTAATTGGATGTACCACTTATACCTCTACTGGTGGTGGACTTGGAAGATCATTAAATGGACCTGGAACAGATGGTGGACCTGGTGGTTCTGGAGGTGGAGCGCAATTTCAGGGTAGCGGTGGATCAGGAACAGCATGTCAAGGTAACGATGGTGGAGATGGTGATACTAATCCAGATGGATCAAACGCTGGCGGTGGAGGCGGTGGAGCAGGTGGTGCAGGAGGACCTTCTCCTCCCCCAAGTGGAGCTGGTGGAGCTGGTGGAAATGGTTTAGATGTTAGTCCTGATTATGGGACAGGAAGTGGTGTTTGTGGAGTTTTTGCAGGTGGAGGTGGTGGTGCAGGTGAACCTCCAGCCCCAGTAGGAGCAGCAGGGCCTGGAGGTGGAGGTGCTGGTAGTCATTCAAATGGAGCAGCTGGAACAACAAACACTGGAGGAGGTGGAGGTGCAGGTGGTAATGAACCTACGAGTGGTGGCAATGGTGGATCAGGTATAGTTATCGTAAAAGAATTAAATAAAGCAAGTGGTGTATTTAACGTTCATGATCAATTTGATGCTCTATTAGAAGGAACATGGCCTAAAGCTCAAGTAGGAATAGATAATGCAAATATTATAGTGGTTGCTGCAGGTGGTGGCGGTGGAGCAGATAATGGAGCTGGTGGAGGAGCTGGTGGTGTATTAGTATTACAATGTGTTTCTTTAGGTTTTGGAAGTTTACCAGTTACAATAGGTGCTGGTGGTCGTGGTTCAAGAACAGGGCCAGGAAATCCACAACCCGCACCACTATCACCAGCCACAGTTGGTGGTAATACAGTTTTAGTAACACAAGCACCAAGTCCTCAAACATTTACGGCAAATGGTGGAGGTGCTGGTGGAGCACCAGGAAGACCTTGCACAGTTAGAAATGGAGGTTCTGGTGGTGGAGGATCAAGAGGTGGAGAATCTGGTGGTACTGCAACTCAAACTGATCACCCTGCTTTTCCAGGTTCAGCTTTTGGTGATCCAGGAGGAGATGGTAGTCCAGAATTTTCTGGTGGTGGAGGAGGATCACAAGGTGCGGGTGCTGATGCACCAGCAAGTGCAGGTGGTTCAGGAGGATCAGCAAGAGATTTTTCTCCATTCTTTACTCAATCTTTACCTCAATCAAGACTTGCAGGGGGTGGAAGTGCAGGTAATGGCCCAACAAATCCTTTAGCAACAGATGGTGGTGGTGGTAGAGGACATCCAAATCCTGCTCCAAATGAAAAAGGAGAAGCAGGAGATGCCAACACTGGTGGTGGTGGAGGTGGTGGAGGAGGAAATCCTCCAGGAAGATGTGGTGGTGCAGGAGGTTCAGGGGTAATTGTTGTTGAATATCCAGGACCTGCTAGGGCAACTGGTGGTAGCGTTAACACTGCCTGTGGAACTACTAGACACGTATTTACAAGTTCAACTAATTTAGTTATTCCAGGATTTTAAAAACGTTGATTATTTTATAAAATTAAATTATAAATTAAATTTTAAGGAGAAAATAAACATGGCACATTTTGCAGAATTAGAATCAAAAACAGATCCAACAGGTTTTACATCAGATACACATTTAATTGTAAAAAGAGTTGTAGTGGTCGGAAATGACTGTGTACCTTCAGATGAACACGTTGATGGTGAAATATGGTGTGTTAATTTTTTTAAAGGTGGCACTTGGAAACAAACATCTTATAATCATAATTTTAGAAAACAATACGCAGGTATTGGATATAGATATGATCCATCCAAAAATAAATTTATTACACCACAACCTTTTGCATCTTGGTCACTAGATGCTAGTGACGATTGGCAAGCACCAATTACATACCCATCAGTAACTGATGATGGTCAAGATCCTGTTGTCTGGTTTTATAGAATTTCTTGGAACGAAACAAAATACAACGCTAACAACAATACAGGTTGGGAAGCAACTAAATCAAACGACAACTCGGAAACACCTACCAAATATAATTGGAATGGCACAGCTTGGGTGTCCGAATAGGAGACTCAAATGGCCAGAACTAATGGCGGTATAATCGGTAAAAGAAACCTAACTTCTTTTGGGAAGTGCACAGTTACATCTAAAACTTCTACAGGATGTGTTTCATTACAACCAGGAACTAGAATTGTTAAAACAGCTATCATCTCTGGTGGAGGAGGTGGTGGAAGAGATAGAGCAGCTGGTGGTGGAGCTGGTGGTGTTTTAAATAAAGAATTAAATGCACAGGGAACTGCACCAGTTGTTATCGGTGGTGGTGGTGCTGCTGGTGGTCCACCCGCTAATCCAGGATCAGATGGAGTAGCATCAAGTTTTAATGGCACAAGTTCTGTTGGTGGTGGTGGCGGTGGACAATCAAATGCAACAGGAAGACCAGGAGGATCTGGTGGCGGTGGTGGCGGTGCTAATCCAGGTTGTACAGGTGAAGCTGGCGGAAGTGGTACGGCTTGTCAAGGTAATGATGGTGGAACAGGAGCTAATCCTAATTCACCAATAAGCACAGATACAAGAGGATCTGGTGGTGGAGGAGGAGCTGGCGGTGTTGGGGGTAATGCTGTCACGGGAGCTTTTCCAGGATCTGGAAGAGGTGGTAATGGAGGTGCAGGAGTAGACCTTTCAGGATGTTATCCAGGAGTACTAAGAACAACTTTTGCAGGTGGTGGAGGTGGTGGAACTAGAATACCAGGATGTAACTCAGGTGGCGCTTCTAATGGTGGTGGAAGAGGAGCTTCTCCAAGTATACCAGCTGTTGCAGGATCATGTAATAGTGGTGGCGGTGGTGGAGGAGGTGATGGTTGTGGTAATGCTGGCGGTGCTGGTGGTTCAGGAATCGTCATGGTAAAAGAATTAAACAAAGCAAGTGGTGTATGGAATTTAAAAAGTCAATTTCAAGCCAAGTCTCAAGGAACATGGCCTAAACCTCAAGATACATTTACTTTAAATTATTTAGTAGTAGCGGGTGGTGCAGGTGCAGGTAATGATATTGCTGGAGGTGGTGGGGCTGGAGGCTATAGGGCTTCTGGTTTTGGACCTTCTCCATTACAAGGCACGGCAGCAACAGTTAGTGGATTTTGTGGAGCAAGTGTTTCAATAACAGTAGGAGGCGGTGGATCAGGTTCATCAGGTGGAAATACTGGAACAGATGGAAATAATTCAATATTTAATGTTTGTGGGGTAGAAGGAACTTCAAAATTTACATCAGAAGGTGGAGGAACTGGAGGGGGTAATCCTCTTGCTCCTAATAATAGCCCTAGAAATGGAAACACTGGAGGGTCAGGTGGTGGAGGTGCAAGATGCCATGGTGCTGGAGTAGGTTCAGGTGGAGCTGGTAATACACCTCCTACGGATCCACCTCAAGGAAATAATGGTGGAAATGGTTTTTCAAACAATGCAGGTGGTGGAGGAGGTGGAGCTGGAGCTGTAGGGGCAAACGCTTCAAGTGGAACTGGTGGAAATGGTGGGGCAGGTGTAACGAATAATATTAATAATTCATGCACAACGTACGCGGGTGGTGGAGGCGGAGGAACATCAGGTTCTACAGCTGGATCAGGTGGATCAGGTGGTGGAGGTAATGCTGGCACTTCAGGAAACGGATCAGCTGGATCAGCTAATACTGGCGGTGGTGGTGGAAGCACACAATGTGGAACTGGAGGTGCAGGAGGTTCAGGTATTGTAATAGTTAGAGGACCAAGTGCGGTTACTTTTACAGTTTCTCCAGGAACTAATTCAACATCAACTCACCCTGGTGGAGATAAATTAGCTACATTTACGGCTACTGGGACATTGACTATTTCATAAAAATAGATATATTGTTTTTATGGTGGTAAAAGAAAGAATATGAATTTAACAAATTATTATTGGTATTTTCAATCAGTAATACCTTCTCGTATATGCGATGATATTGTAAAGTATGGTCAACAACTTCAAGATCAAATGGCGATTACTGGTGGTTATGGTAATAGAAAATTAAATCAAAAAGAGATAAAAGATTTAAAAACAAAAAGAGATTCTAATATTGTCTGGATGAGTGACAGATGGATTTACAAAGAAATACAACCTTATGTACATCGAGCAAATGTAAATGCGGGTTGGAATTTTGAATGGAATTTTTCTGAGTCTTGTCAATTTACAAAATACAAAAAAGGCCAATACTATGATTGGCATTGCGATAGTTGGGATAGACCTTATTTCAAACAAGATAATCCACAAGATCCATCTAATGGAAAAATTAGAAAACTATCAGTAACAGTAACTTTATCAGATCCAAAAGATTATAAAGGCGGTGAGTTAGAATTTGATTTTAGAAATTTAGATCCAGATAAACCAAGGAAACCACTAAAATGTAAAGAGATATTACCTAAAGGATCTTTGGTTGTTTTTCCTTCTTTTGTGTGGCATAGAGTATGCCCAGTTAAAAAAGGCGAAAGAAATAGTTTAGTAATATGGAACTTAGGATGGCCATTTAAATGAAAAAGAAAAAAATAAAAACAGTTAAACAAGAGTTAATGTTTCCTAAACAATTAACAAGAGAAGATTTTTTTAGTTGTCCAATATGGTATGGTGATGAACCAGGGTTTGTTAATGAATTAAATAATGCATCAGATCCTTACATTGAAGCATCGAAGAAAAATTTAAAAGAGTCCATAGATAAACGAAATAAAAAATTTGGAAACAAAGGAGATATGGGTCATGTGTTTCATTCTACATCTTTGATAGGTGATCCTAAATTTAAAAAGTTACAAGATTACATTGGTGCTACAGCACATAATTTATTAGTTGAGATGGGATTTGATTTAACAAATTATACGGTATTTATTACAGAAATGTGGGTGCAAGAGTTTGCTAAAAAAGGCGGAGGACATCACACATTACATACACATTGGAATGGTCACATATCTGGTTTTTATTTTTTAAAAGCAAGTGATGCTACATCTATGCCATTATTTGAAGATCCAAGACCAGGTAATGTTATGAATCTTTTACCAGAAAAAGATAAAACAAAAGTATCTTATGCATCTTCACAAATTAATTATAAAGCTCAACCAGGAAAAACTATGTTCTTTCCATCATACATACCACATCAATATATTGTAGATATGGGTTATGAGCCATTTAGATTTATTCACTGGAATTGTCAGGCAATACCTAATAGTGTGTTAAACTATGCAAAATAAAGACATGAAAAAAGCAGTAATAAAAACTATGTTAGAAAGTAATTCAATAAAAAATAAACCAAATTTTATAGATAATTTTATAAAATCTAAAATGCAACTGAAAGGAAAAAATGTCATTAAAAAAATCGGCGTTCCAAAAAAATAAATACAGTGTTTTAAAAAATGCTATATCAAGAGAAATGGCTGATTTTTGTTTTGCATATTTTTTAAACAAAAGAAGAGTTGCAAGATTTTTATTTGATCAAAGATACATATCACCGTTTACAGAATACTATGGTGTGTGGAACGATGAACAAGTGCCAAATACATATTCTCACTATGGAGATATAGTCATGGAAACTTTGTTACAAAAAGTAAAACCTGTCATGGAAAAACATACAGGATTAAAATTAAGTGAGACTTATTCTTATGCTAGAATATATAAGAAAGGTGATGTGTTAGCTAGACACAAGGATAGGTATTCTTGTGAAATATCTACTACATTAAATCTTGGTGGCGATGCATGGGCTATATATTTAGATCCAACAGGCAACAAGGGTCAAGCAGGAATTAAAGTAGATCTAAAACCAGGTGACATGTTAATATATTCAGGATGCGATCTTGAACATTGGCGAGAAGAATTTACTGGCGAAAATTGTGGACAAGTATTTTTACATTATAACAAAGCAAAATCAAAAACAGCCAAAGAAAACGAATACGATAAAAGACCATTTTTAGGGTTGCCTGCATGGTATAAAGGCTTTAAATTACCTAAATAATATTGTATATAATAGTTTGGCGGGAGATCTCCACCACACCATCTCTCGCCTAATTATTAAGGATTTTGTATGTTACAAAAAGTAAAATTTGCACCAGGATTTAATAAACAAGTTACATCAACAGGTGGTGAAAGCCAATGGGTTGATGGTGATAATGTTCGTTTTAGATATGGTACACCTGAAAAAATAGGCGGTTGGTCACAATTAGGATCTGTTCAGATAACAGGTAGAGCAACAGCTATTCATCACTTTGTAAATACATCAGGTATCAAATATGCCATCCTAGGAACAAACAGAATTTTATATGCATACTCTGGTGGTATATTTTACGATATACATCCCATTAAATCTACGACTACTTTAACAAGTGCATTTAGCACAACCAATGGTTCAAAGACTGTAACATTAACTTTTTCGTCAGCACATAATATAAATAAATTTGATATTATATTATTAGATAATTTTACTGCTATAACCAACTCTGGTTTTACATCCACTGATTTTGATGACAACAAATTCATGGTAACATCAATACCAACGGACACCACACTTACGATAGAAATGGACTCTAACGAGTCTGGTTCTGGTGCCTCTACGTCTGGTGGCATAAGAGTTCAACATTACTACTCTGTAGGACCTGCAGTTGAGGTTGCATCTACAGGTTGGAGTCTTGGATCATGGGGCGGGCAACAAGCGGGTCAGTTTACATCTACACTATCATCATCAATAAATGCAAGTGTAACAAGTTTAACAATGGCCAGCTCATCTTCATTTCCATCAACAGGTACGATATTGATAGATAATGAATTAATTACTTATACAGGTAACGACAATAGTGGAACCTTATCTGGTTTAACAAGAGGAGCATCGGGTACAACAGCAGCCACACACTCGTCGGGTGCAACAGTGACAGATGCATCAAACTTTTTTGCATGGAACGCTGCAGCATCAGGAGATATTGTAACTGCACCAGGACTTTGGTCTTTAGATAATTTAGGTAATAAATTAATTGCAACTATAAATGGCGGTGAAAGTTTTGAATGGGATTCTAATCCTACAGGTGCAACATCTACTAGGGCAACTATTATAACAGGAGCACCAACAGCCTCTGCGTTTAGCTTAGTATCTACTCCAGACCGTCACTTAGTATTTTTTGGAACAGAAACAACAATTGGAACTAAATCTACACAAGACCCTATGTTTATAAGATTTTCTTCTCAAGAAGATATTAACACATATGCACCAAGTGCAACTAATACTGCTGGCACACAAAGACTAGCTGATGGGTCTAAATTAGTTGGAGCAATTAGAGGCCGTGATGCAATTTATATTTGGACTGACACTGCATTATTTACTATGAGATTTGTTGGTCCACCATTTACTTTTTCTTTTCAACAAGTTGGTACAAACTGTGGATTAATTGGACAAAATGCAGCCATTGAAGTTGATGGTACTGCATACTGGATGTCAGAAAATGGTTTCTTTAGATATGCTGGTAGACTAGAATCACTACCATGTTTAGTTGAAGACCATGTTTTTGATGATATTAATACTACGCCTAAACAACATATTAATGCAGGATTAAATAATTTGTTTGGTGAAGTAATGTGGTTTTATCCAAATTCAGGTTCTGGTGTTGTAAACAGAATGGTAGCATATAATTATCTAGACTCAAGTCCCGAGCGACCAGTGTGGACTACAGGGACACTAGCAAGAACAGCATGGGAAGACTCTGCTATATTTGGTAAACCACATGCAACTGAATACGACTCAAGTGCAGAAACAGCAGACACAGATGTTAACTATGTTCATGGTAACACAGATGGTGCATCAACGTATTACGAACATGAAACAGGTTTAAATCAAGTTAAATTAGGTCAGACAACTGCTATTACAGCAAACATAGAGTCAGGTAGTTTTGATATTGGCTCGCAAGGTTTAAACGGTGATGGTGAGTTTATGATGAAAATAAGAAGAGTAATACCAGACTTTTTATCTCAAACAGGTGATGCAAGAGTTACACTTAATTTAAAAGATTTTCCAAACCAGACAAAAGCAAGTTCTTCTTTAGGACCGTTTACAATTAACAGCAGTTCAACTAAAATAGACACACGTGCTAGAGCTAGAGAGATATCACTAAAAGTAGAAAATACTAGCACAAGTCAGTTTTGGAAATTAGGAACTTTTAGAATAGATTATCAACCGGATGGTAGAAGATAATGCCGTTAAATAAAAAAGGTAAAAAAATAATGAAGTCTATGAAAAAACAATATGGTAAAAAACGTGGTGAACAAGTTTTCTACGCATCATTAAATAAGAAAAAAATTAAAGGAGTTAAAAAAGCATAATGGCAAAGATAGTACAATCACTAACACAACCACCAAAAGAGTATGACCAAGTTTCATTTTTATCTTTAGTTAGAGATTTAAATGGTTTGATAGAAAAATTAAACACCACTTTTCAAGAGGAAAAAACAGAAGACAACGATGCAATTGTTTTCTTTTTAGGGTAAGTATGGCAAATGTTTTTGTAAATAAAAAAGTAGATTTAACATCTGATGCAACCACAACTTTATATACTGTTCCAACTGCGACCACAGCTATTATAAAATCAATACTTGTAAGCGATGATTCTGGTAGTGGTAGTAGTGTAACAATAACTTTAACTAACACTAGTGACGCTGTTTTTAGTGTTGCTTTTCAAAAAGTAATTCAAGCAAACGAACCTACAGAAATATTAACAAATCCATTAGTGGCTGAAGCTGGGGAGATTATAAAAGTTGCGGCTGCCAATGCAAATAGACTCCATGTGATTCTATCGGCTATGCAAGTAACACCTAGAACTGTTACAACATAGCCTTGATTTACTCGTAAAAAACGAGTAATAATGTAAATTCAGGTGAAATTCCTGCCTTTTTAAAATAAACAACATTTAACATATATGATTAATAGAGCAAAAATGCCAAGACAGTTGCGTAATAAAGGCGGGATTACAAATGTGGTTCCTAGAACAAATTATCTACTTGGTGGTATTAAAAAAAGAATTAGAAAACTTATACCAAATGAACTTGCGAGTGTTGCAGTTAAAGCTGCACCGTTTGTTGCACCATTTAATCCAGCGATTGCAGGATTGATGAGAGGTATAGGTCGATTTGATCAAAGAGGTAGTTTGTCTGATGCATTTAAACAAGGCATAGCTACAGCTGGACTGGGTGTTGGTGCAAGAGCACTAGGTGGAGCAACAGACATTACAGGTGGTGGAATTAGAGGTGGTCTTACATCTCCACTAAGTCCTGATAGAACAACTGCAATTAAAGATTTTTTTAGTCCTAAAGATAAAAAAGAAACAGACTTTATTAAAAAAGTTACTGGAGATACTAAAAAAAATGTTGGCTTTAAATCTGTGAAAGATGCAACTGGATTATTTAAAGATGTACCAATACTAAAAGACCTGCCAAATTTAGTTCAACAACAGATATTAGTCGGCGGTGTATCGGGAGCATTGACTTATATTTATCAAGCATTCTTAGCAGAGGAGCCACCTCAAGAAGAAGGTGAAACTTACGAGGAGTATATGGCTAGAAGAAAAGAAAACGTTGGCAGAAAAATGAAAGGTTATTTTGATAATTATTTTAAATTTGATAAAGATTACTCATCTATGACTGACGAGCAAAAACAAGAATTTATTGATAGAGTTAATGTTAAAAAGGGTGGTATGCCAACAGGTATTATGAGAACTAATAAAGCTGGAGTTATGGAGCGAGATTACAGAGACAAGGGTGGATTTGTTCCTGTAGGCATTAAAGAGAAAGCAGATGACGTGCCAGCCATGTTATCTAAGAACGAATTCGTATTTACTGCCGACGCGGTTCGAGGAGCAGGCAACGGCAGCATTGAAAAGGGAGCACAAAGAATGTATGATACAATGAAAAAATTAGAGAAAAGAGTAGTATAATGGAAGAAGAAAAAAAATCAGGTATAGGATCTTTATTAGGAGGAGTAGCTGGAGCAGTTAGAGGAGCAGGTCAAAATATCGCTACATTATTAGGAAGAGCAAAGCCACAAAGCTCTGATGATCAACCAAATTTTTTTAAAGATTTATTTTTAAACAGAGCAGGTGGCGGTGGTAAAGATTATATGATGCCTGATGAAGCTAGCACTAGAGCAGATTTAAATGAAGTTTTTATTATCGGTGGTGATGATATGAGAAAAGCTGAAGAAATAGAAGCTAAAAGAATACTACCGTCTTTATACGATCAAGCTATGAAAGTAGTAGATGCAGCATTAGATATAGATGATGAAGATGAAAAAATGAAAATTGTAAATGACATTAATAGATCTTTTGATAAAACAGAGGGATCTGGATTTGCTAGATCTGCTAATAGTTATTATAGAATTATTCAAAAATATGGTTATCTACTTAACAAAGATAGAATGGGTTTACCTAGCATGCCTGGTATGGAAGTATCTGGAGATAAAATTAAACTAGCACTTGAAATAGCAAAACAAAGAAATCCTGGTCAAAGAATAACAAATAAAGATCTTCAAGAAATCATGATTATGCTTGAAGATTTACCACCTAAATCTATGATGATGGATACCACTACAGGAGAGGGTGCTAATATATTTAGAGTTAAAGAAGCTAAAGGTGGCAGAATAGGTTATCAGACAGGTGGTATCACCATGGCTAACACACTTGCAGAAAACATAAGACGTAACTTAGCTAACCAACGTGCAGTTGCGGCTCAATTTGATGCTGCAAGAAAAAGATTACAAGAACAATCAGTTACACCTTTTAATCCAGAGGCACGAAGTCAAGCTAGAGCAGCACTATTTGGAGGACCTCCTTCAGGAAGCTCTACACCATCTTCAGGCATCGGTCGTACAATAACGCCTATGCGAGTGCCAACAATAGAAGGACCTCCACCTGCACCACCTGTAGCAGGATTAGGTGGATTAACCCCAGAAGCTTTTGACAAGTTATCTGAAGCAGAACAAATAAAAAGAATGGATGCAGAGGCTGCTAAATTCGAAGCAGATTTACAAAAATTCGGTAGTTTTGCTGATGGTAGAACTCTTGATCTTGGAGCAGGCAGAATAGCTTATCAAGATTTATTAAGAGTTTTTCAAAATGATTATCCTGCTGAGTTTGCAAAATTAACTGGTAATGAAACACTAGCAGAGTTAGATCAAAAATTATTAGATTTAGGAGATTCAAATTTTGCAGTTGGTGGTAGAGTAGGTTATCAAACAGGTGGTATTACAGAACAGAGAACATTACCACCAGAGTTTGTAGAAGCGGCACAGAAAACATTTTTAACAGATCTATCTAGACAAGCTGGTATACCAACAATCACCACAGCTATCCAACAACAGCCAGGTGAAACAGCACAGCAATTTGCAAATAGACAAGCACAAGCACAACAGTTTCAAATTACGAAAGCAGGCATGGCAGAGCTTGCACCACAGGTTGCAGCGCAAGATCCACTACAAGCTGCAGCTTATGCACAAGCAGTTGATCCAACAAAAGGACTTGGAGCGTTTCAGCCATTCTTGACAAAAGCAGGCACAGCAGCGGATGCAGCAGCAGGGTTAACAGGACCTATGACAGCAGCACAACAAACTGCATATACATCGCCTTTTCAACAACAGGTTATAGATACAACTCTTGCAGAGTTTGATAAACAAGCTAAGATGAGAGAAAACCAATTAGCAGCATCAGCATTAGGAACACCTGGTGCATTTGGTGGTGGCCGTGAGGGTGTACAAAGAGCCGAGTTTCAGGCGACAAGTGACGCTAACAGAGCAAGAATATTAGCCGACTTACAACAAAGAGGTTTCCAACAAGCAGCTACTGCAAGACAACAAGACCTTGCTAATCAAATGGGTATCTCTCAACTTCAATCAGGTCTAGGTGGTGCGGCACAAGACTTTGCTAGAGCACAGATTTCTGGTCTTGGTACATTAGGTGCAGGTCAACAAGCACAAACTCAAGCAGTGTTAGATGCACAGAGACAAGCAGCAGCGATGGCAGTAGAAGATCCAAGAAGAAGATTAAGTATGTTCGGTCAGGGTATATCAGGGTTGACACCTGGAGCTGGTACAGTTCAACTTATGCCAACTGAAGCTCCAGCAGCAGGGCCTAGCCCTCTGATGCAGGCACTAGGTGTCGGGTTAGCAGGTGCTGATATCTATGGCAGAATCTTTGGACCAAGGAAGACATCATAATGAGTAGAATATTAAAAAGACCAATGTTTAGAAGAGGCGGGTCTACTAATACAGGTATCATGTCTGGGTTAGTTGATAGAAAAAACTACAAATTTGGTAGTATGACTGAAGATCAAATTAGATCTAACATAGATATGTTAGTAGGACTACAAGATCAGTTTGCACCTCTGCCTAAAACAAGATTACCTTTGGGTGAGGTTGGCCTTGCTCTTGCATCAGGTGCAGATCCAATACAAGCTTTAGGTATAGGATATAAAAAATTTGTAAGTGACGATGATAAAACAAGAGCTCTTAGAGAAAAAAGAAAATCAGCAGCTGTATCGACAGTCTTGGGACAGGCTCTTAAACCAACTAAAGATACAAGAACAGATATAGAAAAGAAATTAATAGCAGCTGGATATATACCTGGAACTCCAGAGTATGAAGCAGCTATGTCTACTTTATTATTTAAAGATGTAAGACAAAGAGATGGATTTAGACCATTAACTGGAGATGAGGTACAAAAACTCATAGAAAGCGGAGTTAAGTTAGACCCTAGTAAAGCTTATCAAGTAAACGTAGATAGAACTTCAAAAGATTTTAACAAGATATCTTTAGTTGGTGGCGGTGGAACAAATATAACAATAGGCGATAAATTTGAAGGTCAAAAAGAAGGTATTGTTCAATCAAGCCCTGCAAGAGATAAAATAATTCAAGAAACTAGTTTTGTTCAGAGACAATTAGGTAATCTTGATGAGATTCAGAAATTACTTACAGAAGATCCATCATTAGCTGGCCTTGCAGGTTTTACTAGAAGAACTGCAAATCAAATTATAACAGCTGCTAAAGATTTTAATTTTGATTTAACAGGTCCTATTAAAGCACTTGGCGCTGAAGATTTAGTGCTTGACACAGATATCGCAAAATTAAATGCTATAGAGGATTTACTAGTTCCTGCGTATGCTAGAGTATTAAATCCAAATACAAGAATAACAAACTTAATGTTACAAGAAGCAAAAGCAGCTATTGGACTTACTGGTTTGACTGGTTCTGATGCAATAAGAGCAAAGTTAAAAGAAATAAGAGATCAGTTTCAAACTTATATAGATGATCAAAATAGATTGTTAGGAAAAACTTTAACGAATCCAAAAAAATTTAAAATTGTTAATGGTAAACTTGTGGAGCAATAATCATGGGTATAATTAACATAGAGGGTTTAGGTGAGATAGAAATTAAAGGAGATACTCCTACACCAGAGGAAGAAAAAGCAATTTTAGAAGCTTTAGGCGCAACAACAGATACCACAGACACCACAGAAACAGAAGAGGTCGACACTAGTAAAGTAACACCGGATATAGGTGACGTGGAAAAAGGTTTAGAAGCTGAAACAATAATTCCTGAACTGATAGAAACAGAAAAAGCTGAAGGTTTAGATAGTATATTTTTAAGTAGACCTGTTTTTGAAGCAACGGGTGCTGTTTTTGGATCAGTGCCTGGAACAGCTTTAGGCCCTGCAGGAACAGTTGCGGGTGGAGTAGCAGGTGCTTCCGCTGGTGGTCAGTTATATGATATATTTCAGAGTTTTGTAATGAACGAGCCTACTGATTTTACAACGCAAGCTAAAAGATTAAAAGCAGATTTTCAAAGAGAGGCTGTGCTACAA
>Ga0209348_1000635_pt1 | contig 17962 bp, 35 predicted proteins | sample ETNvirenome_2_30_FD_184065 | JGI IMG/M metagenome (GOLD analysis project Ga0209348, IMG submission 184065) | Marine viral communities from the Pacific Ocean - ETNP_2_30 (SPAdes) (version 2) | ecosystem: Environmental > Aquatic > Marine > Oceanic | place: Pacific Ocean | collected 2013-06-22
CAATAGAACTGCGTTGTTTTCGTTTATTTTGTTTTTGTAATTCTTTTTTAAGACGTTGGGCTTCATCTCTTTTTTCAAAGTATTGAAGAAGGTGATCCCCAATCTCAGTGGCATCCTTGTGCATATTGATGCCTTTTTTAATAAGGTCAATTGCAGAAGTGGCTGCTTTATATGCAACTCCAATAGTAACGAGGTCGATCAATGATAATATCCCCCATACAATTTAGTCAGCGTCAGCTATGGTTAAAGTTCCAACATCTACTTGACGCATGATTTCATTTTCATGTTTTGCAAATTGTTTTTCTAACTCCTGTATGTTCATTTAGGATACTTATCTTTAACAGCTTTTATTTTTGCTGTCATGTCATCACTAAACGCCCCAGCTTTATACAAGTCATCTAATTGGTCACCTATATTAGGATAAATTGGTTTTCTATTTCTCTTGTATTGTGCGTTAGTATATGCAGTTTTTAATTCTGTTATTTTTGCATTTACATCTGCTTCACTTGGTTTTGTAAAGTCTTTTATTATTACCTCAATGTTTGAATATACGTAACCTAAATTTCCATCTTTTAAACCATACCAACTGGGTGTGTCACCACCTAATTCCATCAGAGCAGCTTGGTAATAATCTGACTCTAATAATATGTTGTCTTCACTAACATTTATCCATCTCATGTTATGTTTCTCCCAATTTTGTAAACGATACATAGGTGTATGTGGTTGACCCTCCAGCAAATTTACTACCAGTGGCTAAACCTCCAGCAGTAAATTTAATTTTGTGTGTAGTAGTGTTTTCGACATCACACATATAATCTATGTGAGCGTGTCCAGCTACCCAAGTAGGTCCACAAATAAGAAAACCAACATCATTACTTGATGAAAAGTTATCTGTTGATTTTTTTATTGTAATATTCGCTTGGTCAGATGTCGCAGCAACAAAATCAGCAAGTGTAAATAATTCTATTTTGTAAATCCCAGTAGATGGAAACGTAAAAACCCCACTTGACACAGTCATTGCATCACCTATATTTAGATAATTTGTTGTTCTTCTTGTCCAAGCAGTTATATCAGCATTAGAAGTTTGTGCAGTATTTAAATACCAACTATCGTAGCCTAATGGCATATTTGCAGAAAGTGTCGTAGTTGCATCAGGTAAAGTTATTGTTCTATCTGTAGAACCAGTACCACTTTGCAAGGTATAAACTCCACCACCACTGCTATTTGCTTGTATTTTTATTTCACTCATCTATTCTCCAATCGCATCTAATTGTTCTTGGGTTGGTTGTGCCAATGTTGGGTGATTCCAAGATTCAATATAATCATTACCCACTTTTACCTTTCCATTTGGTGGTGTTACACCATTATTTTTTAAAAGTATACTTCCATTGTTACAACTATCTGCTGTAAAATCACTATCTGTAATTGTGTCGTAAAGAGTTTTTATTTTATCTGACAAAGTCATTATATACTTCCCTCTCTTAATAAAAATCCATTTAAATAACTAGCTTTATAAGTGCTACTTCCTAAAAAAACTCTTGTTCCACCACCAGCTATATATCCAAATATTTCTAAATAGTCACTTGAACCATTAAAAAACACAGTAAATGAAAAAGAGCCACCAGTTTCACTTTCGTCTCCTGAATTTCCATTACGAAGAAAAATTCTACCAGCACCTAAATTAGCAGTGCTTCCATTAAAATAAACAGATGCAGTTGTTAATCCAGTAATAGTGCTACCAGCTACATCAATAAATAATCCACCTGATATGTGATAGTGTCCAGCTATTGTTGGTTGAAATCTATAATTAGTAGTTGAATCAAAAAAATTATTAGTATCATACTCTTCTGTGTCAAATTCAACTTTTGTATTTACACCACTACTTACAGATTGGTTTGAGCCAAGTTTAACTTGAAACATTGGAACTTTAGGTAATACAGTTGAAGAAGTGGTTAGTATATCTCCTGTATTATCAGGTAGACTTAATGTTCTATCAGTATTCGTATTAGGTGCTGATATTGTTAATGTTCCTGAACCTGATGCGTTTGGTTCTATTTTAATTTTTGACATAATTAAGTTCCTTTTGGATATTTGTCCTTTATAGCTTTGATTGTTGCTTTCCAACCATCAATGCCATTATGGTATATGTCATCAAGTTGGTCTTGGATTGGAGGATACTCCATTTCCCTACTAACTTTATAAGCTTCAGGGTCTACCCAAGCATTAATAGCGTTCATATCTACTTCTACTTTGTTTCCATTAGCATCGTAACAACCATTATTATTACATGATTTTACGTTTTTATACAACGCATAAGCTGCTTTATGGTTAAAACTCATGCCCCTATTTCCCATAGTGTAATTGTGCTAATTCCTCTTTTACCAACATTATTGTTTTGGTCATTCGGGCTTCTATTAAAAAAACAAGCAACAGTGTTATCATTTTTAAGATACAGTTGATATGTAGTAGCACTTGTTGTTGCTGGGGAATCTAAAAGAATATATGACGCTTGATTGGCTTGGTTTGCATCACCATTATAACCTAACCCCATACCCACCTGTTGTTTTGAACCATCTGCATCACCAACACCTATTATAGTTGACCCTCTTTTAAAATAACCGCCATAAGTTGTTATGTGGTTTGAAAACATACAACAAAACATTAATAAAACTTTATTAGATGAACTCGTTGGTGTAATTGACGCAGCAACACCTGTAACTATAACCTCTGCTGTATTAGATGTCGCAGAGTATGTATCTGTTAACACAGTTTGAGTTACTTGTTTAATTTTTCCACCAAGAGTATCTTCCGTAAAAGTTGTACTCCCAACGGTTATATTTGTTCCTGAAATAGTGACTGCCATTTATACAATCGTCCATCGTGAGCCTGATGGCACGGTAACCGTAATGCCGCTATTTACTGTGACTGGTCCCGCACTCATAGCATTTTTATTAGTGGTTATAGTATAATCAGCCGTTACCGTTTGATCGTTTTCAAAAAAAACTGTATCTGAACCACCTCCTGTAGCACCACCTCCTAATTGTCCCCAAGCACTTCCACTATAACCTTCATATTTGCTTAAGGTGCTATTGAATCTTATCATACCTGTTACAGCACTTCCACTTCTTTGGGCAGTCGTGCCCACAGGAAGTTTTAGTTGTCCTGTGCCCGTAACATCAGAATATCCTGTACCACTTGCTGAAATATTTACATTACCATTTGTATCGGTAGATGAAAGCGTATTACCGTCAAGTTTTAAATTGTCAACTTCAAACGAACCTGTTCTTTTTTCATTAGCTTGTAAAACAGTAACCGTTGCACCTGTTCCACCACCATTAAACTTTAGAACTACATCTTTACCATTAGGTATTTCAAAATCATTTGACGCATTATAAGTACCTTGAAAGATAATAATACTTCTACTACCAGATAAACTGTTGCGAATAAACACAATCTTTTCTGCATCGTTTGGTGTTAATTGCACATACGCAGTAGCACCCAAATCACTACCGTCATTAAATTCTATATATTTGTTTCTACCGTTTGAACTTGAACCATCTGTAATAGGTAATGTATTTGGCGAACCTGAACTACCCGCAGAAGATAAAGTTACGGTAACAATTCCATTAATTGCTTCATCAATTAAATCTAAGTTAGTATTAGTTGTGTCCCCCCAAGTTCCACTTTGGGTTCCTGTTTCTATTTTTTCAATACCTAAATTGGTTGTATATGTACTTGGCATTTAAGCTACTTTTCTCCAGTTTGGTGTTTGTTCAGGTTCTACCTCTGCCCATGTTGGATTTTGAGATGGAACCACCTCATTATAACTCGGTGTTTGATTTGGCACAACTGTTATCCACACAGCTACCCCATTAACACTACCTACTGCTTCTAGTCCTGTCGTAGGAACATCTGTATTAGCTTCAACAGTAACTGCATTAGTTAAGCCTAACGCTTGAAGACCACCCGTAATAATCGTGGTTGCTCCTGCTGCAACAGTAACACTGCCTACATTTCCTGTTCCTGCTACACCTGTTAAAGATACAACGGCTTTTCCAGATGCAGTAACACTGCCTACATTTCCTGTCCCAGACACTCCTGTAACAGAAAGAATTGCATCGGCAGAAACCGTAGCACTGCCTACGCCACCTGTCCCCGCTATCCCCGTAACACTTACAGTAGCCGTTCCTGTAACAGTTACACTGCCTACTCCCCCTGTTGCAGCAATTCCTGTAACAGAGACATCTGCATTAGCTTGTGCTGTAGCACTACCTACGTTACCTGTTCCTGCTACACCTGTTAAAGAAACTGTTACATCTACTTCAGCAACTGTTCCTACTGATGAAAAAGGTGCTGTAGCAAAAGGGCTATCAGAAAAAAACATTTAAACTACAGTCCAAACAGACCCACTGTTTACCGTAACGCTTACGCCGCTATTGACCGTAACTGGTCCTGCACTAAGTGCATTATAGTTTGTTGGAACGGTGTAGTTTGCTGATATAGTTGTAGCATTTGCCATTATTCCATTTGACGCTTCGGTTTCTGTTGCTCGTAAAAAACCTGTGCTAATAGTGACATCACCACTTGCATCTAAATTTACAGATTTGCCTGCAGGATAGGCACAAAAAACATCTTTAGTTCCTGCTGAAAAATTGGTTGCTGAACCTGAATTTGAAGAAGATAAAACCGTTGTTCTAGCCAAAGTAGTGCCAGAAGATGTATATGTTCCAAGACCTACTTCCCACTCATCTGCTGTTTGATGAGCTATGACATAATAAGTTGTATTACTATTTCCTATTTCAGAAAACGCATCAAACCCTGTAACAGCTCCTGCTAGAGTAACTGTTCCTGTACCCGTAGTGGTCGTAGTTTCCTTTACACGGTCTTTTAAAACAAGAGCCATTTATTGGCTCCTTACGCTATTCTTATAATAGCTGTTGACGCATCTGCTGTCGGAAACTGTATTGTAAAATCACCTGCGGTAGAAGTTTTGTCTCCGCCAAAATCTAGAACTACAACCGTTGGATCACCTGATGCACTGTCATTATAAATTAAAGCACCTCTAGCTGTGATAGTAGCTGAGGAAAAGGTTAAATCACTAAAATCTGTAAAAGCAGTTGTTCCAGAACTTGAGGGGTCTACCCTAGTTAAAGTTCCGCCACCTGCACTATATCCTGTTCCAGATACCTCATTACTAGTAGTATATGCAGTGGTTGCTGCATTAAATGACGCACTGTTAGTGTACATTGCAAGTTTGAATGTATTACCACCTGAGTTTAAAAAATTGTGCTTAGCTTCCAATAATTCTTTTTTAAAGCTCGTACACATGAAATTGCCTGAAAAAGCCATGTTATAATCTCCTTATTAGTTCAGCAAGTTTTGGTTGTCCAGCATTTATTATAGCATTATACACGGTTGTTCTGTCACTTTTAACAGCTTGTTGCATGTATAGTTCTATAAGTTGCTTGATACGTCTTTTGAAAGCATGTGCTTGTTCTTTTACTTCAGGTTTAGCGTAATCAGAAACAGATACTATTTTATCTGTGCATCTTTCAGCTAATTCTTCAATACTATGCCCTTTGTTTTCTGTGGTTTTAACATCAACTTTAAAATCTTTAGATAAACCCACTTGCATATCAAACATAAAAATCCCCTATTGTTTTGGTCTAATAACCATTCCAGTTCTATATTGGTCTGTTGTTTCTTTTGCTTCACCCAACATCTTCAATTCGGTAAGAGCTTGAGTAAATCTTTTTTCATACATAGCAAGCATGTCTTGCTCACCTTTCATATAAGTATAAGCTTCTAATAAACTACCATACAATAAAGCAAACGGTGCATTAGTGCTCAACCATGTCGTACCACTATCTGCTCCAACCGTTAAACTTGCAGGACGGTAATAATAGTGTAACTCTACAGAATAATTGCTATCTGGAGTGGGTCCAATAATAAAATTACTAATATCAAAAACAGCGTAATATTTTGGGGTTCCTGTTGTGCTAGGGTTAGGATTATAGGACTGAACATAGTCTGTATCTTTTAAATCTAAAAATACTTTTTCATTACTTGCATTAGTAAAAGATAACGAAAAAGATGCTAAATAATCAGACGGTAAAGCTAAAAATTGATTTGATGAAGTCATAGACCCCGTGCTATTTTTTATAAAAAAACTTAACTGAATGTTTTTAAATATACGTTCTTCTGCAGCTTTAATAAAATCATTTAGATGATTAACAAAAGTAGTCTCATCATTTTCAGCATAATCTTGTATTGCTGTTTTTAAAGTGGCTAATGTAAAACTCATGGTGTACTCACTGTAACTGATCCAACATTTCCTGTTCCTGCTACTCCGTCAGGTGAAACATCTGAAGGAGCATCCACGGTAACAGCACTAATTTGTCCGATTCCAATAGTAGGTCTGAAAGTTGGTCCCTCAACTAAAGGAACACCCACTGCTACTGTCAACGGTTCAACTCTATCTGGTCTAGGGTTTTTTATGGCTTGAGCATCTGAAAACTTACGTCTAGGTTCTAACTGCGGGTGCTTTCTTTCAAACTCATCGAACCCTACCAACATTCCTGTCCACTCTTTTTTCATCCTATGTAGTGGATAACGAAAACCAGAACGATCTGATATTCCAAAAGCTTTTTTACCAACAGCGTACTTTGACATTAGTTAACCCTATAATACTCTAAGCTTGGTGCAACATTAAAAGATGCTCTATCTCTGTCCTCTGTCATAGCTCTTTCAAACTCTTCCTCGTATATTGCTTTTAAAAACTGTGTCCTATTAGGTGCTTTCTTAATAGAAATATAATAAGCTAATCCTGCTGCCAAACATGGATAAAATCTAAAAGGCACTTCCATGGTATTTTTAAAAGTATCCGCATCATCTATCCTGACCAATCGGTCAAAGATAAGTTGATCGGTGCTGTTTTCAGGAGTTGTCCAAACTTTTAAAATAGGAGTTATTTGTCTATCAAGAAAAAACTGTGAAGGTCTGCCTGTACTTGTTTTATTTGGAATATTTAGATACTCATCCCTACTTAATCTTTCAATACCATAATCTGTATTATCTCGTCTTACAACAACAGATAAAATATCAATCGTATCTGCATCTAGCGTATAGTCTGCTGTGCCTGATATACATGTTACGGTGGTTTGTTTGATTGTCCACTGATTTAGTCCTCGATTTGCCCAATCAGCTAACAATAGGTTTAGTGAGCGTTTCGCTGTTTTTAAATCATAACCAGTGCGTACTTCAACCCCACATCTTTCAAAAGCTTCTTCGATGTAGTCTGAAACATCTAGTTCAAAGTTTTTTGATCCTGAAGTTGCCATGGTTTACGCCATATTCTTTTTAGTTTTTTTCTTTGCTAACATTTTAAAATCTTGCTTATCTATTTTTCCGTTTTTATTAGCGTCTAACTTTTTTTGATTACCTGATAAAGAGATATCACCACCCATTTTCATCTTCTTGACCATACCTCCGCCACGAAGTTTTTTAACCATACCTCCGCCACGCATTTTCTTAACTGGACCACCTGCACGCATTTTTTTAACAGCACCACCTGCTTTCATTTTCTTCATCATGCCACCACCACGCATTTTTTTAACCATACCGCCACCACGCATTTTTTTGACAGCACCACCTGACTTCATCATAGCCATTGTTTTACGAGGACTCATTGCCATTTTTTAATCTCCTATAAAATAATTCACGTTTTTGATAAATTTCATCACTATTATATTCATCTTTATAACAGTCATAATACCCTAATTTCTTAATTTTTTCTGCTGATTCTTGTAATTTTGTTAGTCTTTGAACAAAAATAAGACCATATTCTTCCTCAACTAAAGGTTCAAAACTTTCCCCTTCTAAATTATCATTGTCATCCCCCTCTGGGTGAAAACCCATTAACCATATATCTTTATCAATAAAAAACCCTTGGGATATGGCATCATTTAGTTGTTCTATATATTCGTGGAATTTTTCATACTCATCATACGCAGTATCTACTAAAATAACTAAATCATACCTATCATCAAAAGTAGAAATAAGACTGTATAAAGACTGATAATCTTTGTCATGCTTGAAAACAATTCCTACTTTGTCTTTATCCCATGCAGCTTGTGCATAAGGACATGCAGGAAGATTATTAAACGCTTTGTTCTTTTTTTCTAAAACATTTGCTGACCATCTACGAATCTCAGTCTCAATAAGCTTTTCTTGGGGTGTTCCAAAAGGTACGGCTGTCATAAGTATTTCGTCCTTTTTCTTCTGTCGTCCATTACAGCACCACACCCTTTATTCATTCTAGCCACATAACCACCTACACTTAATTTTCTTACTTTAGCTTTTGGAGTATTAGCTACAACAGTTTTACCTTTACTGCCTTCACGTTTCTTTTTCTTTGCAGTAGACGCTCTTTCACTTTTGCTTAAACTTTGAGCCTTTGCTCTAGGTAGACAACGGTCTGGATTCTTTTTATCTTTGGAAGTACCACATTTGCCTTTGATATTTCCACTACTATCTATTCTTACCCAATCTTCTTTAAGCCATTGCTTAAGCTGACCCACGCTTTTTCCTTTTGCTTTTCTTAGCATAATTTGGGTCTTTACAATACTTTGATGCAGCTAGGTTTGCATAGGCTGATGGGTAAGTATCAAAAGTTCTTTTTGCCCAAGCTTTTCCAGAAGGACATATTTTACCTTTTGATTTTGTCTTTGATCTTACTGCACCACCATTGCCTAATTTAACAACACACTTCATAATAGTCTTCCTAATATTTCTAAAATTGTAGTTGTATGAGGAGTCATAAATAATATAACAATAACCGCAACCCACCCACCATTATTGACTTTTTTATCGAGTTTATCAAAACGTGAATCTAGCTTTTCCAAGGTAGCTTGAATCTGTTCATACCTCTTGTCGCAAGATGCTTCATGTTTTTCTAACTGTCTTAAAACTTCTTCAGGGGTCATATTATCACCATTTTACTGTATTAGCCCAATAAGCTCTAGACATTTTACCTTTTTTGATATTAGGACCATGTCTTGCTACAAAAGACTTACGTTTAGCCGTCATACGCTTGGATTCACCTTTTTTACGTTTACCCGCAGTACCTGATAATGTTCCAACTTTTTTACCTTGTTGACCAAAACGAAGAATCTTTTCCTTACCACCTTCACAAGCTTTTACAATATGTGATTTTTTAGGGTGTGAAGGGGTACGCCTTGGTTTGTTACAAGGCATACTCTTTTTATTTACTTTTTTTGCCACTTAATCAAGCAAAAAATACAGTAACACCATCACAAGCAGTTAAATCTAAATATACGTCTGTCTCAAACAATATTCCGTTTTCAGGAATATTTAACGAATGTACATCGCTTGTGGTGTAAGTTAAGGATAGCTTTGTTGTGCCACCAGAACCTCCATCTTTTAAAACTACTGCAGGGGAACCAGAGCCAGAAGTATGTACTACTAACTGTTTTACTCTAGCCCTACCACCAAAAATAGTTCCGTCAGAAGTTCTAGTTACGGCAATTACATCAGATAATGCCATGAGTTACTCCTTATGCAGTTGGTGAATCGGAACTAAGACCGAAAAATTTGAGTGCAACAACGCCACCAGCACCCGCTGTGCCAGAGATTACAACTTCAACTTCATCGGCTGTTTCTGTAGCAGCAGTAGTTGTGCCACCAGACATTCCTAAAACTCCATTACATGGGAAAAAACCTTTAAATCCTGTGCTGTTAATTGCAACAGTAATACCATCAACATAGCCATCAGTATCCGCATCAGTGCCAATATCAACTAGGTTTACCGCATTAGCTGCAGCACTTGTTACAGTAATAGCAACTCCCATTGGTATAAAATTAGAAGGTATACCGATAGAAGACTCTTTGTGATCTGTACCTGAAGCAGCAATAGTAATGCTTGTTGAGTAAGTAGACAAAGTCATATCATTAGTTAATCCACCTGTAGTTGAATTTTTAATGATAGTTTTAAATCCATTTTCAGAACGAACTGGACCATTAAATGTAGTGTTAGCCATCATATTTCCTTTTGTAGAAGGTTTACCTTTGTTATCTCTACAACGTCTGCTAGGTCAGTTAACAAAGAAAAAAAATCCTAGAAAATAGGGGGTTTTTACACCCCCTGATTTGGTTATGCTCCAGCAGTACCAAAAACTGCTCTCCAGTCAGATACACCAAAACTGTATCTTTCTCTAGCTTTAAACCTCATGTTTCCTGTATCAAAATCGCCTTCCATAGCAGTTCTGATAGGAGTTCTTTGGAATAATTTAAAGCCGTTAGGAGCGTCAGTTTTAATGAAGTAAGCATCTGTGTCAGTCAAGAAGTGGTTTACAACCGCTCCGTCAGGTAACATACCCATTGACTTCATAGCGTTTACGTCATTGTCTGCTGTTCCCGGTCTTAGAGTAGAGTTTAAAACTCTTTCTGCAATAAATTGCAACTCTTTAGGAACAATTAATTTTGTTCCTCTAACCGCAATCTTTAGACCTCTTTCGTCTGTAAGACCAGCAATATCAATCAACATTTGCTCAAGTGAAGTTTCATTCAAATCAGCAGCAGTAGATAATTGATTTCTTTGGTTACCAGACAAAGAAGGGTGAGCAGATGAACAAAGAGCAGCACCGTCCCCAACAGGGAAAGTAGTATCAAACGCATTGTTTAAAATTGCTGCAGCTTTAATCTGCTTTGTTTGTGACATTGAACGAGCAAGGGCTTTTGTATATCTAGACGCAAGTCTGTCATACAAGTTATCCTCAATTGCTTCTTCAGTGATACTGAAAGCTAATGCAATTGTCTCGTGTGTATATCTAGAGGTGTAAGTTTCTTGTGCATCGTCAAAAGATATAGCACCACCTTCACCTTTAACAGGTGCGGTACTAAATCCAGAAAGCATTACCTCTTCCTCGAAAGCACGGTCTGAAGACTCTTCATCAAAGATTTCAGCGTGTTCGTTATCGTAGCGATCGTACTCAAGTCCAAATAAGGCATTTAGACCCGGCTCCAGCTCTTTCGCTAATTGTGCTCTTGAAATAGCCATAGTTTATCCTTTCCTAAATACCAGTTGAATCTGCTGTAGTCTGTGAATCAGAACTAGAAGCAGGTGAATTAAAGTGGAAGTTAAATCGTACTACAAAGTTAACACCCGCTGCGTCATAGTCAAGATTAGCTATATCTGTAGTTAATCCGACAATTCTCATAGCAAGAGTTGCTGTTGTAGCAGCTGTACTAATATCTAATTGTCCAGTAGAACGACCATTATCTGTAGAACCAGAAGTGGCTGTAGCTAAAGAACAGTTAGAAAATACGTCAGCTAGTGCTGTTGCTCTGTTTGTAACAGACTCATCAGCAGCTACCATATATAACTGATTAGGGTTGTCAGAAACAAAAGCTTTGACAGGAAAATTTGTGTCAACGCTTACGTTATTAGACCCCGGCCAATAATTTTTGAAAACAGTCTTCTTAGAAGCTGAATCCACATACTCAACGCCCATTAGGACACCTAAAAATGGAACAGTACCACCGTTTGCATTACCAACAATATCAATCACACCTGCCGCTAAAGGTATTACAGGTGAATACTGATAAATAGCATTTGTATTGTCGTTTGCAATTTCATACTGAGTCACCCCAGTTGAATTTGTTGCACTGCCATTTAGACCTATTGGACGAAGACCAAAAGATGTATCTTGATTTGCCATTTAAATCTTCTCCATAAATAAATTAATCTTTTCGAGCACCCCCAAAGGTAACTCGACTCTGACGGTCAGGTTTACTGATCGTCATGGTTGAATGTGCATTTTCTCTCATCATATCTTGGTCAACAGCGTTTTGTTGGTCTGTATTTCGTTGTGCAAAATAATCAGTCCTTTCTTTCACTGTATCTAAAGGTATACGAGCTAAAACTAGTCCGCCAACACCGAAAACCCCTTCAAATTTCCCTGAATCAATTACTGGAGCTTCAAAATCTGGATACTCATCTCTTCGAACAAGTTCATAACCTTCTCGAATTCTTGCAGAAATATTTTTGCGGTCATCAAAACCTCTTACTTCTGCTCGTATCCAACGATGTTTAAAACCCTCTGGTGCAGGGGGAGCATCCAACATAGATGGTGGAGCCCATGGTTTTCTTTTGGCTGTCTTTTCTCTAGAAGAATTCGTTCTAGGAGATCGTGCTATCCCTTCAAATTTTTTTGTATCTGTCTTTGTTGTCATATCATATCTCCTTAATTTCTAACGTATTTTGCGTATTCTTCTAACGGCACACCCAACTTTTTGGCTATTTGCACTTGGCTAGGGGTGAGTCTAACCTTTCGATTGCGTCCATTAGACGTTGGTGCAGTCGATGAACGAGAAACTCCCGCCACAGACTGAGTAACTTTTCTAGGTGATGTCTCGCTTTCGACATTACCCTCAAATTCTCTTGGAAACCTATCTTTAAGTCTCCTATCCAACTCATTATAGTATTCATCGGACTTGCCGTCAAATCCTTCGTCCTCAATTAATCTTTTATGAATACCAAAAGCAGCATAAGTCATTGCTTCATCTTGACCAAACCACTTATTCCTAGATGCCCAATCTTCAGCTTTTGGGTCAGCTTTTTTAGGAGCTTGTTGCTGTTGAGTTTGAGGTTGTTGATAAGTAGGTTGCTGTTCTTCTTGTTGCTTTTCCTGCTCTTCTCTTTGTTGTTGAGCAACTTTAGCTTGATCGTATCTATCCTTAGCCACGGCAAGTTGAGTAAGTCTTTGTTGAGCAGAAACAGTAGCGTCCGCATCTCCAAGCTCTACAGCTCTTTTGAGATCAGCTTCAACTTGTTTTTGCTCTACTTCTAAACGACCACCGTATTCGGTCATATAACCTTGGTCTAAACTTTTGAGCCTTTGTTTGATTTGACTCGATTCGTCTTGGACTTGTTGAGCGTAACGTATCGCTTCTTCCCTCTGCCTTTCAGCTTCACGCATTTTTTTCGTAAGCTTATTAATGCGATTCTGAACAGAGTCCGTATACTGATCGTGCTCATCTTTCTTTTGAGGTTTTTCCACCTCAACTTCAGGTTTCTCTTTAGTCTGCGACTCAATCTTGGTAGTTTTTTTAGATGTCTTCTCATCTTCCTTAACTTCAACTTCAGTGTCTTCATTTGTTTCCAATTCCAACTCTACTTGTTTATCGTCTGTCTGTATTTCTGCCATTTTCTATCCTCTAAAAGCTAACAATATCATCAGGGTTTTTAATTGACGCTAAAACCTCATCATCATTTAATAATCTAACTTCCCCACCATCTATACGGAATCTAGAACCTGCGTATCGAGGAAAGATAATCCAATCTTTTTCTTTACACCATCCTCCGTTGGGAAATTTTTCTTCGTCTTTATAAGCTAAGTTTCCTAGCTTTAAAACATAACCAACCACAGTTTGTATCTGTGTATCATCTAAAACTTGTGTTGGAATATGTAAACCACCTTCTGTCATGGCTTTACCTCTGTAAGGTAATACCAAGATACGCCATCCAGTTGGACTAGGCATACGCTCTAAAAGACTATCGGTAACTTCAGAAGGGTCTAGAACGACTTCTTCTTTAGGTTTATATAGGGGTGTTACGTTCTCTTTTTTATCAGTCATCAAATTGCTCCTGTTTATCCAGCAGGCTCGAGAGTTCCTGCGAAAGGTAATTTAATGCAGTAAGTTCACCCATAAGTTCCCTATACTGCTCCATGTTTTTGACTCCATTGTGTTCTAATACATCTAAAACACTACTTCGTCTTTCTTTTATCTTCTTTTGCACAAACTGTACAAAGTCAATTTCGCTCATATCAGAGTATTCTTACAATAAAAGATAAAAGAATACCATATCTTATACTAAATTGGAATTTATTTCAAAGTGTGGACCATCAATAAATGGTCTTTTACCTTCTTTTCTCCTTGTATCAATATAATCGTTCATTGCTTCTTCCATAGTACCTTTCCAATCAGCAATGTTTCTAATATGCCAAGATGCTCCCCAAACAATCGGTACACCATATTCAATGGCTCCTTGTTTCATTGCATCAGCAATATCATCATAAACTTTTAGTTCCCAACATCCTCTTCCACCAACATATGCCATCAGATCAACAGCTAAACCTTTTAAATGTTTACTGTTCATTGTTTTTGATGCACCTGCGGCTACAAGCTCTTTTTGTTTTTCTAATGTTCTAATACCTTCAATAACCCCAAAATCTACTTTAGTAACACCTATAGCATACTTTACAACTTTAATTAAATCTGGGTCTACACTATCTAATCGATCTAATGATCGTTGTGATAATTTAAAACTCATTTAGTTAATCCTTTGTTTTTTTCAAAAGTTCTTAATCCACCTAATCCTAGCATACCTAACAATACAGTCATCAAACTATCCATATCAAACTTAGGTAATTGATCTACCGTAAATGTTTCTGTTGGAAAATTTGCTAGAATAAAAACAACAATAGGGTAAAGAATAAAATGATAAGCTAACGCCACACCACATACCCAACCAATAAATGGTCTCCATCCTGCAACAAAAATACTGCGATGCTGTGCTTCTGCTTTATTGACATCTACTTGTGCCATGTTGCTCTCATGGGCATGTTTTTGTGCCATTGTAGCAATATCATGGGCTAATTGATTCTTTTGGTCTTTATCTTCGATAAATTTATCCAACAATCCTGCCACGGGACCGATCAAACTTTTTAACATGTTGTCTCCTAGAAAAAGGGTAAGAATCCACCTATACCTGAACTAAAAGAACCCTGAAATGGATAACCATAAACAGGTGGCATATAGCGATTCATCATTTGTTGTTGATAGTATTGGTTTTCTTTAGGTAAATACATTTGTGGGTAGTTACCATAAAATGAGGGCTGTTGAGTATTCTCTTGATTAAATACTCCTGTTTGTAAACTACCTAACTTATCTAATCGGTTAGTTAGTCCAGAAAACTTATCTTCCAACGAACCCAACCTTTGTTCCATTGTTTGTTGTGGTTGTGGCATTTGTGGCTGTGCCATCATCGGTTGATTTACCGTTGGCATCTGCATGGGCATACTAAATTGTGGTGCTAAATCCATTATCGTGACCTACTCATATACGCTGTTGCTCCAAAGTAAAAACCTACAATGGATGCTTGTCCTAAATAAAATAATCCTAATAAATCAGCTAATGCTGATACTCTTGTTTCTGACACAAGAGGTAAAAATAACAAAAGAGTAAAGGCAATCATACTACCAATAGCTGTCCAAGACATCTGTTTTTGAGCGTGGCTTTTTTCTTCTCTTAACTCAAGCTCTATCATTTCTTTTGACTTTGCTATTTCTGCATCGTCTACTGTGCCATCGTGATTTAAATCAAACTCATTGTAGCGACTTTCAGGCTCTAGTTTTTTTACCATTCTTCTTTTTTCCCGCATTATCTAATGCAATAGCTACAGCTTGTTTTTGCTTATATCCTTCTCCAATAAGTTTTTTAATATTCTTACTTATCGTTTTTTCCGATGATCCACTCAATAAAGGCATCTATTTTTTTCTCAACAACTAGTATAACGCCCAGAACGGAGAGCAGCACCCATTCCTCGCTTTTTTCCAGTAACTTTCTTACCGACTGCCGTATTTGGTGTAGCTTCTTCGATACATTGTGCATAGGGTATTGATCCTTGTCCTTGAATTTCAGCGACTTTACTTGGAGCTGGTGGCTCTTGTATTTGTGCACCTAAAATTTTAACTTTTGAATGTTGTGGCATAACTATTTTCCTTTATTTCGTTGTTTAATCATTTCTCTTTGATTGGTAGCTTGTATTCTTTCTCTGGCAATATTTGTTTGAGTATCTATTCTTTCATCAAACTGCCTAGACCTTTCTGCCATCTTCTGTCTTTCGAGTTGAATCTTCGCTTGGTCATTTAAGGCATCTGCTTGAGCTTGTTGCTGTTTAATACCTAATTCTTGCTGTTTTAGAGCAACAACAGGATCGCCTTGCTCTCCACCACCTGCAATCTGTGCACTTAACATCTTCACATTCTGCATTTCTTGAGCAATAATCTGTGCTGTCATTGCTTCATACTCAATCATCTGATCTTCCGTTGGAGATAGACCTTGATTCTGTTGCATAAACAATATCATTGTCTGCTCTTGTGCTTTAAGTTTAGCGTGTTCCATAACGTGCTTTTGTAAATCAATTGCTACCTTTGGACTAGCTAGTGCTAATGGAGAAGAACCAAAAACTAAGTGTGCCATAATGTGGGCATCGTGGTCTTGTCCTTCAAAAGCTTTTAACTCTGTGTTTTCTAGTGCATCAATATTTTCTTGAGCAGGGTCTTTTGGTATTGGCTCATCTGATGACGGTGCTCTAAGAATCTTATCAATATCTCTGACACCTAATGCTTCGTACATTCTTCTGAAAGCTTCGTACATGTTATGTAATTCAGGTGCTTGAGCAGCTAATTGCATTTGTGTTTGAGCTAAAGCAATACGCTGTGCTTGAGAAAATATATTTGGATTTGAAACAGGAATAATATCTACCCTATCATCAAAATCCGCCGCCATAACAGACTGCTCTGCGTTTTCAATACTGTAAGGATATTCTTGTGGTAAATACTCAGACATTACTTTTGCAAGGAGTTTAAACTCTTGCTTCATTGCATAATGTAATCTCTTATGTATGGCACTCATTACTCTTGTGCCTTGCTCTAACATTGCAACGGTTGTACCAACGGCTGCTTGTTGATTACCATCTCCTACTTTTAAATCAGTAATGGTTGCAAATCTTTGTCCTGCCTGAACTACAAAACCAAGTAATTGGAACAGTGTTGAATCTGGTCCCTTAAATGGTAATGGCATCAAGCTATCACGAATCGCTCCACCGGGTGCGTCTACATCTCTAAACTCACCGGGTTGTAGTGGGTCACTATCATCTCTAATACGAAGTCCCCGAGCTTTGAATCCTGCGGGTAGATTTGATAACGTACCTGCATCTATGAGTTGTCTCAAGGCTGCTGTGGCAGTTCGGGAGAGTCCACCAATGGTATGAATTAAACCTAATCCATAAAATCCAAAGCCGGGAAGAAACTTGTAATGCACAAAATATTGTATCTTTCTCTTTTGTGGATCATCCTCCTTGTAGTTTCTTCTTATTGATAGAATTTGACCATTGTCTTCACTTACTGTGACAACATATGGCACTTTAATTCCTGTTGGTTCCCCATTCTCGTCTCTATCTTCATAACCTTTGAGGTCTAAATCAACATGACATTCAAGCAGTGTACAGTCATAGTCAATATTACTAGGCTGAACGCCATCAATATAATCAATTTCATTGGACACACTATCAGTTGGGTTCTGTGCAGGATGCACGGGAATATCTCTGTAAAAACCACTAATTTGTTTCTTACGAAGTTCATTTAAATCCATTCGGACAACTTGCGTAATATTTGGGCAAGTATCTAAATCATTAGCTTCATAAGGCACAACGAGATTTTCTGCTGGAACAAACTTACTAACTGCTCTTTCCATTCCGTCATCGTAATAAACTTTCTTGAAAGTTGATCCTGCCAATGGGAGATAAAATAACATCTGGTCAAACTCTGGAGTATACTCTTCCATGACGTTTGTCATGTAGTAATTCATAAACTCTCGAACTCTTTTAGCCTGTTCTTCTTTCTCTTTAGTTGGAGTCCCCATAATGGTTGTCCTAACTGGACCCATTGGAGGTAATAATTCATTAAATGCTTGAGCTTGAAACTGTGTGGCAGCTTCAGCTAACAACGGATGTGTTACCCCTGTTGCTCCTCTAAAAGGTTGGGTACGCTCTTCGTAATTAAATCCAAGAAGTTCTAATCCATTAGCATACGCATCTTCCCAATCTTTACGAGAAGACTTGTTTGCGTCATATTCACTGACTAAATCAGAAGATAAT
>Ga0209348_1000636_pt1 | contig 17959 bp, 30 predicted proteins | sample ETNvirenome_2_30_FD_184065 | JGI IMG/M metagenome (GOLD analysis project Ga0209348, IMG submission 184065) | Marine viral communities from the Pacific Ocean - ETNP_2_30 (SPAdes) (version 2) | ecosystem: Environmental > Aquatic > Marine > Oceanic | place: Pacific Ocean | collected 2013-06-22
TTGTCATCTTTTTGTCTCCTTAGTATTTAAGATGAGTATTTCTTTGGACTTTTTGTCCTTAGACATTCCGTAACTCCATTCAGGATATACGATTTCATAATCTTTGTATAGTTCTAAAATAAATGGATTAGGATTATATGATAAAACCCAATTATTCTTTTTCTTTAGTGCCGCCGCCAGTCCGTAATGATCGAAGCCTTTGTGGGCTGAGCCGTTCTTGCCGTAGAGAACTGGGTTGTCAATTGCGTAGGGCGGGTCAGCATATATGAATGCATCGGCGTGATGACGAGCAAGACTATCTTTAAAGTCTGCGTGCTCGACACTTAGAGCGGGACATAGGAAGTTTCTAAGCCGTTCAATACTACTTTGAGTGAACCGGTTGTCTGCCGCTTGTTGCGAGTATCCACCGCTCAAAGTTGCGCCGCTAAATGAAGAGCGATTGAGAGCATAATACATACAGGCTCGCATCTCTTTCCAAAGATAATGAGTATCATCCATGTGCGTCCATGATTGCTTACGCTGGTACTCAGTAAAAGCCTGCTTGCTACATGGGTGGAAAAGTGATTCCAACATATTAGCTGTCCCATGTGGGTCGCTTAATGTTTGTTTCCAAAAATTAACAAGGGGTTCAAAAATCTCATAGCCAAAAACTCTTACACCTTGGGAGGCGTAGTGAATCTCAATTGAGCCACCGCCAAAAAAGGGACTAACAATTTCTGTCAGGTCTTTTGGAAAATAAGGCGTGATGTGTTTGAGGGCTCTAGTTTTACCACCTGGGTATCTTAAGAGTGATTTCAAGTTTCCTCACTTTCTTCGGGTTGGCTGTTCATCGCAGCCAACATAGCTTCAATGCTCTGTGCGTCGTCAAGGGTGTATGGACTAGGTGCCAGGTCTTTAGACATAAACCGGGCGACCACAGAATATGTTCCCCCTTGGTAAAGAACATTATCGTCACCCTCTACGGCTGAAGCGACATATTTGTAAATCGTATTGCCCTCAGCGTCTTTGGTCTTTGGCTTCCCGCTAGCTCGTGGTCGCATCTCTACGTTAATCTCACCAGTAAACTGAGGAACTGGCAAATTGGCTGGGTTTTCCGCCATATAATAGAGTCCTTTGCCACCGATTTGAATGTAGTATATATCTTTGGCTCCGTACATCTTATTAATGAACGACGGAGGTGCCTTAATTGTTGGAAGCTTCCCGAAGCCAGCACTAGCCTTATTTAGCAATCCAGACTCTTTGGCAGCCTGGTATCGGCGAGCAGTTGTCTGGAAACCTAGGGCTGTTTTTTCGGGGTTGTCCACCCACTTCTCGCTGGCTGGGCGAGCCGGATCTCGGAGGGCCTCAACCCAAGCTAAGATGTCATCTTCCTTAGTCTGGAGTGCTGCCTTGGCGACCTTCCAGCCATCCTCATCAAACTTTTCGGGCTTAGCTAGAAAGAAGCGATCACCTTTTGACCTTGCGGGGAAGTATTTAACAGCGCCGTCACCCATCTGGGCACGAGTATTTAGTTTAATTTCTAACCAAAATGGTTTATCCCCAATGACAAATTGACCGTCTGGACCGTTAGAGTCAGCGTCAGCAACTTCCATAGATCCTTGAATGCCAGCTATTTCCAAGCTATCCAAGACTCTTTGTTCGTATTCTTGTACAGCTTTAGAGGCTTCTTGGATTAAAGTCACTTGCTTATCAACAAATTCGTTCAAAAATCCTAGGCTCTCGCCGATCTTCACAGTCATATCGGGAAGCATCTCTTGTTGTTTTTCTATTTCCCTCATCAAAACTGGGGAGTGGTGGTGTAGGTCTTCCACTACATCAGGACACCCGCAGCTAGACACGGCGCCACGCACATAGTCTTCTGGACTGGTGGCGCATTCGCCATCAAGGAAAAGATTATCAATAAAGATGCCGTGCTGATGATCGGTAAGGGTGTCCCATTGCTGGTAGTTCATGCCGTTCATCTTTAAACGACGATCTAGTTCCTTGACTTTTTGAGCGAACTCGTCACGGACAGGACCGCTGGCGATCACCAAGTCTACTTGCTGAGGTTTTAAATTCATTATAGATTCTTAAGTTCTTGTTGGATAAGGGCACGAATAGAGTCAAGGGACTCTTTCTTCATCTTCTTCTTGTCTTTAGCAGCCTTTTTCATTGGCTCTTCTTTGTCACCGTCACCATCCAAGTCAATGTAGTCTGGCTTAGCATCGTCTTCATCACGATTTGCTGTTCCACAATGAGCTTCATCAGTGCGATTGATAGCAGCTTCATATTCTTCTTTAATAATTTCTGCTAACCTTTTTTTGGTAATCTTATATTGGGACATTGTTTTTCCTCCTTGTTAAAATAAGACTAACTATAAATAGTCACGATTCCAGGTGTTTTCGTAATTCTTGCTCTGTTAGTAAAGTATAAGTAAAGGAGTTGCCGTAAAGCTCCGCTGAGTCTCGGCACAACTGCATGAACTCATTAAAATCATCTACCCTCTGAAATACCTGACACCCAGCACTCCATTTTCCTACAACATATGACTGATCGTATGGATTGCTGCGATGAATATTAATACCAAAATAGCCCTGGTTGATCAATTTTAATTGGCGATAATCTATTACCTCATCCTTGTTATTGTCACGCCACACTTTAACTTCTTTCCGCTGGACAAGTGCCTCATAATTATTCTGGTGCTTGCCCAATTTCCAAGTGCCTCGGTATTGTCCTGGGACCAAAACAGCAGTACCCCTTGGGTTGATTGGGTTCTTAAGCCAATACTCGCCTGGGTCTGTAGTTATCGGATATACCTTACATGTAGGATTTAGATTCTTATCCTTGTACATCATCACCAGGAAATCATCAAACTTATTGTTGCCAGCGTTCGCTCTGCGGATTCCAACTAGATTAAGGTTTAGTTTTTTATTGCCGTCAAAAAACACATACCCTTTATCGTTCATCAAGCTGCGAAGGTTCTGGGTTGTCAAAAGACTACGGAGATCTGGGCGGTTCTTCACCTGGGCGATAGAATTCGCCAGGAACTTTATTAGCGTCTTGAGAAGATTCATGTTCTGTACCCTCTAGTTGTATACCTGTGTACCTATATAATAACTCATTTTCTTCAAACTTTAAGTCTGCCATACCTAATTTATAATAAGTTAATGCAACTAAGTAGGGTTGAAGGTCAAAACCTGGCTCTTTAGATTTGCCTCTTACCCACTCTACCACACGATAACCAAAAAAAGCCTTGTCAGCCTGGACAAGATTATCGTCACCAGTAGGCATAATAATAAATCCCTGCTTCAACAGAAGATCAAAAATACTGCGGTCCATGGACCCGCCTTTCTTAGTTTTGTTTTTTCTTAGCTAGTTCGCTTTGAATCCAAGCTTGTCCGATTGGGTTTTCTACGGGAGCCTCTACAAATTTATTAAGTTTGTTCACAACCTCTTGAGGCGGGGGTCCAAATACTGAGTTTTCTACAATAGAAAAACTATCTCCGAACAACTCTTTGTATCTTTCTTTATTATCCTGCACGCTCTGCCAGATTTCTTCCACCAATTCAGGTCCCAAGGTGCGAGAGCGTTGAGAGTCTCGTTCAATTGCGACGGGTAAGGATGTGTCTACAAAAAGCATATAAGTGTCATAACCCATAGCATCGGCAAGATTCTTTTCTCTGACCATCTTGTCAAATTTACCGCCAGTGCCATCAATCAACATGCCCAAGCGACCATCTTCATATAGGTCACGCAGGTTCTTGAGATGTCCCTTTGCTATATTGCGAGCAGACTCTGGCTCGCTAGGGTCCTGAACTATATCCCAAAGGTCGCTGCCTGGGAGTTCAGATATATCCTGAAGGTCTTTTGGGTTGATTCCAAGCTTAGCCAACTCTCGCTCAAAAAAGCGATCAGAGTTCACATACTTAAGACCATTAGATCCCACGAAGCTTGCATTCTCAAAGAATGGCTTAGCGTTGGGCGTGCGGACACCAAAGATCACATCAGCTAAATAGGACTTGCCACTGCCTGGACCGCCGGCTGTGAAGACAGCCTTGAGAATCCCTGGGTCATATACGCCCTCTTGAATAATTTTAGGAGCGCACAACATAAACGAATGCCGCTGTTCCGTAATGACTTGTCGCACAAATTGGCGTAAGTTTACAGAAGGCAGCGGCTTCGTCATGTGGAGAACCTCTCTGAGATTAGTTCTTTTTAAGTAGGCGTTCTACGACACGCTTGAGGACAGCTTCGGTGAGAGCTTCGTCGTCAACGATCTCAAGATCAAGAGCTTCTTCAAAGTCAGCCTTGGACTTGCTTTGGTCACCCTTGCGAGCACCAGAGTCCTTGCTCTTCTTGTCATACTTTTCACGCTCTTTCTTGTCTTCTTTGGCGTCTTTGTCTTTGTTACCTTCGTAGTCGGCACGAGACTTAGATTGGTCGCCCTTGCCCATTCCGTGCTTGCCTTCTTCAAGGTCATCATCACGATTCATTGGGTCACGCATGTCGGGGTCACGCATAGCTGCCATCTTATCACGCATTGCTGGATCACGCATTGCGGCGTCCATGTCATCGTCAGCGTCATCATCTAGTTCGTCAGATGCGTCCATGCCAGCGTCCATGTCGTCCATGGCGTCTTCATCAGCGCCGCCCTCAACTTCGATATCTACGCCGGTCTCAGCAGAGATGGCATCTACGACGGCCTGTACGATATTTTCTACGGCTTCCTTTTCCTCCATGGAGGATTCGGCTTCCATGCCGGCTTCCATTTCGTCTTCACCAGCAGCTACTTCGTCTTCAGCAGCGTCCATTTCATCTTCCATTGCGTCCTCTTCTAGACTGTCAATGAAATTCTCGGTGAGGGCTGGCATGTTTGCCAACTTGCCCCAGCGGCGGATAACACGTTCGTTAATTAGCTTTGAAGCTTTCTTTGTCATTGTAATTTACTCCTTGTTGTATTCGACGCCAAAGGCAATCAAATATAAATAGTTTGTTATATTGTAAAAGAACCTATTCGTCTTCTAATTCCTTAATTATTCCCATATCTCTCATTTTTTTGAATGCGCCATGTTCTATTTGGCTAATCCTTGGGAAGCTCACGTTCATTCTATCAGCAACTTCACGTAGACTTAAGCCTGCTGGATACTTCCGAGCGCAGACCATCGCACAATTCAGATCCCCTTCAAAGTCCATCCAGTTGCGGCACTTAGTCTGGTCACACTCAACCTGCCATTTCTCATGGACCTCATAGCACTTTGGTTCGGCTCCATACTGAACCTCTTCGGGTGATGGGGTGCGATTGATTTCGTCTTGTTGTTCTCTGCCATCTTTACGATAAAACATTTATTTCTTCCGTCCGTCTTGTGTAGTAAGAATGTGAGTGCCGCTCTCCACAGTGCCAGCCGAAGTCTGGCGAGCCCACTCCGCCTTGTGTTGAAGTTGGGCGATTGTGCGAGCGCCAGTATATGAAAGCCCGCTCTGGATACCTCCTCGGAGGTCATTAAGAATGTCAGTGACACTACCCTTGTATGGGATATATGAAGCAACACCCTCTGGAGTTGATGATTTGTTTCGCCAGTCCATCTGAGCGTCTTTTGATGCCATCCCTCTGTACTCTTTCATTCGGCTGCCGTCAGGAAGGGTAATAATCTGACCTGGGCTCTCGGTGGTGCCAGCCAAGAGCGAGCCGCACATTACAAAATCTGCGCCGGCAGCTAAAGCTTTTACGATATCTCCCGAGGTTTTGATTCCGCCGTCTGCGATGATTTTGACGTCTCGGTCTGTTCGGGCGCAGTCGAAGATCGTTTGGAGACCGGGTAGACCGTGCCCTGTGACAATCCGAGTAGAACAAATGGAGCCGCCACCAATATTACAGCGTACAGCATCAGCCCCCCAATCACTGACATCGTTTACACCCTCCAACGTACAGACATTTCCTGCGATAATATAAATATCTTCACTGAAAGCTTTCCGCAGTTGTTCAAGTGCTTTTTTCATCATAACGTGATGACCGTGAGCTACATCCACACAAAGCACGTTGGCACCAAGCGAAACAACGGTGGTTGCCCTCTCAAGATAGTCGCCTGTTACACCAATCGCAGCAGCGGTCAAAGATGTACTGACGTGACTGGCTGCTTGGCTGACGAGGGCTCCTTGTTCAGGAATTGTATTGTAACGATGGATAACAGCCAGTCCGCCGGCTTGTGCCATAGCAACACTCATATCCACTTCAGATACCGTATCCATTGGCGAAGCAATAATAGGCAATTCCAAAGAGTGCTTAGAGTTAAGCCAACTAGAGATATTCACCTCTGATCGACTCGTAATGTCACTATACTGAGGTACAAGCAGCATATCGTCATAAGTGACCGCTTCTTTAAACTTCATTATTATTCTCCACCGCCGTTTTGGCTTTTTCTAGACAGTCAGGACAGAATAACCTAACTTGTTGTTCTTTGTTTCTAACTGTGACCTTCCAAGTCATGTGTGCTTCACGAGTCTTTGGGAAAACTTTGGCACAAGCACTACAAGTTTCAGGCAATCTATCAAACATGTTCATTTGTTTTTTAAGATGCTCTTGTTGCTGTCGTGCTTGTGCTTTCTCTTTTTTCTTCTTTGACGCACGCTTAAGTTGCTTCTTATGTCTCTTGTTCACCAAGCATATCCTTTTCTCGGACGGCGGTAGTAGAGCCATCGTCCCAGCAAATTGTCCACCACTGTTCCCCTTTTCGCATAAAGGGTCCGATGGTGCGTCCGGTCAAGTCACCTTTAGCGACCTGAGTGTTGTGTGTGAGTTTCATTTATCCTCCAATAACTTCAAAAGGCTCAACACGGTAATCATACACCCACTCTGGGATTTTGTCAACTGGGTATCGCAAGCGAGGCTTAGCAGCATAGAATTTGCGGTAAGCGACAACAGGATTGTCATCTTTGAACTCGTCAGGCATAGCAAGCCGGAGGGGAGTACATTCCATCTGCGGAAACAGATCTGGATCAACCATCTCTACAAGAGTCTGGAGCACGCTGGTACATTTGTGAGACTTACCGAAGCGATGCTCGTACTCGTCAATCATAGCCTGGCAGTGAATCGCCAGGTTCATAAAGTTGTTACAGGACTCGGCAGCCCACAAACACGATGGGTGCTTGGGGTTGAATGAGCGGTAAGGCGCTTTCATCCCCTGCTCGTTGAGCACTGTAGATAAGATCTGACAAGACTCTAGAATCATCTTGACCACACGCAGGTTGTCCTGCGACTGTGCTGACTTCTCCCAGTCAATCTGTCCTGTTTCTAGATCACCCTCAATTGCGAAGATATTCATATATCTTTCCTCCCTGTGATACTACATTACCACAGGTTTAGGATGGGTCAAGCTTTTTATTCGTCTTCCTCAAAATAAATATCTAAGATCCCGAACATGCCTTCAAGCTCATCCGCTAGCACTGTATCTTGCTCCAATAACATATTGGTAAGAATAACGATATGTTCTCTTTTTTCTTTTAGCAGCCGTTCGGCGGATCGTAAAGCATCGTCCATAATTTCCTTGACAGCTTCATCAAACTCTTCCTTCGCTAGATCTGATGTATCAGCGCCTCGGTTGCCGTAAGTGCTAGTGCTACCAAAATAGACGGGACCAACTGAGCCCATTCCGTAGTCCTTGACCATGGTCTCCGCAATCTGCTTAGCTCGCATTAGATCATTTGATACGCCTGTTGATGTGCCTTCGATGCCATAAAACATTTTTTCTGCGATGTATCCTCCAAACAATACCTGTATTCTTGCGAGGTTTTCTTTTTTGCTCCACGAGTATTTGTCATCTTCTGGGAGTTGCATCGTCAAGCCAAGGGCTCTGCCGTGAGGAATGATGGTGACCTTGTGTAGAGGGTCGGCGTCCTCTAGGTAATAAGCCAACAGAGCGTGTCCCGCTTCATGGATCGCCGTAGCACGTCGTGACTCCTCTGTCATCTTCATTGATTTTCTAGGTTTACCCATAGTGATCTTGTCACGAGCACGATCAAAGTGATCATCGTTTACCACAGGCGCCTCTTCAAGGGCGGCTATGATGGAAGCCTCATTGACAAGGTTTGCCAAGTCTGCGCCTGAGAATCCTGCTGTGGTACGGGCAATGAGTTCTAAGTTCAGGTCAGTATGAATGGGAACTTTTCGGGTATGTATTTTTAAAATCTCTTCTCGTCCGCCAGCATCAGGGAGCCCGACAGATACTTTTCTGTCAAAACGACCTGGGCGTGTTAGTGCGTTGTCTAATGTGTCTACACGATTGGTCGCCGCTAATATAATAATTCCAGCATTTTCTGCGAAACCATCCATCTCCACCAGTATCTGATTAAGAGTTTGTTCTCTCTCATCGTTCCCGCTGCCACCTGGACCTCCTCGCTTTTTACCAATAGCGTCGATCTCGTCAATGAAAACCACACAAGGAGCCAACGAGTGAGCCTGATCAAAAAGATCACGTACACGGGAAGCACCGACGCCGACAAACATCTCCACGAAAGCAGAGCCGTCAGTTAATATGAATGGAACATTTGCCTCACCAGCCATTGCCTTCGCAAGAAGTGTTTTACCTGTGCCAGGTGGACCATGAAGCAAGACGCCCTTAGGGAGTTTGCTTCCCATATCATTAAATTTACGTGGGTGGCGTAGGAAGTCTACCAAGTCCTCAAGCTCTTCCTTTGCTTCGTCACAACCAGCCACATCATCAAAACGGGTAGTGTCTATACCCGGCATAATAATAGATGCGCCTGACTTTCCGAACTGATCCATGCGCCCAGCGGGACCGCCCTGCTTAGAAGTACTCTTCATAAAGCGATAAATAAAATAAAATATGATTACAAAGGGCAGCCAGGTAATAAAGATATCCAGCAAGATGGAAGGTTTTTTAGGCTCCACGAAGCGGATCTCAAGATTCTTGTGTTTGCCTAGGTCCTCTATGATAGTATCCGTGAGAGGGGCAGTTGTAATGTAAACTTTATCTTCTACAGTCACTCTCCATGAGGTGCCTTGAATAACTATAGTAGCTGAGTTACCCTGGTCTTCTACCTTATCCAGAATTTTTATGATTTGACTGTATGATACTTTTTCAGCTATGGGTTCTACAGTGTGAGAGCCAATGCTTAAAATACTAAAAACAATAAGAACGACTAAGAACCAAATAATTAAACTTTTGTTTTTACTGTTGATTGGCATACAGTTGTAGATCTCCGCTAATTCTTACATAGTAAGTAGTGCGGAGAGGTGGGTTATTGCACCAGCTTCAAGCCTTGTTCTGTAATCCACTCCACCCGATAATCACGAGGAGGTTCGCCAGTCCACTCAACCTGAAGCATTGGACGCATACCTCGCCTAGGCGCTGGCGTCGTAGATAAAACAAGTCCAACATAACGAACACCAGCTATAGTAATCTCAACAAGATCGGATGGGCTATATTTAGAATAGAGGGCCATCAGGGCTCACTCACAATATCCCAACAGTTGTTGGCGTTGGTGAGTGATTCCTCAATCCTCTCGCCAGTTGAGATCATCTGCATCTTCACATAATGGTTTCCACGAGTTCCCGTTCCCCTGACCTCGTGATATGCCTTGGTGAGAACCAAAGCCAACTGTCCACGGCGAGCGCTGTGACGGGCTCGTAAAATAGTTCCAGGCTGCTGGACTTTCCACATCTTATCCTTGATTAGCATAACTCACCACCTCCCAGTTCATCGGTATAAAAACAGTTCGGCGACCAGTGGGATACAAAACATCGTGTGAAATATATTTCCCGCCATCACGCTCTACCAGAATAGCAAGCTCACCGTTTTCTTTAACAATATTATTTTTACGGCAATGCTTCTTAACTCGGAGCAAGCTCCCCAAGGGAATGTCTTCTGGGTTTGACTTAAGGCGTGAGTTGTAAGTCTCTCTTTCCATTACCACATCCTCTTCGTTAGGTTTTGTTCTTCAACAAAAAAAGTATTTCCATCAGGCTTCATTACTTTCCAATGGCGTCTATTAAGTTGCTCCATCAAAAGCAGCGGTGCCTTGTTATCAGCCAGATCAATGAACCATAAGGTGGAATAAGCAGTGATGGCTGATTTTCTGATCCGAACTAAATCACCTGGCTTCACGATAAGACCTCCGCCTCGCTGGCAAAAAGCATAATGGTATTATTCTCGCAACCTAGAATGTCTTCCAGTTCATTGAACTGCACAGAAGCGGGATAAAGCTTAATCCGCTCTGGAAGCCTACTCTGATCAAGCTTATAAGACAGGTCATATTTCTCCTGGACCACAAGACCAATCGCACCCTCAAGTCGCTTTTGGATGCCGGGGGCAAACTTGTTCAAAGCCTTGGGAGTTACTTTTACAATCTGTCCAGCCTTCACGATACTTGCTCCAGGTTACAAACATAATCTACAAAGGAGGGCGAGCCGTCAAAAGGCTCACACACATAAAAGATGTGTTCCTCGGCTCCCTCGTAATCTCGGTCAAACGAGCAAGCGGGCGACACCTTGACAACCAAAGCAAGTTTGTCAATCACATCTTTGTGACTGCTTTTGACCAGCATCCCAGGTTGGATGCGGCAGCGATTCTGGATTGACTTGTGAAGTTTGCGTTGTTCTTTGTCTTGTAACATGACTCTCTCCTTGTACCTTATATTACCACGGACAGGGTTGTTGTCAAGTTATTAATTCCAAAGATTGTGGATAGTGAATCTTGTTGTCAGGCATACCCTCTAAGTGAACGTAGACAACCTCACCCTTGATCTCACGGGTTTTAAGTATAAGATATATTTCTTTGTTCCCTCGGTGGCGGACTAGATTACCTGGCTTCACTGACCACCTCCATATTATCTTCGTGGGCTAGAACATTTTGACCGTCGTTCATACGCTTGACAATCCAATTGTACCCACGGCTTTGGCGGACAATCATACCCAAAGTTTTGTTGTAATGCTTATCAACATTGACTAGGGCACCGACACTAAATCTATTTATTGGCTGCATTGAGTAACTCCAACTCGCAGGTGTTCTGACCTCTAGTTTCCCCATCGTCCCAGAGCACCTCTACAACATCCATAACACCCCAAGCGAGAACAATAACTCCCGTTTGGTTATCCTCAAGGTGCCGAACCAGATCACCCTGCTGCATTGATCACCTTCATATCCATCTCGTCAGCCAAGATATTCAGAGGGGCAATATGTGGGGGTCCTTGTCCGAAAAGTGGTTTTACAATCCAACCATCATTGTCGGCTTTACGAATGACCACGCCCTTGACCATGCCCCGATGTTTAGAACGAACACTAACTAATGAACCTAACATAACTCTCTCTCCTTACATTAGTATATTACTATGGATAGAGCATCTGTCAAGTTTTTTATTTTGTGCCCGAAGATAATAATGTTAGGTGGTCTGCGCCTACCCAATAGTTGCCGCCAGGTGTCTGTACCTTGAAGCGGTTGGCGGCTGTAAAAACATACCGCTGCTTGATCACAATGCCTCTGACTGTAATGTCGTCAATGAACTCTTCAGTTACTCGTGGTGCCTTAAACTCCACAAGATCGCCGAGTTGGTATCGGAAGCTATGATTCACTGATAACATCCAGATGATGGACGGAATAGTATTCTGTATCTGGCGATTCAAGCCAGTCAACCAGCACACAGGTTGTGCCGTGGTTCTTTACTTCTGGATGAGACATGACAAGACCGATCGGGTCCCAGCCCCGGTTAGCTTTGGTGTCCCAGTCTGAAATTCTCACTAGATCACCGGGCTTCATTGAGAACCTCCGCAACTCGCCAAGCACTACAGCCGCCGGCTGACTGATCATCACAATATAATATTTTGACGTGCGGATAGTCGCTGCCGTTAGGTCCAGTTTGGCGCATATACACCTCAGTCAAGACCGCAAGGTGACCCGACTTCATTTTCACAAGGTCGCCAACCTTCAGGTTTTTACGCCATTCGTTTTTACTCATCAATAACCTCTACTGAAAAGTTGTCATCGTTGACAGTGGATACCCAGCGCATGTTGATAGACTCGGTAGCCTGTAACAACATGAATGGACCGGGAGCTTTTGTTTTGAATCCAACTGTAGGACTCAGGCGAATAACCTCCCAGGTCTCACCTTGTTCACGAACACGGTTCTTGCCGTGCCGTGTAATTCCTTTAAGTTTTATTTTATCGCCGACTAACATTGGTGTTTCCTTTACTTTCTAAAGAGATTCAAAAATCTGGAAAAAATGGAAGAAGGATTTTTCGGAGCATACCCGTTTTTGGTAACTTCTCGGGTACAGGAAAAGTAGTGCTGCTCTTTGTATTCATCCAGCAGGTTGTTGTCTATCACCCATCGTCGTAGCTGATTCCACTCTAAAAGCTCATCAGTGGAAAGCAGTGGTCGGGTCTCTAAGATAGCGAGTCGTCGTAAAGCAGTAGCCATGTCTCTCTCCTCTATCATAGTATACCACTCCTTTGGCAGAGGTCAACTTTTATATCACTTATTTGCCCCATCCACGACTAACTGTAAGCGCCTGATACCCTCCTTAATAACTTCAATGTCGGGACCATAAGAGAATCTTAGATGCTGATCAAAACGTGAAGACGATTTACCTCGTCGTTTGCCTGGATTTACATCAAAGAATTCGCCCGGCACCACGATGACCTGCTGCTCTAGAGCGGCTCGGAAGAACTTCATACCGTTATTGATTCCTTCTGGCAATGCTGACACATTCCCCCAGGCATAGAAAGCTCCATCAGGTTCACGCTCAAAGGTCACGCCGATCTTCTGTAGGCCGTCTAACATTATTCTTCTTTTTTCCCTGAAGTTTGCCTTGAGGGCAGCAGTCTCCTGCTTCATCTTGGCTGGCTCCAACAATGGAACGATGGCTCGCTGGGCTGGACGGCAAGCACCGCCGTCAAGAAAGCTGCCCGCACTGGTCACGCTCTCAATGACATGTTCAGGTCCGACGATCCATGAAATACGCCAACCAGGATAACGCCAGTTTTTGGTCGCTCCGTCTAGGATGACCACTGGGTCCTCGTTCACATCTTTAACATATTTGGCGGCGCTGAGTGTCTCGTCTAAACGCATCCCAGAGTAAACATAGGAGCTATAGAACTCGTCCATCAACATGTAGCAGTCAAAGTCACGACCGATGTTGACCCAATCACGCAGGGCAGCACCCTTGATTGTCTTGCCGGTAGGGTTACATGGGTTGGAAACCAGCACGGCTCCCAAGCCTCGTCCCTGTACTTCTCTTCTGAGATCCTCCGTTGTGAAGGCGTAGCCCTTCTCAGGATCAAGCAGGATCGGAATAGGATTGAAGCGATTAAATGTAGAAAGTAATTCTTCGTAAGCCGTGTAGTCTGGGACAAAGTGTCCGAGATTAATATTTCCCAGAGAAGCGGCTAGTCTTGCCAAGGCTAGTCTGCCACCCGATACTACAGAAACATTCTTGGCTGTGTATTTTGATTTCTTGTTCTTGCGGAAAGTTTCATTATAATAATTTGCTATTGCTTCCCGTAATTCAGGGAGTCCCGAAACAGGGGCGTACTCGTTATCAGCATCAGTGACTGGAATATTTTGTATTCTCTCTACGCCGCCTTCAATGAAGTCAGTTTGTGGTTGACCTTGACCAAAGTTTACCCAATCTGTATTACCTCTATAAAAACCTAGCTTGGATGCTTCTTGTACAACGTATACCACCCCTGTTCTGGGGACTTGCCTGAATGTATCGTTAGCCATTCTACGCTCCCTTGGTAAAGTCCAAGAGTAAGTAGTTTTCAGCTTAGGTTATCGGTCGCCTGTTGATCCCAAAGCGCCGTCACCACGGGTGGTATCCTCATCATAAATGTGATCAGCTTCCACCAAGCGGACATTGGTTTCCACCTTAACGAAGACAGCTTGAGCAATCTTGTCGCCGTCGTGAAGAGTCTGATTGCGGTGGGTAATATTGTGAAGATTGACAAAGATCTCACCTGTGTAACCCCGATCAACCACACAGGCACCTACGATCAAGCCCCGCTTTGATGCGATACCTGACTTGTTCTTGATCTCCAGCATGTAACCCTCGGGCACCTCAATCTTCAAGCCAGTTGGAATAACTGATGATCCGAAAGGAAGCACCGTCTCAATCTGAGAATCCAGTTCGGGCTTTGGTGCGGGGCAAAAGAACAAGTCCATCCCCGCATCAGTGTTATGAGCCCTCACAGGCATCTTAGCATTTTCATGAACTCGTTGTACTCGTACTCGCATATGGTTTCCTTCCCTATCAGCGCAAGCAGGTTTTAAATCACAGCCACAATCGTAGCACTCATCGGCTACATTAAATAAATTTGTTTGATCATTCATTGAATTCACTCGCATTAAAATTAATAATATCTTTATCAATCCTGCTAAAGTTATTGTGTTGCCAATTCATAATTGATTCCCAAAGAACCTCATCATAGTCTTCGTGATCAGTAGCTGACACGTCTGAATAACTTTCTTGTACGATCTCTAGAAAATGGTCATCCTCTACATAATCCTCTTCCCAAATTTCATCACCGCTAAAAACCATCCAACCAGCAAAATTAGGACCTTCGTCTTCGTAACTGACATTCATGATGAGATCTTCATCTAACTTTGCTAGTTGATTAGCTAGCCACTGTAATCCTGCCTCTGGGGCAGACCAAGCACTTCGCCCAAAAAGATAATCATTGTCATACTCTTCAATATAGCACCACTTTGCGCCAACATTTTCGTTGTACCAGTCACGAGTGTTGGTGTCCTCATAGGTAGGAGAGCCCGACTTGCCATCAACAAACATATCTCCAAAATTACAATCCTCATCTTGGAAACGAGTGAACATCTCTTTGAGCTTTGCCGTAGCTGCTTCATTAAGCTGTTCAAAAGAAACTTTGAAATTAACATTATTAGCCATTATGTGAGCCTCCTAAAGCTGCGTTTAATTGATCGGGTGCTAAATCCCCATTTCTCATTATGTTCTAAGTTGGCAACGTATACTTTGTTAAGGGAGATGCGATCATTATCTTTGACTCCCCAGCATCGGATGCGAGCATCATACGAGTTGCTGTCGGTCGTGTGAATGATCCAATACTCCTTGCCGTTCTTTGTCTTCTTTACTTTTACTTCCCTTGGAATGAACCAGACCAGCTTGAGGTCAGGGTCGTACTCACTGATGGGAGGACAGCCACGGCTCATTAGATTGTCCTGAATCTCTTGAGGCATAATCTCGTGGATAGGGAAGATGCCCGTGAGCGAAGCAAAGTGTTCAATCTTCTCTTCCTCTGAGAAGTCACCCTCCGGAGCGTACAGATCAATATTGTCTAGCAGATTCTTTTCCTTACGTGGTCTATCCACAGCAACGGCTGACCAAAAGTGCTGAAGACCTGTGAACCTATCGTCCATCAGTTCGTTCAGAGACTGCGAGCGGACCAAGACATCCAATGCCTTCTTGTTCAACTTAGAGTAGGTAATGTCCTCGTTAAACAAGAACTCCTCAATACTAGTGAAAGGTCGGTTAGCTACAATCTGATCAATGGCGCTATCACCCAGACCCTTGATGCCAGCTAGCGGCTGAATCAAAGTCTTACCGTCCTCGGCAATCTCCCACACTCGTCCTGATTTGTTGATGCTCGGCGGCACAACCTCAAAACCAAAGGACTTGGCAGTGTTAATCGCCTGAGCTTTGCGGTCTTCAGGCTCCTTGTCTAGGAACGCAGCCATCCACTCCACTGGGTAGTAGTAACTAAGCCACGCACACTGGAAGGACACCGCCCCGTAGGATACAGCGTGCGACAAGTTAAAGCCATAGCCTGAGAAGAACTCCATCTTTGCCCAGAGATTCTTGGCTACTTCTTCAGATAGTCCATGACTGTTACAGCCCTTTACAAACTTATTATAAAGTTTTGTCTTGATCCCATCTTTACCTGTTCCCTTTTTCGTCAGGACCTTGCGGAGCAGATTGCCCTCGTCCAGAGAAAGGTTGTCACCCAGCTTGTGAGCGAGCATAGCCAACTGTTCTTGGAAGACCAGCAAGCCGTATGTATCTCCGAGCACTTCTTTGATGATTGGATGCTCGTAGTGTACTTGGCTAGGGTTGCTCTTGTTTGCGACATACAGACTGTGAGCCTTGGCGCTAAGTGGACCAGGGCGGAAAATAGCGGTGACTGCTGCGAAGTCCAAAAGAGATTCTGGTTGAGCTTCTTGGCAAAACCGCTGCGCTCCTCCATTGGTCATCTGGAAGATGCCAGCCCACTTGCCTTTGTGGAATACCTCACGCCAGACTTCCTGATTATCAAAATCAATTGTGTCGGGATGGAGATTAGTATTATAATAATCCCTCACCTGCTCAAAAGTTGGTTCCTCAATTCCATGATGGCGTTTGAGGATGTGGCGGATTGCTCCTGAAATCATACGAAGAGTTGATAGACCAAGCAAGTCAAACTTAATAAAACCGAGCGGCTCCAAGTGTCTGACGTTCTGCCCTTCACTCCATGGAGTCTGGATGACTCCGCCAGAGTTGATGAGCGGCATGTGATGGTCAAGGTTCTCTGCTACAACAACCCCGCCAGCGTGGCGAGAAACACTGCGCATGTTGCCGAAAAGATTATCAACGTGCGTTGCGACATCGGGATACTTTTGGAAGAACGCTTGAAGGGTTTCACTGTATTCTTTTACCTCGTCAAATGTTGGAGTGTAGACGCCGGCAGTCTGCCCTCTAGCCTTCTTAGCGAGTGGGGTTGCCTCGTTCATCATCACACTGGTTACCTTGTTGACCTCGGTGAACGGGATGTTATAGAACTTGCCGATATCCTTGATCAGCGACCGAAGCTGTAGGGTATTAAAGTTACTGATAGGGACAACCGTTGTCTTACCCCACTCCTCTGCTAGCTGCTCTTTGAGGGCCATTGGCTCCTCAACATCAAAGTCAATGTCAGGATAGCCGGTGCCCCCTTTGGTCAGGAACCTCTCAAACTGAAGGTCGTACTTGATTGGGTCTACCTGAGTAATGTCCAAGACATACGACAGGAGTGAGCCAGCGGCTGAACCTCGTCCAAGTCCAACCAGCATTCTCTCCTGAGCCTTGTCGGAGATGGCTTTCATCGTCAGGAAGTATTGAGCGAACCCACGATCCTTGATAATGTTAAGCTCATACTTCAGGCGGTCCACGTACTCGGGATCAGTAAGATTCTTTTTCTTCATGCCCGCAAGAGCGTCGGAAGTCAGAGCCTGGATTGCCGTCTTGCCTTCGGGCACAACAAACTCTGGTAGCCGAACTGTGCTGTCAGGTAGGAAGTCTTCGCAGCGGTCAAAAGCAATGTGATGTGTGCGCTCAATGGAGTCACGCACGTAGGAGTCTTCATAGTCAATCTTATGCCTGGCTGAATATTTCTTGTACGCTTCCCACATCTGGTCGCCGTTGCGGGGATACAACTCGTAGCCGATCTCCTCAACAGAAGCAGGCAGCAAGCTATCGGGATCAGCCCACTCAGGGATCTTGCCGCCCCAGCCAATGCGCTTGTACATCTCTCGGTCTTTCCAAAGTTCTGGTCGAGGGTAGTGACTATCAGAAGTGCTGATCACCTCCACGCCCATTTCCATACAAGCCTGGATAATAAGGTTGTTGCCCTCATGCTGCTCAGGAATATCATTCCACTGGATCTCTCCATAGAACCTATCGCCGAAGATCTCCTTGAACTGAGCGATGGTATTACGCATAGCGGATAGCACATGGTCTGGACTCTCGTTACGATGCTTCCAGAAATCTCCGAACAGAGGACCGGACAGACAGGCGGTGCTGATAATCAACCCCTCGTTGTACTTGTCCAGCATCTCAAAGTCCATGCGAGGATAGCGATAAAAGTTTTCAGGTTGATAGCTATCAGATACCAACTTAAACAAATTCTTGAGACCCGTCTGGTTCTGTGCCAGCATTACCAAGTGGCGGCGATCGTTTAGAGGATTGCGCTTGAGTTTGCGGTCCTC
>Ga0209348_1000637_pt1 | contig 17925 bp, 28 predicted proteins | sample ETNvirenome_2_30_FD_184065 | JGI IMG/M metagenome (GOLD analysis project Ga0209348, IMG submission 184065) | Marine viral communities from the Pacific Ocean - ETNP_2_30 (SPAdes) (version 2) | ecosystem: Environmental > Aquatic > Marine > Oceanic | place: Pacific Ocean | collected 2013-06-22
TCCCGAAACATTAGATAGTAATGATAATCCTATCGTTGGTTCTGGTATAAGAGTACAAGCAACAAATTTATTCTTACCAAGTAAATTTGTCACTTCCACTTCAACCTTTATGGTTAAAGCTTATGACACATCAGGTAATTTTTCTACAACTGCAACATCAGCAACAGTAACTATAAATCCCCCATCTGCCATTGTAAATCCACTAAAGACTGCTGAAAATGGAATTATAAAAATTAGGTGGACTGCACCTTCATCAACTTATAAAATAAAAAATTATCAAATTACATTTAATGATGGTTCGGCAAAAACAATATTTGCAGATAGCACAGAATTTCAAACACCAGGATCTTGGGTAGGTTCATCGCGAGATTTTTTTATAACTGCTATTGATATTGCAGGTAATAGTGGTGCAGAAACAACAGTTAATTTTGCAATTCCAGAACCATTAGCACCTTTAAGTCCTTCAAATCCTACTCAAGTAGGAGTCGATCATTCGTTTACTACTGATTCTGTAGTTTTAAAATGGAAAGAAAATTTACCAACTGCTCCAACATTACAACCACCTGTTATTGGCTATAGGATCTATAGAAATAATGGAACAGATAGTATTGCACAGATAAAAGGAACAGAATTTACTTTATTAGTTAATTCTACAAACTTTCCAAATGTAAACGGTACAGCACAGGCAAGTTATCAGGTAGCTGCTGTTTATGCAGATCCAGCCTTTCCTACAGATGGAAGGCCATCATCAAACCAAGCAACTACAACTATAACGATAACAAATGCAGTGTTCCCTCCTGATCAAGAATTTAGTTTTGAGTTAGATTTTGTAAGAATAAAATGGGGTGAAGTAAACGGATCTTTGAAAACAATAAGATATGGAATTTTTGATAGTACAAATAATACTTTAATAGGCGAAGCTGATAGTAGAGAAATTACATTAAAAGCTAATTTTGATACTAAAACTATTCAGATCAAAGCTTTTAGTGCAGCTTACATAAATTCAGGAGGACTTAGTTTATTTAGTGGAGCAGGTATCGATCTTACGATCACAAGACAAAATTTAACAGTACCTACAAGTGGTTCTTTTGTTTTAGGTAGTGAAGGTGGTTTAGGTTTCGTTACTACAAAATGGACAACTCCTAATGTAGTTGCAGCTAATAATTTAGCTTTTAAAGATTTTAAAATTATAAGAAGTAGCTTTGACACACTTTCGGCAGCATTAAGTAATTTTAATTCAACAAATGATTTATTAGTTATACAAGATACTGAATCATTTAAAGAGGAGGTCAGTTGGAAATTAGCTAGTGATAGTACTGATAATTCTATAACAAGATACTATTACATAATTCCTAGAGATTTATTAAATAATGAAGGAGCAGCTTTGAGGATAGAAGTTGAAATAGAAAGACCAGGAACAGTACCACCATCGGGGACTTGTGAAGTTATTGATAATAATGTTCTTTTACGTTGGGGAGAACCAACTGTTAATGCTACTAATCAATTAAAAATAGATCATTATGAGATAAGAAAACATACTGGCAGTGGTGCAGCAAGCCAAGTTTGGAGTACATCATCACCTATAGGAAAAGGATCAGGAAAGACAATTACAGACTCTAGATTTAGTGTAATATTTGAAACTGTTGCTGATACGTTCACTTATCTGATAAAAGCATATGATACTGCTGGCAATGAAACAAAGGACAGTGAAATATTTTTTAAATCACTTTCAGTAGCTCGACCACCAGATTTTGTTTTAAATGCTGATTATGACTCAGTTTTTAGTACATCTGGTACAGGTCTTACATCACCTCAAGAAGTTGATTCTGTAGCATTTACTAACTGTCTTAAAATTTTTGATGTTGCCTTAAACAAAAATGTTTTATACCTACCAGTTCTTACAAATAGCAGTGGTGTTGGAACGCAAACTTGGCAAGAGCATTTTGTTGGTACTGGATCAAATGCAAGTCCACAATTTGCAAGTATTTCTGCAATACAAAGTGCTGGTTTTTCTGATTATTTAGAACCAGCCCCTACAGGAGATTCAGGAAAAGGTGAATATCAAGAGGTGTTTGATTTTGGTACGAATTTAGCATCATCTAAAGTTTCAACTCTTGCAACTTTTTCTGACCAAGGGTCTGGAACTGTAAATAAATCACAAAGACTTGATTTTGCTTCTGGTGGATCAGGAGGTACATTTGACAATGGTACAGAATCAAATTCTAATTCTGGACAAAGATTTGGTACAGCATTTCAAAGAGTTAGACATAAAACAAGAGCAATATCTGTTGGTGGTTCTTTAACAAAAATAACTAATATAAATCTAAGAATAGACGTTAAGATTAAAAATGATACTGGTAAAGGCAATGTTGCAGCTTCGCTTACAGGAAATGGTACATATTCTCAAAGTTCTTCTAAAACTATTACTGTAAATATTACAAATCATGGTTTACTTACAGGTTGTTTTGTTACTTTAGATTTTACTTCTGGTGGTCAATCTAATAGTGGAGATGGAGAATATCAAATTACAAAAGTAAATAACAATTCTTTTACTGTTCAAGCTTCAAGTAGTGGTACAAATTCTGGTAATGTAAGTTTTAGTACTTCTGGAACTCCCGTTTATTTTAATGTTGATTTTGTTGATATTCAAGGTGTAAATGTAACTCCAAATACAACATCTGCGGTTATAGCTGTAGTTGATTTTAAAGACGTTCCAAATCCAAAATCTTTTCAAGTAATTTTTTATAATCCGCAAAATGGAAATCGTATTACAAGTGGAACGACTGCGTTTACTTGGCAATGTCGTGGAACATAGTATTATTAAAGAAAAAACGAAATGGCTGTAGATTTTAATTTACCAACAGTAGCTACAACATATACTGCGTTTCCGACTCAAATAATAGAAAATATTGACGCGGCTTTACAACAATTATCAATAGGCAGTCCAGCAAATATTCCAGCCAATGCTATTAAATGGGATTCTAATGATAATAGATGGAAAAAATATGTTGATTCTAATAATGATGGAAATTTTGCTTTTGAAGATTTAACAAGTACCTACAATTTCAACGCAGCTTTAAGTGCTACTGCACTTAATATGGGTGATTCAAGTAATAGTCAAGGTGGTACTAATGCAATTAAACTTGGAACTTCGGACGACTTAAGAATATTTCATGACGGAAACCATAGTTACATCAGAGATTTTAATGGTGCTGGAAATTTAAAAATAACAGCTAGTCAAGTTGATATTGTAAATAACAATAATAGTGAATTTCTAGCTCAATTCATCCAAGATGGAAGTGCTAGACTATTTGAAAATGGTACAAAAAGGTTTGAAACAACTACATCAGGTGCAACAGTAACAGGTGCATTAACAACGACAGGTAGTATGTTTGCACAAGGTGGTGCTTTAAGTCTTACAAATGCTGGTGGTACAAATGCCATAGAAGTTGGAGCAGGACAAACAGGTAATAATTTTGCTTTTGTAGACCTTATAGGAGATACTAATTATTCAGATTATGGCTTAAGAATTGTAAGAGGTTTTACTAACAATCAAGGCCCAAATACTCTTAGTCAAATTCTTCATAGGGGTACAGGTCAATTTCAAATAAAGGCTCAAGACGCTGGAAAAATAGCTTTAGGAACTTCTAACAATACAAGACTATTTATAGATCAGAATGGACAGGTATCTATAGGATCTACTGCCCCACAAAAACTTTTTGATATTCATAGTGCTGGTACACCAGAAATGATTATCAGAACATCTAATGGGTCTAACCATGATGCAATATTAAGGTTGCGTGGAGGAAGAACAAATGGTTTAACTGACATAAACCAATTTATTTTTGAGACTAATGATACAGGAAGTAATAATTATGCTGCTGGTTCGAGGTTAGGTTCAATTATTTGTGGTAAACAGGAAACTAATACGACAAGAGGATTTTTTGATTTTAGGTTAAATAACAACACGATTACAGATGGTTCTCTAGGTGGTAGTGATAGTTCCAAATTGTATATAAAACCTAGTAATGAGGTAGGTCTTGGAACAACAGATCCACAAAGATTATTAGAATTATCTTCAGCAGATCAAACTTCAATAATCAGACTACATTCTACTGACACAACTTTACAGACAGACAATAGAGTTGGGATGATTGAATTTAGCACTAATGATTCTTCTGCTTCTGGAATTGGTGCTTTTATAGATGTGGTTGCTAGAGATAACAATGGCAGAATGGATATGAGGTTTGGCACTGGAACGGCTGGAAGTGCAGCAGAAATGATGAGGCTTAATAGATCTGGGCAATTAATTTTTGGTAGAACTACGCAACTTAATTCAAGAGTAGGCAATAATAATGTTCAACCATTGATTCAAGTACATAGTGAAGAAGATGGTTCCATGTCGTTGACAAGATATGTTAACAATGACGGTAATGCTGGAAGATTATTTTTACAAAAAGCAAGAGGTACTGTCGCAACACCTTTGGTTGTACAAGATGGCGATATTACAGGCGAGGTTCGTTTTTCTGGTTATGACGGTACTAATTTTGCCAACGGTTGTTCAATTATTAACCGAGTTAACGGAACAGTAGCTACTAATGTACTTCCTTCAGATTTAGAATTTTATATCAGAGATAGTTCAGGAGGTTCACAGGAACTTTTAACTCTTAACCATGATCGTTTTGTTGGAATTAATAAAGCCAGTCCAGGAGTTGCTCTACATGTAAGACAATTAACTGATGATGCTGGCTGTTTAAGATTAGAAGATTCTGGTAATAATACAAGATATTTTGAAATTGATGTTACTGATAACATTACAAAATTTAGTGCAAGAAATAATACCGCAAACGGAACTTTTACATTTGTAGGTACTAACAATAGCACCGAACTTGAATATTTACGTATTCTTAACGGTGGAGGTGTTTCGATTGGTAGTTCCACTATGCACACATCTGGAACTACTGCTGATAGATTATCTGTATCGGGTGGAAATATTAGTACAAACGCAAGTATTGTTGCTGGTAGGGCATCAGGAAGTATTGGGTTAACAGTAAATGATGGCTACGGTAACGCAAATTTAACCTTTAACCATGTAAATGGAAAGCCAGATAACAATGGTAATGCAGCAAGAATAGAAGTTAATACAGATTCAAACACAGATGCTGCGATGATGTTTGAAGTTAAAAGCGGAGTAACACAAGGCACGGCTGTTACTTTAACCAATGTTTTAGATCTACTTGAAACTCAAATAAGACCTAGAGTAAATATCATTGCTAGTAGTGATAGCAGTATAAATATTGGTTCTAACAGCGTTAGATTTGCCAATGGTTATTTTGATACTTTATATGGAGATGCCTCAAATTTAACAAATGTTCCTAATATTCCAACTGGTGCCATAATATTATGGTCAGGAGCTAGTAATGCAATACCAACTGGTTTTGTATTATGCGATGGTAATAATGGCACACCAGACTTAAGAGATAGATTTATTGTGGGTGCTGGTTCGACTTACTCTAAAGGTGATACTGGTGGTGCATCAAGTGTAACTTTAACAATAAATCAAATACCATCACATAATCACTCTTACAATAGTGCGAACCACCCTACCAGTACAGGTCCAGAACAAGATCAAGGAGGTAGCCCAGAAAACAGAACAACATTTAACGTATCAAAAACTACAGGAAATACTGGTGGCGGTCAATCACATGAAAACAGACCACCATATTATGCACTGTTCTACATAATGAAAACTTAATCATAGACTTTTATCTTTTTAACAGATATACTTAAAAAAAAAAAGATTATTTCATGTCAACACCTAATCCTTCAGAAGAAATTACAAAACTTGAAGCTGAGTTAAAAAAATTGCAAGATAATTATTTAGAAGCAGAACAGGTAATGAAAAATTGTAGAGATAAAATTATTGCAATTCAAGCTGCTATAGAAACTAATAAAAAATATTTACCAGAAGAAACTGTAGAAACTGTACCAGCAAGTTTTACTAATAACTAATAATGGCTGATCCTACATACGAAACAACCTGGGGTTTTCAATCTACAACACCATTAGAAGCTGTTAATGGTGGAGATGATGATGGCCTTGTTACAACTGTACATTGGAATTTAACTTGTACAGCAAGTGATGGATTTACTGGTTATTATTTTGATGCAATGGGTCTTGAGAAAGGTGATACTGTTATTCCTTTGAAAGATTTAACAAAAGATCAAGTAATTGGTTGGATTAAAACAAAACTTGGTTCTGATGAAGTGACAAAGCTAGAAGCACAGGTAAAGCAAGAGTGTATAGATAAGAGAACACCTGCAAGTATTTCAACAGCACCTACAAGTTGGGCATCTAGTTAAATGGCAACTCCTGGAACGTATAATTTAACGCTCCAAAGAAGAGCAGATCATTCTTTTGATATAAATCTAAAGGATAGTAATAATGCTAATGAAAATTTAACAGGAAAAACTATTTTATCTCAGATATGGAACGAAAGTAGAACGACAAAATTAGCAGATGCGACTATTACGGTGACAGATGCTACTGGTGGTGATATTACATGGAAAGTAACTGATACGCAGACTACAAGTATGACAGATAATATTTATAAATACGATATTTTAAAGATTGAGCCAAATGGTGATCGAGAATATTTTATAGAGGGTACAATATTTATGTCTGAAGGATATACAGCACAATGACTTCTGTTAATGTTACTGAAGATAAGTATAGTGTTAGCGTAACAGAGGGTGTAACTACTGTTGTTACTGTAAAAGCACCTGGCCCACAAGGAATACAAGGAATACAAGGTGCTACTGGTGCTGGTATTAGTGCTGGAGATAAAGGATCATTAACAGTTGCAGCAAACTTAACTGATTGGACATTAAATAAACCAATAGATTTAAATGATAATGAACAAATAAGATTTGGAGATTCGCAGGATTTACAAATATTTCATGATTCATCTCACAGCGTCATAAAAGATGCTGGCACTGGAATGTTGAAGATATTAGGATCAACTGTATCTATTAAAAATGTAAATGATAATAAGTTCTCGGCTTCTTTTTCACCTAATACTGCTTCTGCTTTTTTTTATAACGGATCTAAAAAATTAGAGACAACCAGTTTAGGAATTGATGTAACTGGAAATGCAAATATCTCAGGTAACTTGACTGTTTCTGGAACGACCACAACTATTGATACGACTACCCTTACAGTTGAAGATAAGAATATTGAATTAGGTAAGGTAGGAAGTCCTACAGATATTACTGCTGATGGTGGTGGTATTACTTTATTAGGAGATACGAACCATACATTTAATTGGTTAAATGCAACTGATAGCTGGACAAGTAGTGAGCATATTGCATTACCTGATAATAAAAAATTACAACTAGGAGATTCGCAGGATTTACAGATATACCATGACTCAAGTAATTCATACCTTGATAATTCTACAGGTCTTTTATTTTTAAGAAATACATCAACTAATGGTAGTCAAATACAATTACTCTCTAATAATAGTGGTGTAAAAATACAAGGATTAGCAGGGGAGCAGTCGATAGTAGCTCTTGGTAATGGGGCTGTAGAACTGTACCACGATAATGTAAAGAAACTAGAAACAACCAGTTCTGGTGTAACAGTTAGTGGAAATTTATTTACTGGACATATAACCGCAGCCATTGATGGAAATACAAGTATTAGTTTACAAGATACTGGGCATGGATTTCCTCAATCAGAAATGAAATTAACAAATGGTGGTCGAGATTTAAACATAGTTGCACCAGTAGATATACGTTTATTTCCTCAAGGTGGTGAGAATGGGATAGTTATTGAAGGCAACAGTAGTGTGGAACTGTACCACGATAATGTGAAGCGTTTTAACACAACAGGAGATGCAGTAGATGTGCATGGACATATAAACTTAGGAGCAAATACTGACAATAAAAGATTACGATTTGGGATAAATAATGACCTTCAATTATATCACGATGGTTCAAACTCATTTATAGATAATTCCTTTGGTAGTCTTTATTTAAGACCCAAAGCTGGTGAAGACGGTATAATAGTAATTCCTGACGGTGCTGTAGAACTGTACCACAATAATGTAAAGAAAGCACAAACAGCTACTACAGGATTTAATGTTGTTGGCACCTCTTTAAAACTTAGAAATACAGCGAATAATGCTGACCTTATAAAACTATTTCATAGTGGTACTGGCGGAAATGCTTTATTTACTTCTGAAATTGGTGATGTAAAAATTCAACCGAATGAGGATGGTGGTCAGGTTAGGTTATTTGAAACCACAAGTGGCACTACCACGAAAAGATTATCAACTACAAATAATGGTATTGATGTAAATGGAGACATCAGAGGATCTAGTGGCATATTATTTAACAACGACACCGCAGCAGCCAATACACTTGATGATTATGAAGAAGGGACTTGGACTCCAACCGTATTAAGTGAAGGTAATATTGGAACTCCGCAATATACTTGCACATACACAAAAATAGGAAGGCTAGTAACAATAAATGCTGACATTCATCAACTAAGTGACACCACATCTAGCTCCCACCTTCTTATTGGAGGTATGCCTTATGTTCCTACGAATACATCTGGAAATTGGAGTGGAGCCTGTCATGGAGAGCGTTATAAAGGGGGTAATAATAATGTAATAGTCGCTTTTCTTCATTATGCTAGTGGATCTTGGAAAATAGGCTTTAGATTTGGTGTGCCTTCAGGTCACTATGCAAACGTAGAACATTCTGACATCAGTGATGATGGTTCTGACAATAATCTTAGGTTTACTTTAACTTATGAGCTTGCATAATAATTTAGACCGCAGCTAAGTCTAAAAACTAAGCACCATAAACCTGTTAAGTCTGGAGGACTTTCCTAAATGGCATTATCTGAATCAATCGAATACGATAAAATAGAAGTTGTCGGTGAATATGCAACCGTACAGGTGCGTGAAGCAACTGTTATTAAAAAAGATGGCAAGGAGTTAACACGTTCTTTTCATAGGTATGTATTAGAAATTGGCACGTTAGATGCTTCTGATAATTTAGTAGATACAGATATATCTAGTCAGCCAGCAAAAGTGCAAGCGATTTGTAATGCAGTATGGACAGATTCACTTAAAAGTTCCTATAAAGCTTTTTTGATAGCAAATAAAACTTCAGAATAAATTTAATCAGCTTTTTCTGTCATTTGACGGGTCATAATTCCTAAAGTCAAATATAACGGAGCTAATGCACAGATACCACAGAAAGTTATAATAGTAACAGGTACTAAAGCTCGAACAAACGCATCTCTCATGTTAAATAAAATCTCATCTGTACTATCTATCTTATCTTTTATCATTAGCGTCACAACTATTGCTGCTGGATATGCAGGTTATCGTTACATTACAAGTCCACAGTTTGAAGCAATGATGATGGAAAAGGTTATGGAAGGTGTAGGTAAGATTTTGCCTAATCAGATAGATAAAAAACTACCAAAAGTAACAGGCCCAATGTTGCCTTTATGACAAAAATAGAACGCACACCTAGTCGTATAAGGACTCGTTTTATAGCTGTTTTAGCGTTGATAACATCAGGAATTACATTTGGATCGGGTTTTATGGTGTTTCTATACATGAAAAGTCCAGCTTTTGAAGACCAATTATTAGGACAGGTTATGAAACATATGGATTGGATTATTGCAGATGAATTTGAAAAACAGATAAGAAAGCTAAAACCAAGACCTGTAGCAGATGCTAACGATCCAAATAAATGGTTTTGGGACTATATAGAGCAAAGAAATAAAGAGTATATAGAATGGGAAACAAAAGGTAAGTGGGAACAATGAACTGCTGGCACTGTAAAGCTGAACTGATCTGGGGTGGAGATCATAGTTTAGATGGTGACGATCACCCGATAATGTCTGGAGAATATAGTATGGTGACTAATCTTTCTTGTCCTAAATGTAATTCTTTTGTGGAAGTGTATCTACCAAGAGATGCCTATGACTAAGATCCCAAAGATCGAGATAAAAGAAGTTTATATTCCAAAGATAAGATTATGGGAAGTACAACCACCAATATTAGATATTATTTATAAACCAGTTGTTAATATTCCAGGATGTGTTGATGCTCATAGAAATAATCTTACAGGACTGATAAATGAAGATGAACTAGGCACATATCAAGCTTGTGGTACGTTTGATATTCCTAGCTATGAACCACTTGAATATAATCCTGCTGACTTTCAATACATTGCACCTGCAAAGCAACAAGAACAGCAACAACCGCAACCTCCGCAGCAAAAGCCTCAGATACCACAGAAGAAAAAAGATAAAAAACTAGAAATCCCACCCTGTCCTAGTAATAAAGAGCAAAAAATCGGTGATTTTCGTAACGATAAAAAGCTGGAACGTGTTATTGCTTATGAAAGAGGGCAAAATGGGATTGAATGTATCACTTTGTATGAAGACGTACCGTTCATCTCCCAATACATTCCAAGTTTTAAGCAGTTTACTGGGGTTTTTAGTCTTGCTCTGGTCGGCTGTTCTGCTCCGATCATTCTTAATTTAGTAAAACCAGTAGTAAAAAATGTAATAAAAAAAATGACAAAGAAGAAAAAAAATAAAAAATAATTATTATTTTCCATTTGTTGAATTTAGGTTTATAAAGTTAGAAAAAGGATCATTTTTAACATTATCAATTCTAAATCCAGTAGTCATTTTGCCCCTCATAAAATAATTTGCAGCAACTAAATAATATTTATAAGCAACAAGACCATACATTGTTTCATTTCTTTCTCTTCTTTTAATTAAATACTCTTTTAGTTTTATTGGAGCCATATCAATAGTGGGGTTCCAATCTGTATTATTTGAATATCCATTAGTGACAAGTTCAATCCATAAAACACTTCTGTCATATGCACTCATATCATAAGGTAATTCGTCTTTTGAATACTTAAATTTGCCAACAACTATTTCTAAAAATATTTTAAATGCAGTAGCAACAGTATTATTTATATATTTAGGTTTAAAATACCCATCAGCTTCTAATTTCTCAAAATATTCATTATGTTTTCTATATAACTCAGCAATGAAATCGTCATATCTTTGATACCCATATCTCGATTCAAGACCACTAAATTTTGATTTATAGTCTGTCAGAGCTAATTTAATTATGGCACAAGCTTTAGGGTGCATAGGTGTTCCTGCAACGGCAATTCTGTCTGCTTGCTTTCTTTTATTTCCTGTATCAAAACATTTTATTGTTTGATGTGGAATACCACGAATGACAAAAAATTTACAGGTTATATCAGATTGAATTATTGCATTTAAACGATGCTGTCCATTAACTAAAACATTTTCATCGCTAAAAGCTAAACAATCCCAACTTAAATGAAAATCACCATTTTTCATACTTTCAACCATGTTAGAAATAGCTCTAGGTGCTGGTCGTCTATTATTTTCAAAATTCATAGCTAAATATTTTTTAGCTAATTCTCTATCTATATCTTCTATAGAAAAAGTAATACCAGATTCAAAAGTTTGAGTTTTACTTGAATCATTTAATCTTGCAAAAGGTAGGCTCATTAGTTCTAAGTTTACAATATATTTATATTAGTCATATATCTAACATATGTCAAATCTATATTATTTTTATAACAAGATACAAGTATTTGATATAATGAATTTGGCTGTGAGATTTAGCCTAAAGTAGATAGGTTACTTGGAAGGGGCTTATCTACTTTATAATTATTTTGGTGGACAACTTAAGCCCGTGGGTTGTCTACTACTCTAATTTATGAGTGTGCGGTAATACTTGATTCATCTTTTCAGTAACGATTACATCTTTGCATAAATCATGATAAGGACTATCTGTAGCAAACGATATTCCTTTAATTTTTAACTCTCCACAATTTTTCAAACGTGCCAGTTCATAGTTCAACCTTTCCTTAGATAGTATTTGACTTTGTATTTTTTCTTGGGTCGTTGCAGAGTTTAAACAGGCATCTTGAAATCTTTGATCTAATGGAAAAGTAAACGTCAATGCTGCTCCAAAATTAATACCAAGGCTATCTTTATTGCCACTATAATTTTGCTGATAATAAAGTATTTTACCTGGATTTAGTAAGTTACCATCTTCATCAACACTTGTATCATAAACAGGGGTTTCGTATATGTAATCCATTGGTCTTTTCTGGTTGAACGCAGTGGTGACAAATGGAGAAAATGACATCTGTGGGCCAGAACATACAATTCCATTTCCATAATGATTTTCTACAAATGGCCCTCCCAAGACCTGAGTGGCAAAATTAGATACGCTTGAACTGCTTTGTGCCACGGGTGCTGCTGTATTGCTTGTATTGGCAAATGCAGGATTACCTACAAGAGTTATTGCGAGAAGATAGTTGTGGTATCTGTTACGCTTTGAGATTCTATGGTGCGTGTTACGTCTGTGACAGATTGCAGACCAGGTGGACTGTAAACCTCTGTAAATTGAAAGGCATCTCCAGGATTTGTTATTGACCAATTTGGTTTTTCTCCTAAATCTAAACCTGTCCATGTGTAAGTCGTACCATTTATATTTTCAGTGACAGTTGTATTTGGAGCAGATATAGTTGTTCCATCATGTTCGATACCTGATCCTGTAACTGAATATGTGTACCCAGAATTAAAGTTTGATGTTCGTACAGATTCCGTAATAACTGTAGAGGTTTCTGTGCGTGAGGTACTGGATCCTTGAGTGAAGTTAGGAACCACAGGCACAGCGTAGACAGGGCTAGATATAAGAAAAACAAACGGAAGTGTCCTCCACATCAGTCAATGGTTAAGTCGGTAACAAACGATCCAGTGAGCGTAACACCTGTGCCAGTTCCAGGAGTTAGGGTAATTGTATGGTTATCTAAGCCAATATCTGCTGTACCAACACTTGCTGACTCAGTTGACGTAATATTTGAAAAGTTTGGTATTTCACCTACTGTGGCTGCTGCTGAAGGTGTTTGGTCTCCTTCTAAGTAACTGGTTGCATAGCTGAACGCTGACCCTGCACTTGTCTGTGCAACTGAATCTGGAAAAGTTATTGATGGGACGCCATCCGTGGCATCTCCGAAGCCGCCAATAGAATTAGCATCATCAGAATCTAAAGTAGTCACACCACTACCTGAGATACTGTATGAACTGGAAACTTTCTCGGCAATACTGCCAGCAGTTACCGCTTCAAGTTGTACTGAAGAAGAAATTGAATGACTAATTCCCCCAGCATATGAAGCTGGAATACCAGCAACTAACAAAAGTGGTAAAAGTTTTTTCATTTACTTGAAGGATCTTTACCTGATGTTACATTATTAGGCCGTTTCTTGCCATTACTGCTGTTTTTCACTTGCAGACCCATATTTGACATCACTGCACTGAGCAAACCTGCTGCAAAAGTTGTATCAATTTGTTTAGTTGAATTTCCAAAATACGCAAAAGAAATTACTGCTAAACTCCAAAACAAAATAATCATCTGGACTAAATTTGAGATAAGAGAGGGTCCTTCTTTCTCCTCTTTTTCTTCTATTACTGGTTCGGTTTTTGGGTCTTTTGTCGTCATAATCCTAGTGGTATACTATAAATATAAAGATTGAGGCCAAGATTGGCAATAAGCGTTAAGGTAGAAATAGATATATATAAGTTATGTCAAAATTTTTAATTGGAATGTTTATCAAGTTTGGTAAATCAGAATCTTTGCGTAAAGCAGCACTATCTTTACTCAAGGCTATGGTTGCAAAAACTGATAATGATATAGATGATGCAATCGTCAAAATGATTGAAGAAAAATTATTTCCATTAAAATGAAAGTTACTAAATTTCTCAACATTGATATAGAACCTGCACCTCCAGAGTTGGAATTAGAAATTGAAATGCAATGTAGAGAAATTATGAAAAGTAATGATTTAGATAATATAAAAAGATATTGCACACATATGATTAGAAAAAAATTTGATCAAGATATTTTTATGGCATCTTTACTTAATAGACTTATTGAATTAGAAGCTAATCTTGTTGTGAAAGAATTAAGAAAAAGAAAACCAACAAATCCTATTGCAAAGTTTTTTCGTACTCGTTAATCTCTTCATCAGTAAAATCTCTAATCAATAATTTATCAATTTTATTAACTTCATAATTGAATTTTATAACAGCAGTTTTTATATGCTCTGCAATCCAACGACCCTCGTCATAAATAACTTGAGCTTTTCCATTTTCTTTGATAAATACATAATGATCTTGTCCTTTTAATTGGACTTCTAATAAATTTTTTTCTAATTTATTACGTCTTATCTGTTTGAGTTTGCGTAACTTGGCTATAGATTTTCTAACTGGTGTCATTTTTTATAGTCTGAAGGAGGAGGTGTAAGCCAGTAGCGTACACCATTTATTATTTTAAAGTGAATATTCAAGTTAGGATCTTTAACTAAATATTCATCTTTAGGTTTAGAAAGGTAACTCTTCATTTACTCCTGTGTTAATTTTCTGTGGATTAATTTGCCCAAATATCCCGTATTCATTTTCATTCGCTTTAGCGTTGATATATATACCTTCAGTTTTAAGTGTGCCTTTTTCTTTTCCAAGATAAACTTGACCTCCTGTAGTTTTTGTATCTACTAATTTTTGCAAATGATCAATGAAATGGGTTATTGATTCTGTAGGAATAAATAAATTTAGTTGATTACCATATTGACCTTCTTGAATTTTAAATGCAATAGGTAATGGTAATGCTGGATTAAAATTAAAATCAGCCATGGTTAATTAAAAAATTGAGTTAATAAAGTGTTGAAGAATGAATTAAAAGAAACTTTGTTCTGTTTACAATGATCTTTTATTTTAACGGCAATGGTGTCATTTGTTCTGACACTAAAGATGTTTTTGTTCCAATCTTTTTTACGTTGCTGTTTACGGAGAAGAAGTTCATTCAATACTTGTTCTCTTGCGGTGTTAGCAGTTTCATCTGGTGTCATAAGCTCTCATCTATTTTAGAGATTTCGAGAGCCAAAAACTCACCATGTTCAGCAGTAGTAATATGTCTGGTAATCTTTGTATCTTTGATACTGAACTTCTTTCTGAAAGATTCGACTACGTCTTTCATCTTGAGTGGATTACTTTGATGAAGTGCCTGTAGCTTTTCAAGAATTACTGCCTTTGCTTCCTTAGTAATAGGATCAGGAAGTTTCTCTAAAACAGATGTAGGCTCTAACTTTTCATTAGGTTTAGTACGAGTATTACCTACACCAACTTTTGGTGGTGGTGTCTTTGTTAAAGAGTTACCATCATCATCATCGTTAGCTAATCCATAAACAGAAAGTAATCCATATCTACGAGCGTAGGTTTGAGCAGAACCAGCCTCTTGATGTGCATTTTTTACGTTACTTGGAATCTTTGGTACAGGGAACTTACTGACTAAAGGTTCATCTCCAGAAACGTGCATCAACTTTGTAATGACTATTGTAATAACTTCTCCTTCTGGAGTAATCACAAAATCATTCAACTGTGAATGACAAAGACCAAACTCTGTAGCTGGTTGAACAGCTAACAATGCTTGAGCCAATGTTGTGTATTTGCTTTTATAGAATGGATTTTTACCATCCAAACCAGCAGCGTGATGCTTTTGCTGGAAAGCGTTTAGTGCTTCAACTAGTGTCGAAGGCTGTTTAGTGGCCATGAGTAATTGTTTACTTGATAATTATATTACACATATATCATGTTTACTGCAAGGCAGCTTGTAATAATGTGTTGAATTGTTCTGGAGTCAAGACCATTCTCCATTGTCCTCCTCTGAACCTAACCATGCTTGCGACAAAGTCTACACCTGCATTTTTTCTCTGTGTTTCCACTTCCCTGGGTTTTACTAAACAAGCTCTGGACTTGTCTTTGTAATCAGCTACTTGTATCACGCAATTTGGTATGCCATATATATCTCCAACATCATCTGGTATTCCTGCTGCGAGATTTCTTTTGCATTCAAAACCAGTAACTTCTGTCAAAAGTTCTGCTGCTTCTCTTTCAGCTTTATCTCCTTTTCTTTTATTTGGATTAGTCATCCTTGAAGTAAACGAATACGTTTTTGTATATCATCAAATGCTACAACATATTCTTTATCTGTAATTTCTTTTTGAAACCATTGCCATTCAAGTGTTGCAATTTCATTATTTAATTTTGTGATCAAATACTTTTTTCTTCGATCAAGTTCACGATAAAAACATTTCATCTCATTATTTTCCATTTTCTTCTAATTTTTGAATTTAATTGTTTTGTTTTTTGTCTTTTTAGACTTAAATAAGTGTCATTAAGTTCATCAATTAAATGAGTAAAATCCCCTTGAGATGACATTTCTAATGACCTTTCAAAGTTGACGATAGATGCTTTGATTAATTCCAAGTCTCTACCTGAGACATCAAGTATATATCTCATCTTTTAGTCCACTCCGAAATAAGTTTTCTTAGCTCTTCAATACGTTTCTGAGCAGCTTGTATTCTTTCTTGCTTTGTCATTAAAACAGTTCCTGTTCTGCTTCAAACTTTTCCCATGCTTTCTGCCATGCAGCTTCGCATCTATCTGTGGGTTGATCAATGTTCATAATACATCTACCTTCAAATGCCCAGATTGTATTACATACATCTGGTCTTAAATCGTAGTTTAGTTTCAACATTTCAACGTAGCAACCAAGTTGTTTATCAGTTGAGTAAGGTTCTTTCCAATACATATCAAGATCTTCGATATAGAGCAGACCATCTTTCTTTCTCTTTCGCATGAAATAATCACAGCTACTCTTTGTTTTTAAATCAATCAATCTTATCTGGTTAGTTTTAGTATCTCGACCAAGTAAATCAAGTTGACCGCCAACTGATTTATCAGGTATTGACATCATATGTTCAACTGCCATCGGTTCAAAATGTGTGAACAGATCATGTTGAAGTAAAGGTTCAACCCATGCACCATATTCATCAGGATCAATTTTACCATTGCCCAACATATGTTCAGCTAAACATTCATGGCACTTCTCTCCTCTGGGCTGCCATTGTGATCTCCACTTTTCAATATTTTCTTTATCTTCTTCTGTCAGTTCACTACACACTTGAGTAGTTGAATAAGACAGCCATTGTTTGGTTTCAGTATTTACATACTGGTGTCTGTTTTCATCTCTTTTGATTGGAAGAGGTTTTAAAAGTTGGAAGGTTTTCATTGTTAGAAATCGTAATCTGGAAGGTCTTTAGGATCAATAATTTCTATCTTCTCCTGTTTTGGTTTGGGTGTCTTTACCCTAGCAAGGTTTTGATATTCGACACCTTGGTAACCTTGCGGAAATGCTTTGTTACCTTTAGTGTTATTGACACATTCTGTCCATCCTGGGGGAGGTGTGTCTAGGTCTTTTAGTGTCCAGTAACCTTTTTTTATACCATCTTTGAGTATTTGTAGAACTGAAACATCAAATAATTTTTCCATTATCGAATATCTCCTAAATAGTTATAGAACTTTCTATCAAATTCTATTTGTTTATCTCTTACAGCAGTTAGATAATTTTTTTTCATAAATGCTTTTTTACGTCTTGATAACTTACCATCAGATAAATAATCATTCATCACAGAATGAACTGTCCAATCACCTTGTCTTTCGGTAGTTCCTGCACCATTGTTAATCATCATTCAAACCCCCTTTCTGCTGTAAATACTCTTGATGCTGGATGATTATTTTTTGGTTCTTCTGGTTTGTAACCCTTCTTAAGTTCGTAAATGTTCTTCCAGCCAGCCGTAATTGCGTTCTCAAGAGCTTCTTTTCTATCTTGTGATGGAAATGACCTGAGAGTATCAAAGATGCGGTTAGCAACGCTTTGAGTACACGATGCACCTTTTTTCTTTCTTATAGGCCACCATTCAATTAAAAGATCTG
>Ga0209348_1000638_pt1 | contig 17898 bp, 29 predicted proteins | sample ETNvirenome_2_30_FD_184065 | JGI IMG/M metagenome (GOLD analysis project Ga0209348, IMG submission 184065) | Marine viral communities from the Pacific Ocean - ETNP_2_30 (SPAdes) (version 2) | ecosystem: Environmental > Aquatic > Marine > Oceanic | place: Pacific Ocean | collected 2013-06-22
ACCCCATGTGCCAGATTCATCACCAGTTCCTATTTCTTTTAGTCTAAGATTATTTACATATGTTGCCATTATGCGACCCTTTCAATCCAGTTAGCAAGTTGGTCTGGTTTTATTAAACTATAAACTTGTTCTTCACCAGTAGCTCCCGTGCCAGTAACTCCGGTTAAGGATAACACAGATGTACCAGTTAATGCAAGAGTTCCTACAGAAATACTTAAACCAGATAAAGTGACCTCAAAACCAGCACCCCCAGTAACACTTTCACTTCCTAAAGCAGTAGTACCAACAACATTTGTTACTGGTGCTCCAGTTGTGGTTGCTATTGTAAATATTATTGGAGTATTTGCTTGACCACCCATCCCACTATGAGCTGTGCAATAATAATAAAGAGTTGGAGTATTTGTTGCTACCGCTATTTCTGTATAAGCACCAGAACTTCCAGGAGTTCCGTTAATTGTTACACCAGTTGTGTATTCATCACCACCTCCCCATACGCCATTAGAGGTAGTGCTAAAACGAAAATAGTGACCACTGTTGGTACTATCGCTTTGGTCAAATCTGTAAGTATTTCCTTCGAATAATTCTAAAGTAGGTTGCTGTACGCTATCAATAAAATATTTATTAGAGCCACCCACATCTTGAACAGTAACCGTTTTTGTAACAGTAGAAGATTCGTGACCACTTAATAAAACAGTAGCCGAAAGACCCGTTTCTACAACAACACTTGTTCCCGCAACACCTTCATCACCAACTGCACCAGTTGCTTGAAGACCAGTTGCAGTAAACTTCATTTGTGCAACTACTACTTCATTACCAACGGCAGAAGTTCCTGCGTTACCCGTTACTGAAAGAATACCAGTACCAGTGACTGTGGATGCACCTACAGCTCCAGTAGCTACGGCAGAAGTCGGAACAATATCTTGTCCAGGAATAGCGGCGACACCACCACCCCATACTCCTGCTCCCCAAGTTCCATGACCCCAATTAGTCAGAAAACCAGTTGTAGCAGATACGCCAGTTACTACGGCAGTGATAGGTATTTTAGGTAAGACGTTACCAACGGCTGTTGTTCCTACAGCTCCAGTTGGAGTAATAATATGAACGCTACTAGCTGATACAGTGCCAACAGAACCAGTGGCTTGAAGACCAGTTTCAACAACTGTGCTTGTTCCACCGACACCTTCATTACCAACGGCTGTTGTTCCTGCAACTCCAGTTACAGCGAAAGAAGTATTACCAATACCTCCCCAACCAACAGCACCCCAGGTGCCTTGTCCCCAACCGTTAGCCATAACGGTTTACTTTAAGCTATACGAATAATAGCGTTTGAAGCGTCAGCAGTTGGAAATTGTACTGTAAAAGTTCCTGATGTAGATGTTTTATTAGAGCTAAAATCTAACACACAAACCGCTTTATCACTATTCGTGTCATTATATATTAATGCACCCATAGCTGTAATTGTTGCAGTTGTAAAACTTATATCAGCAAAATCTGTAAAAGCAGTTGTTCCAGAAGTAGAAGGTGCTACTTTTGTTAAAGCTCCACCTCCAGCAGTGTAACTACCACTATTAGCAATTTCTCCAGTTGTAGTGTAAGCTGTTGTTGCCGCCCCTAATGTAGCAGTAGTAGAAGATTTTCCTCCACCACCCTCTGCATAAAGAGCTAATTTAAAAGCATTTCCGTTAGTTGCAAAATTATGTGTGCCTAACATTAACTCTTGTTTAAATGAAGTACACATTGCTTGTGCTATAGCCATGTTATAATCTCCTTATATATTCAGCCGTTTCTTTTTGACCACTTGATCTCAAAGCATGGATAATAGTACCACGCTCTTCCTTTCTTGCCAAGAGAAGATAATGATACAAGACTTTTTTCAAATGTTCTCTAAACTGATTCGCTTGTTGCCGTATATGAGGAGGAGCTTGATCGGAGATACTGACTATCTTATCTACGGCTAAATCTGCTACTTGCTCGTTTGTAAGACCTCCTTGATTTGAGGTTTTTACATTTACACTTCCCACTGTAGATGTACCTAATTCAAACATTTTTTTTCTCCTCGTAAGTTACTCCTGGAATGTCTTCTCTCCCAATAAGGTTAGGTTTATTATCTATAGGGTTAGGAGGTTCTAATTTTGACTTTCGTGTTATCAACATACTACCTTGTGTAACTGTTGAAACAACGGGATCTTCTAATCTATGATAACCATACAGTTTTTGATCGTCTGGAACATTAGTGTCAAGTAAAGAAGAGCTGTGTGCTATATTTATTTTAATACCTTTTGATGTTGCTATAGCTAACCAAAACTCGCAACAAGCTCTTCCAGCTTCAGCAAAAGCTACATCTTTATGTGTAAAATCAATACCATACAAATGCAACTCTGTTACTTCTTCAGCAACAGCATAGGCAAAAGAGTAAGCAACTGTGTTATTTAAATAAGCATATTTTGTTTTCTGTAACACTTCTTGTAAGGGAAACTCTACAACATCAGGGCATCTTTCATCTAACTCACAAGAAAAAATAGGTACATTTAATTTTGCTTTTAATCTTTCCGCCATAATGTTTGTTTGTTTACCGGCATTAGGAGTATCTAAAAACCTAGAAGGAGGATCCATCATAAAGCACTTATCATGATAGATAACAGCAGACATAGCATTGATTGCCCACACTTCATCAAATTTTTCGCTTCTTATTTTAGCAAGAATATATTCATTAAAACTATTGCCAAGAGCGACAATAGCGACACTTTTGTTTTTCATATGAGATATTATAGACTATATCTTATAAGTGTCAAGACCTTGGAATCTTTATCAACCCGTCTCTGAAGGCATCACTATTTTCTTGTGCCTCACCATAAACCTTCAATCTGCTTATTGCCTCACCATACCTAGAAGAGTAAAGCTGTAGTAGATCAGTCTCGCCCTTCATGAAAGTATATGCTTCCACTAAACAAGCATATAACAAAGCGTCTGGTGCATTTGTGCTTATCCATGTAGTTCCAGAATCATCTGTTGTGATAGAAGCAGGACGATAATAATAGTGAAGTTCAACAGAATAATTAGAGTCTGGTGTCGGAGCTACTATATAATTATCAATATCAAAAGAAGCATAATATATTGGAGATCCAGTTGTTGTTGGATTAGGGGTGTATTCTTGTATAAAGTTTACATCTTTTTGTAAAAGAAAAACATTTTGACTGCTTGAATTTACATAAGATAAAGAAAAAGTAGATAAATAATCAGAAGGTTTCTGTAAAAATTTATTTCCAGAAGTCATATCACCCGTAACATTTTTTCTAAAAAAATCTAAATCAACTGATTTTAAAATTCTTTCTTCTGCATTTTTAATAATAAAATCTAATTCATTTACAAATGTTGTTTCTGAATTTTGTGTCCAATCTTGTATAGATTGCTTTAATGTAGTTAATGTAAAACTCATGATGTGCTCACCGTTACTGTTCCAAGACTAGTTGTAGCTGTGAAAGCTGTCATCTTTTTTCCTATTATACCATCTCCTGCGTTTGTGTATACTACAAATGCAGTTAAATCTGTGTCTTGATTTGGTCTTGGCTCATACAATGCAGTAGGATCCGGGCCTGGATAATTAGGTTCTAGTTGTGGATGTTTAGCTTCGTATTCATCAGGACCTACTTTAAGACCATTCCATTCTTTTCTCATTTCACGCAAACGATATCGAAATCCAGATCTATCTGAATATCCCCATGCTAATCTACCAGTTGCGTACCTAGCCATTAGTAACCCAAGTACGAGATATTAGGTGTTAGTTTAAGAGGTGTGCTACTTGCATCCTCTGCTGCGGCTCTTTGAAACTCTTCTTCATAAATACTTTTTAATATCTGTATTCTATCGGGTGCTCTTTTTATAGCTATGTAGTAAGCAAGTCCTGCCGCCATACAAGGTAAGAATCTAAAAGGTGCATCAGTTGTATTAACTAAAGTATCGGCATCTTCGATTCGTCTCACATAATAAAACACCAAGGTATAAGAAGCATCGGGAGTTGACCACAATGTAACTGTTGGAGTTACTTGTCTATCAAAGAAGTATTGACTTGGTTGACCAGAATTACTTTTATTAGGTATCTTTAAATACTCACTACGGCTCATTTGAGTTAGTGTGAAATCTGTCCCACTACTATTTCGTAGGACTACTTCGAGTAAATCTACAACTGTACTATCTACAAGAGTATAAGAAGCAGTGCCCGAGGTTACCGAAACAGTGGCTTGTTTTACTGTCCAAAGATTTAGTCCTCTGTTTGCCCAATCAGCAAACATGAGATTTAATGAACGTCTAGCAGTCTTTGCATCATAGCCAGTTCTCATCTCTAAGCCACATCTTTCATATGCCTCTTCAATGAGTTCTGCTACGTCTAAATCAAAATCTCTTGAACTTGAAGTTGCCACTAGACTTTACCGCCTCTTTTCATTCTTTTACCGCCGCCACCGCCAACTATTTTTTTACCCTTGATTGGAGTCTTAACTCCTTTTGTTGGGTTCATAATTTTCATTTTTTGTTTTTTCTTTGTGTTAGCCATCATTTTTTCCTTTTTCTAGTTAATGATTTTACTCTTCTCGGCTTACCCGCTGGTTGACCCAGTCGATTCTTTTGATTAATTCTACTTCTTTTTTCTTGTGTTGTCATCTCTGATCTTGTTTTAGGTGTTTTAGAACTAATTCTTTTAGTTGGTCTACAATAAGGAGTACCTCTCTTTTCTCCTTTTTGACGACCACAAGCCTTGCCCGTTTTGACATCTTTCCAGTCTTCCTTGAACCATCGTTTAAGAGCTAGTCCCGCTTTTGTCTTTCTAACTGCCATTATCTATACTTTGTAACCTTACGTTTCTCGTTCAAAACTACGCCACATCCCCTTGCTATATTTGGGTTTTTTGACTTTCTTTTTGTCATTCGTACAACTTTACCTTCTTTAGCTTTTAGTTGATTTTTTTGTGGCGGTCTGTTGCCTTTATGCACGGGCATCTTTGACATAACACCTTTTTTTCTGTCTTTAAGTTCTTTATCCCTCGTTGCTCTCAAAAGTTGACTTTTAGCCTTACCTAAGACGTTTTTTGGATTCTCAATACCTTGATCTGACATGGTGGTTTCATAACCACCCTTTTTTTTCTTTTTTGATTTTCCGTAATTAGCAGCACCTACTTTACGGCATTTTGCAATAGCACCTCCAGCATACGCAGAAGGAAAAACTTTAAATCTAGCTTTTACTTTGTGGTAACATGCGTCTTTGGGCATTTTTTCTCTCCTCTTTGTAACATCTACAAGACCATTTTTTTCTTCCACAGTCTGGACAATATCTAACTGGTCTTCCTTTTATTATTTCTTTTTTCTTTACCATACCCAACTAATGTATGACCATCTAGTACCACTAGTAACAGGCTCTACCCTATGTGGATATAAAAAATTAGATGGAAATATTAATAAGTCTCCTTTACCAAATTTAATAGTCTGACCTCCAAAAAACACAAGTTCTCCACCTGTGTAATCATCATTTAAAGAACCTAAAACTGAAAGTATTGGAATACCTTTTATTTCTCCATCAAATAAAGAATGTATGTGGTCGCAATGCTCTGCCATTTTTCTAGTTTCTTTGTACCTATGCCAACGAATATCAGAATAACCCGAACAGCCATCAAAATAAGGTAACTTAAGATAATCTTTTATATAATAATGTAATCCGTGCCAAATTTTATCCATAATTATAGACTTTGTTGATGTATCACATTCTGTAACGTCTAACTCTTTGTCGCCTGATAAAGTGTTTTGTGATTTTTCGGCAGGATTATAAAAAGTGTGCTGTGTAAATTCACTATCTTTTATTAATAATTCATTTACCGATTTATCGCAAATATCATTGTCAATAAAACCTTCAAGATTTTTTATGTAATAACTAGTATCTCTGTTTATCATATTCATCTACTTGACTTGTTATTTTTTTTCACCCTTACTAATTTTTTTATTTTTTTCTTTTTGTTCGGTGGCTTTGAAATTTGTTTACTCATTTGTGATCTACTCATAGCCATTAGAATACTTTCTCCAATACTGCTACGCCTATGATAACACCATATAAACCCCAAACTCTACTATCTAAAGATTTAAGTTTATCTTGAATCTCTGCGTATCTTTTATCACATTGAGCTTCATGTTTTTCTAATAATTTTAAAACTTCTGCTGCTTTCATTTTAACACTTCCATCTACGTCTTGCTTGTCTTAAACGGCTATTAGGGTTTTTTGCAGCTTTCGGAAATTTTTTCATCTGTCCTGCTGATCGTGCACAAAATGATTTGCGTCTATTTGCAGCTTTACTACCGGCTTTAACTTTACCAGTAACAGCTGTTTTTAACTTACTTCCAGGGTTGTCTCTTCTGTACTTGGCAACACCTGCCTTTGTCATTCCCGCTCCAGATTTAGTGGAGCGGAAATACTTTTTAGTTTTAGGTGGCTGTTTGTCTCTTGTCCTTGTCATTACGATAAGAATATAGTTAACTTATTACCACTGCCAGTGAACGCAGACAGATAAGCACCACTCTCTGCCAACATACCATTGTCTGGAATATTGAGAGTGTGTAATCCAGTTGGAAAACTTTGTGCAATCAATGTGTCTCCACCATTGCCGTCTGTTATAGTAAGAGCACCAGCAGAATTACCAAATACGACTATTTGTCTTATTCTAGATCTTGCAGGCCCTACCACAGCAGCGGAGGCTCCTTGATTCACATTAAAGGCTTTTACGTCAGATCTTGATCCTGCCATATTAAACTCCTATTAGTATACAGAGTATTCTAATTCAACTGTGAATCTTCCAGCAGTTATATCAGCGTTCACTGTAGTTGTTGCTCTTGCATACAAATTAACATTTGCAACAGCAGCAGTTATGTTAGGTACAAAGATATGATAGTTACCAGCAGTATCGTTAAAATTAACATCAATTTCTGTGATTGATTGTGTAGCACTTAACTGTTCGTTAAATGATGTTACACCTGCACCTACTATTTCTGTACCAGAAACAGCAGCGTTTGTAGCAGTTCCACTTGTAGAACTTAATGCTAAGTTACCAGCTAGTGTTTCTCCAGCAGCAGTTGTAATACCAATCAAAGCTCTGTGTATGAAAATTTTACTTGGTGTTACTAATCCATCTGGAGCATCTACATTTAATGTTCCTAATTCTACTAAACAGTCATTGTCTGCATATGCAGTTGCTGCAGCGTTTGTTGACGCTAAAGTACCTACAAAAGATTGAATCTTTCTTGTACCCATAGAAACAAGTTGTCCAGTTGAGTTAACTGAGAATCCAGTTTGTGTAATAACACCACTTGTGCCGTCTTTATTGATTACGTTAAATCCACCCTCGGAACGGACTGGACCTGAAAAAGTTGTATTAGCCATGTCAATCTCCTTGTCTTGGCAAATGTCGAAGTTAATTCTTCGTCAAGGTTGTTTTTATTATACATAAAAAAAGGGCGACTGCAAACAATCGCCCTTAAAAAAATATTTTATTTTTTTACGCTCCTGGAGAACCGAACACGGCACGAGGATCAGAGAAGCCGAAAGAGTATCTCTCTCTAGCCTTATATCTCATGTTTCCAGTGTCGAAATCAGGATCCATAGCAGTAGACATAGCCATTCTTTCGAAGTGCTTAAGACCATTAGGTGCGTCTGTCTTAATGAAAAACGCATCTGTGTCTGTCAAGAAGTCATTGATGACATAACCTTGAGGTAACATTCCCATGTTTCTCATAGCATTAGCATCATTGTCTGCTGTTCCCGGTCTTAGATTAGAGTTCATAATTCTCTCTGCGACAAACTGTAATTGTCTAGGAATAATTAACTTCATTCCTCTTAGAGCGATTATTAATCCTCTTTCATCTACGAATCCAGCGATCTTGATTAAAGCATCTTCTAAAGATGTCTCGTTAAGGTCGGCTGCAGTTGAAGGCTCGTTAGCAAACGTACCACCATTTGTTAATGGATGATCTGTTGCCAACAATGCTTTACCGTCACCACCAGCAGTTGCTCCAGCTGTGAACGCATTGTTTAATACATTCGCTGCTTTCACTTGCTTAGTATGAGCCATGGATCTGGCAAGTGCTCTCGTATAACGAGCAGATAGCTTGTCGTAGAGATTATCTTCTACAGCTTCTTCTGTTATTGAAAACGCCATTGCGACAGTTTCATGGTTATACCTTGAAGTGTAAGCCTCGTTTGCATCATCAAATGCGACACCAGAACCTTCTTGCTTAGTAGGCGCTGCACCGAAACCACTCAACATAACCTCTTCTTCAAAGGCTCTATCTGAAGCCTCTGTGTCAAAGATTTCTGCATGTTGACCTTCATACCTATTATACTCCATACCAAAGAGAGCGTTCAAGCCAGGCTCTAACTCTTTGGCGAGTTGTGCTCTTGAAATAGCCATATTAGACCTCCCTTAAGATGCAGTAGCGTCAGCATCCGAAGAATTTAACGCATGGTTGTTGATTTTAACTATGTATGAAACACCAGCAGCACTGTGGTCAGCATTAGATACATCTTCGTGGATTCCTAAAATCATCACACAATTTGATGTATCTGTATCTTCAGCAGTTGATATATCTAGCACAGCAGAAGAAATACCAGTAGTAGTATTACCACTTGTTCCACTTGCAATATCAGCAGTCTTGAAAATATCTGCTTTAGCAGTTGCTCTGTCAGTGTTTGTTCCATCACTTGCGATTATAAATCTCTGTGACGGATCGTCATACACAAACCCTTTGATATCGTGGTTAGTATTAGCTGACCCACTTCCAGGCCAAGTATTACTAAATTTTAATTTACCACTAGTTGCATCCACATACTCACATCCAGCAAAGATACCAACTAATTGGTCTCCGTTACCAGTTGCAGCTCCGATCGCAATAGTTCCGCCAGTTAATTCCGCTTTGACTGGTGAACCTTGAAAGATCGCGGAAGCATCACTAGCAATAAAGTATTGACTCGTACCTTGAGTCGCTGGACTTGAACCATGTTTACCAACAGGTTTAAACCCAAAAGCTACATTCGCATTAGCCATTTATTGCTCCTTCTATAGTTATTCGATTCCAGAAGTATTCATTTTACTTCCTTTACCGAAGGTTACACGACTTTGCCTATCTGGTTTATGGATAGGCATCGAGGGATGTTGTTCCCTCATCAAGTTTTCATCCACGGCTGTCATTTGATTGCGGGTCTGGTCCCGAAAATATTCAGTTCTCTCTTGCACCGTTTCTGTGGGTATTCGTGCCAACATTAAACCGCCGACACCAATAATTCCTTTGTTTTTACCCTCCTCGATAACTGGATATTTAGCAGCTTCTGAGCCATATTCGTCTGCTCTAACTGGTTCCCATCCCTCTCTCATTCTGGAAAAAACATTCGCTTTATCATCTTCACCTCTTAATTGTGTTCTGATCCAACGGTGTTCATATCCATCTGGAGCTGGGGGAGCATCCAATTTTGCTGGAGGTTGCCAAGGTTTTCTCCTTGTGGTATTTGCACGACTTGTAGTCTCTCGTGAAATTCTGTTTGTAGTAGCCATATTCTTACTCCTTCACATGCTTTGCATATTCTTCTAACGGGACACCTAGTCTCTTTGCTATCGCAATTTGCGATGGAGTCAACTTGACTGTCCTTTTTCCTTTTGTCCCTGACCTTGATGCTGTATTACCAGCAGAAGCAACTCTAGGAGCATTAGACTTTCTATTATCCGAAAACTTATGTGAGAACTCGGATCTAATTCTGTTATCCAGTTCAGTATAATAGTCTTCGCTGTTTGGGTCAAACCCTTCTTGCTCAATTAGTGTTTTATGTATACCAAAAGCAGCGTAAGTCATAGTTTGATCTTGACCAAACCACTCATTATCTTGTGCCCATCTTTCTGCTCGAGGGTCTGGTTTTGGTTGAGTTTGTTGGGGTTGAGCTTGTTGAGGAGGAGCAGATTCTTGTCTTTTTGCCTGCTCTTCTCTTTCGGCTTTTATTCTTTTAAGATTTGCCTCTTCCATAGCAATTCTTGAAATATTTTGTTGAGCATCATACAAAGCATCAGCATCTCCAGACTCTAATGCTTTCTTATATGCTTCTTTTGCAGCTTGAGATTGAGCAGTTACTCGTGTGTCAAACTCACCTACATAATTAGTATCTAGAGTCTCTAGTCTTTGTTTGAGGTCTTCGTTCTGTTTTTTAACTGATTCTGCATAATCGAGTGCAGCTTTTCGCTGTCGCTCTTCCTCCCGAAAACGATTCGTAAGTTTGCTAATACGTTTCTTAACAGTGTCCGAATATTCAGACAAGTCATCATCATCTGCCACCGACTCTTGATTTTCGGTTGTGGTTTGGGAATCTCCGACAACTTGATCTTCGGCGGTCGACCCCTTTTCCTCTTTATCTCCGTCATCTATTACCTCCACTTCTTCAAAAAGTTCTTCTTGTTTTGCGTTTTGCATACATTAAGCTCCGTATGATTTGATGTCATCGGGATTGACAATGGTTGCAATGACTTCATCGTCATTGATTATTCTAACTTCTCCACCCTCTATCTGAAACCGTGATCCAGCGTAGCGACCTATGCACACCCAATCGCCTTCTTTACACCAGTCACCATCGGCTCCAAATTTGTCTACATCCTTATAAGCAAGAGGTCCCGTCTTAATAACATAAGCTACAACTGTAGCTCTTGATTCTTTTTCTCTTACGGAATCTGGGACATGAATACCACCTTCGGTTTTCTCTTTACCCATATACGGCATGACTAATATACGCCATCCAGTGGGTTTTGGTACTCTATCTTTTAAGGATAATTCTGCTGATTCTTTATCTGCTTTTTTCTTAGCTTCTCTTTGTCTTAAAACGTATTCAGGCACTATCAATGTCATTGTCTGTTTTCTCCAGCAGGGTTCTTAATTGTTCTAATGCGTAGGATAGACCCTGAATTTCTCCTACCATTGCTTTGTAACTAGCCATATCAGAAGCGTTACCGCTAGTTAAAGCAATACTAACCTCATTTATCCTATCATTCAAGGATTTTTGATATTTATATAAGAAGTCGGTTACTTTCATCAATACTCTTATGTATTAGCGATAGGTTGTCTACCGCGTTGTAGATTTCCAAATCGGTCTCTGTATATAGTAAAAGGTGCTATTTCTTCATTCTCATTAAACGAAGGCATTTCAATCAAAGGATCTTTATCATATCCAATATCAAAAGCTATGTTATTTGGAAGTTTTATGTTTTGTGATCTTCTAGCTACGTCTCTAATCATGTCTAGAGAAGGACCTTGTGGAAATTGGTCTATTTGTCTTGTATCTGCTAAATCTATTCTCCTACCATACTGGTCAAAAGAAACATTGTCTGCCATATCATTCACGGCATTTTGACCAGTCTCCGAAGAAAAAGCACCACTTATAAAATCTGACAAAGAAAAACCACCAGCAGCATCACCTATTTTACCAAGAGCATTTTTTGCATCTGTGAAACTGTCTTTCATAAGGTTTGTAAATGCTTTACCCGCCATAGCCATTATGCCAACGGGTTCCATTTCTACCAAAGCTCTTTCTACTGGAGAATAAAACTTAGGTGCAAGTGGACCTCTTGATCCTTCAAGTTGTGGTAACATTGAAGCTGGAACATCAAAGTTTATTTGATTACGCAAGTCAAAACCAGGAGTTAGACCTCTATCCATCATACCTAAAGCGGCAAAGTTTGGATCATAATTTGCAGCGTTTCCAATATTGGATACAGAGCCACGACCAAAGTCCATTATGTTAGGATTATTAGGATCAAACCTCTCATCTTGAGTGGTATCTGATCCACCAAAAAAACTACGATCACCATCACTAGAACCACCAGAAGGACCAGTGGCAGATACATTTTCACTTCCTAAAGTAAAACTATCAGAGCCACCAAAACCATAGTCGGCTCCACCACTTGGAAGATCAAATTCCACTAACGAACTCCTCTAAATCCAGTTCCTTGAATAGCGATACCACCACCTCTAGACTTTTTGATAACACCTCTACCAATTAAAACATCTTTCATTGTTGTCTTTCCATCACCACTTAGATCTGGAAACTTTGCTTTTCCTTTACCCTTGCTACCAGCAGGTATTACCTTAGGACTTTCAGGTTTCTTTTTCTTTTTTGCTCTGCCACCTGGAATATCTCCGTGTTGTTCACCTGCTCTTTGTCTTATTGCTCTGCCACCTGGAACATCTCCGTATTCTATACCGCCATCTCTTTTTTTCTTGACGTTCTTCATGTTTCTTTCGTTCTGTTTAGCAACGCTTTTACTAAATTCTCTATCCAAAGATTCAGTTTTATCTGCCCTAAACGGATCTTTTTTCTTTACATTAAACTCACTTCCAGAAGTTAAATTCTTTTTCTTTACATTAAACTCACTTCCAGAAGTTAAATTCTTTTTCTTAAGATTTTTTGGTCTAGGCTTTGGCATAGGGACTTTCTTTTTCTTTTTATCCATTCCTTCAAAGTATATAGGCATGTAATTCTCCAGTATGTTTGATCCACCGTCTTTTCGTTTCTTGCCTTTGTCGACAAGTTTCTTTGCGTCATTATATGATATTGACATATCTTTTGCAAACTGTCTAATCCTTGTCATAAATTTTTTCTATCCTCGTCTTGCACATTGGACACTCATAAGTAACAAATTGTTTAATTCCAAAGAAGGGAATTGGCTCCTCCTCTACAGTTTTAGTAAATGCTACTTTATGAATGTAACATATTTCATCGTCTGTAACCACGCTTTATGCCTTTCACATGCAACTTATAAAAATAATTACCTATCTTATTAAACAATTTAAATAATTCCAAGTTTATTCTTGTCACTTTTTAACCTTTATGTTTCTACTTCTTTGACCTGCTTTTTTACCCATTTTTTTATATTGAGTTTTTAAATTAGCAGTTGGATTACCAGTCGCTTTACTGGTTAGGTTAGTTTTACTAACACTTGTTGACTTTATAAGACCTTCATCAAGCATGTCTCTTAGTTCTTTTTTATTGAATCTATAACCTCTGTGGATTGAGGGTATGTTTATCATCTTATTTTTATAAGGTATTGTTACAGATTGTTCTGAGACTCTTTCGCCTTTTTCATTTACATACACATTTCTGCCTGTAGCCTTACCTTTGTAAAATGTTTTTAGGTTAGTTTTTTTACCAACTTTTTTCTTATTTGTTATGTAATCTTTAAAAGCCATTACTTTGTTAAACCTTTTTTCTTCTCGTATGTCCGCAATCCACCGATTCCTAACATGCCGCCAAGAACAGTTAAAAGTGTACCCATGTCAAATTCTGGTAGCTCTGGTAATTCTGCACCTGCAAATGATGCACCAAATATAATTAGATCTTTTACGATAAAATGATAGGCAAAAGCAATCGCACAGACCCACCCAACTGCTGGTCGCCATCCGCCTTTAAATATAGAGCCACTTGCGGCTTCAGCTTTATTGATTTCTAACTGAGCGAGTAACGCTTCCTGAGCATGTTTTTCAGACATGGTGGCTATTTCGTGAGCCAACTTCGCCTTCTGATCTGCATCTGGTATAAACTTATCCAGTAGACCTGTTACTGGACCTATCAGTGCTTGTAACATTATTATCTCCCTTGTGTTCGTGACCCATCCATATGCCGAAAACGCCTGTCATCACACCCATGACGACAGACACAAATGCTGATTGACTAGCAGTTGGTGCATCTAAATCCATAAACCATTCGGCACATCTCCAAGACATTATTGTACTAGCCAACATCATAAACCTTGGTAAAATTTTCCATCTTAAAAAAGTATCTACATTCATTGCATTAATGCCTCATTCAACCCAAATACTTCTAATATCATAAAAGTAAAAAATAATAATAGTATGCCACCTGCTATTAATTTACCAGAAAAATTAGTTGAGCCAATCTTTATTGCAATAAACTCGTTTCCTAATATTCTTAATATCAACTCAAAACTGTTACTATCTACTTTTAAATCAACTGCTTTTTTCTTTTCTTCTATCATTTAGCTATACTCCTTAAGCTCTCCATGACCTGATCGATATTTGGCTCTGTACCACCAGGGTCATAAAGACATTTATATTGTTTAGGGCAGTTTTTTTCATACATTAATGTATATGTTTTATTGCCGCCTTTATATATGCAGGCTTGCCTACCAGTAACCCTTGACGTAATTCTTTTCATTAACCTACAAGTTGTATATATTTTTTTCTCTATCTTACCTTGGTGAGTTTTCTGTTGTTTGGTGTAGTCCTTCGGTTTGTATTCATAAGCAGCCTTCGCTTCTTTAATCCAAACACTAGCAACTAATGCTATAAAACCACCGATAATAGTAATTAAAAAAAACCAAGCAATAGCTTCGCCTATCTGCCTTCTCATTTGTTGTTGTTTATATATGGTCTGTTGTCTTTGTTTTCTTATCTGACCTTCCATCTGCAATAATTCATCGTAGGCTTTAGGACCATGAGTTAAATTTAAAAACATCTTGAGTTCGTATCTTTGTTCCTCAAGTTTCTTCTTGGCTGCATAAGCAGAGAGAGCTGCTTCCTCAATAGACCCAGCTTTAAACAATTTGCCAAACAAGGGAGGATTTTTAGCTTGTTTTTCAGCGTTATCAACATCAGATACAGCTCCCATCCATCTACCAATATCACCAGACATTTGCTCTATATCACGACCAACAGAAAATCCTTTCTTAATCGCATTAAAAGCACTGGAAGCTACAGACATAGCCGCCGTTATGGTTATTGGATCCATTTCTACCTACCTTTTAACGAGGCCTGCGTATTTATCCTATAGATATTTACATCGTTTCTGTCTTCTGCTATTCCCTCTTGTGTGTTTATTCTTTGTTGTGCCAATTCATAGGTTTGTTGTAGTTTTGCTTGGTCAACTTGGAAGTTCATCATGTCACTTATAGACTTTCTCTGCAATTCAGCAGTATCATTCTCTAATTCTTTCTCTCTGATCGCTACAAGTGGGTCTGGTTTCTGTGCAGGCTCAATAGCAGGCATAATTTCTTTCAATATTTCACCAATTTGTTGCGAAACTGCCGCTTCAACAGCTTCTGGTGCAATCTGTGGCGGCTGTTCGCCTCTTTGTTGTGCCTCTTGGATCATTGTTTGAAAGAATTTAGTTACTTGATCTCTTGCTAACGCACTAACATGTTCTTGAACATGAGATTGCAACATTAAAAAGCCTTGTGGGTTGGCTTGTGCCACCATGTTTGATAAAAACAAAGCATGAACCACCAAATGTGCCTCGTGATCTTGTTGTGGAAACACTTGAAGTGGTGCACCTTTCATAGAATTAGCGTTTTCTGTCGCTGGATCCACGGGTGCAGGTGGTTGTGGTGGAGGTAAAATACTATCAATGTTCTTTACATCAAGTGCATCGTACATTCTTCGGTATGCTTCATACTGATTATGTATTTGTGGGTTAGCTTGTGCTAACTGCAACTGTGTTTGAGCCAATGTCAATCGTTGAGACATGGAAAATATGTTAGGATCACTTACTGGAAGTATATCTACACGCCCATCAAAGTCTTGTTGCATGATTTGTGGTTGAGCACTACCGACAGAATAAGGATAAGGCATTGGATTTTCTGAAAAAATCTCGGCTAACATGCGAAACTCTTGCTTTTGTGCATAGTGTAAACGCTTATGTATACTAGAAATAATCTTAGATCCTTGTTCTATCAAGGCAACTGTAGTTCCAACGGGTGCTTGTGAATTAACATCACTAATTTTTGCATCTGCAACTTGTGCGAATCGTCTACCAGAATCAACAACTACACCTAAAAGGTTAGCTAGTGTGGCTGATGGTTCTTTATAAGGGAGAGGAATAATAGAATTTTTCAGATCACCACCTGGAACATCTATATCTCTAAACTCACCTGGATTTAAAGGTTCATCGTCATTACGAATACGAACACCTCGTGCCTTAAAACCTGCTGGTAAATTTGATAATGTACCAGCATCGATGAGCTGTCTGAGAATGGAGGTTGCTGCACGAGACAACCCACCGATTGTGTGTAACAAGCCAAAGCCGTAAAAGCCAAAACCTGGTAAAAACTTAAAATGAACGAAGTATTGTCTTTTTCGCTTTAATGGATCTTGTTCTCTATAGTTTCTAACCACCGATAAAACTTTATTTGAACCTTGATCGATGGTGACAATATAAGGTAGCATAATACCCGAAGGCTGCCCTTGATTATCCATATCTTCAAAACCTTCCAAGTCCAAGTCAACATGGACTTCAAGTAAGGTGTAGCTATCGTCTGAATAATTAGGGTGTAATCCTTGAAGCTCATCAGTAGTTTCTTGAATAGATCCTTCATCCTCTCCATCAGTTGAAGATAACTCAACATCTTTATACACTCCTGCGACTTGTAATTTGCGAATATCATTGTGGCTCATTCGTACCATATGTGTAACTCGTTCTGCTGTTCTGATATCAGAAGCAGAATATGGAACTACTAAGTCCTCGGCAGGTACAAATTTAGATACCGCTCTTTGTTTTGTAGGATCAAAATAAACTTTTTTAAAGGTAGAACCAGTAAGTGGCAAATAAAATAACATTTGATCTGTGTCTTGGTCATACTCTTCCATAACTTCAGTCACTTGATAATTCATAAAGTCTTTTACTCTTTGTGATTGATCCTCTGTTTCTTTTGTTGGCACACCTAAAATCTGTGTTTTCACAGGTCCACCACTTGGTAACATTTCTTTGTACGCTTGTGATTGAAATTGTGTTGTTGCTTCAGATAGTAACGGATGTGTTACACCACTTGCACCCAAGAACGGATCGCTTCTGTCTTCATAGTTTATACCGAGCAGATTTAATCCTTTTGCGATTGCTTCTTCCCAGTCTTGTCTGGACTCCAAGTCTTCTTTTACTTTTGACTGTAGTTCAGATGCAATAGAAGCTAACGCACCATCTTCTAAAACTTCTGCAAGATTAGCATCATGATTATACGGCTCTGCCATGACTGGGATTTGTTCTTCACCCATGTCAAGTTCTATACCCTCTGGCAATTCATCAATATCATCTTGTACTTGTAGGGCAAGTTGTTCTTCCATAGGGACTGGCACACCACCTGCTCCCATAGATTTTTCGACCATACCTGCAATATCTCTTGGTTGTTCTGCCATTAACTTGCCTTTCTTCTAAGATCTATATAACCACCTTTAGCTCTAAAAGTAAATTTACCTTCTGCTAATTTTCTTCCTTTTGACCCAGGTTCTAGATTAATAACAAACTGTGCGGGTCTATTTAACTGTGCTCTTTTGGTGTTGTCTTTAGAAATCACTTCAAAGATTCTGTCTCTATCAACTTCTGCACCAGCATCTTCAAACCTTTTTGCCACAGTTAATAACGTACTGTCGTAAGTTCCCATACCAAAAGTTTTCTTCATTCCTCGTATGGAGTCATCCTCTTTTGCTCTTGATGCCCACTGATCTTCTCTGTGTGGAACAACTATACCATTAATAGGTTCTCCGTACAATTCCTCAAATCTAGGATCTGTTATTTTATGTATCAAAGATTGTACCAAGCCTCTAGCTGTCTGTGCCATTGTAGCATTATGTGGTGCTCTAGTATATTGTTGTTTATCATTAATATGTTTATACAACCTCATTGCTGCTTCTTTTAACTCACTTGGAGTGTAGTTATAGTCTTTTGCATTTTTTTCTGCATGTTCTACTAGTTTCTTAAAACGTCTATCTATTTCAGCATTGTTATCTGTACCCACTTTATTGTCTTCAACCAACTGTTGGAGACGAGGTATTTCTTTTTCAAGTTTATCTTTTTCTTTTTTTATCTTCTCTGCTCTAGTTTTATCCCTGGATA
>Ga0209348_1000639_pt1 | contig 17898 bp, 31 predicted proteins | sample ETNvirenome_2_30_FD_184065 | JGI IMG/M metagenome (GOLD analysis project Ga0209348, IMG submission 184065) | Marine viral communities from the Pacific Ocean - ETNP_2_30 (SPAdes) (version 2) | ecosystem: Environmental > Aquatic > Marine > Oceanic | place: Pacific Ocean | collected 2013-06-22
TCCGATATGCACTATGCATTTTAATAACATGGTGCCGTCATTGTATTTTTCAGAAGGTAACCACTTCACTTGATATTCAGGGTAGAAATGTAGCATGATTTGGTCTGCATAATGCCATGGCAAATAAGAATATCTACCTTTGTTGTCGACCATGCCTGTTACATCTACCTGAGATAGCGTTTGGTATACCTCTTTGTATGTAGGTTGTGTCATATTTAACTCCATATTGTTAATTGATGTCTATATTATAATACAAAAAAATATTAATACAAGTTGATTTACACATTTATTTACATTATAATAACAAACAAATAACAATAGGAGAGCAAAATGGGTAAGATGAAAGAACTTTTATATGATGAAGAGCATGGCAGATATAAAGATATCGAAGAATTTATAAACGAAGATTCGATTGCTGCCTTCGAAGCACAGGTAGAGGAAAAAGAAAATGAATCAGAAGGAGTTTAATGCTTTTATGGATGTGGTTGAGAACACATATCCTAAACAAGCTAAGATAAATAATGTGCAGCGTGGCATGTTTTGGCTAAGTTTACAGAAGTATAGTTTAGATGATTGCATGTCAGCATTGCTTTTGCATTGTGAGACAGACGATGGTGAATGGAAGCCACAGATATGTCATCTTACTAAGTTTCTTAGAAAATCAGAAGAGAGCGTACGAGCTATGTTCAACGATTTTTTTAAGCGTAAAAAAGTCGAAGATAAAAAGGCTGTTGAAATATACAATAGACTTGGCGGCTTAGAAATGCATAAGTTGCCTGAGTATCAGACGAGAAAGTTAGAAGACAAGTTCGTGCAATTGTATTTAGAAGAGGGTAGTAGAGAAACTTTTGCTGCACTACCTAACAAATTAAAAACAAAACTTATAGGTAATAAATCATGATGCAAGCTGGTAAAGGCGACCGATATAGGCCTGTCGATAACGATAAATTTAACAAAAACTTTGATAAGATTTTTAGAAAAAATAAAAAAAAGGAGGAAAAAAAGAAATGACCACTTATGTTGTAAGAATGAAAGAAGGTAAAGAGTTTGTTGGTATTTATGCTGCCCGTAATCGACCTAGCCTTTTTTGGTTAGTTGACCAATTGTGCGACCCTTACGCTTGTGAATATTCTAAATTAAGTGTCGGTGGCTTACATTTTATTGGTAAGTGTTCGAAATTTATAACTTTAGATAATCAAACTGAGAAAGAAATCGAACAGGGTATTGAGCTTAATGGACCTGAATTTACAGAAGAAATGTTAACATTCGAAGGGAAATGGAAAGAACTTACTGAGGATTGCTATGATTAGGTTGGGTGAAGAAGAGTTAGAAAAAGCCGTAATAGAGATTAGAGAGAAAGGTGCTGAACTTGCTGAAGCTGAGGCACAGTATCAATATCTAGAATCTATGCACAAAATAACTAAAGCTACAGTATTTTTAGAAACTGCCGGCCAAGGATTGACTGTAAGAGATAGAGAGTGTATGGCCGAATCGCATAAAGATGTTATAAAATATGTGCCTTTGATAAAAGAAGAAAAGAAAAAGTATTTATCTTTGCGTCATCATATCAGTAGTATAGAAACATCTTGCAATTTATTTAGGACTAACTCAGCAAATCTTAGAGGTGAGAAAAAACTGTACGGGGAACTTGGTTGAAATATTACAAACAAAATAATAAGTTTGATTTTGACTTGGATTTCGGACTTATATCTGAAAAGTATTATGGAAAAGTCCTACATGATTTGATTGAGGGTAAATCTGAGTGCAAGGCAGAGAGAGATATATGGACTAGCACAGGAAATATGTTTGTCGAATACGAGTCCAGGGGACACAAAAGCGGAATAGCTATGACTCATGCAGAGCATTGGGTTGTATCTTTTTATAAAGAAAATAAGGTATGCTTTACCTTGACTGTGCCTATCGAAGACATGAAAAAGATAGCAAGGAAAGGTAGACCAAGTATAGGAGGAGACGACAATACATCTAAAGGGATGTTGGTAAAGATAAAAGATGTTATAGACTATTTTATGGATGGCCAAGAAACCTAACAAAGCTACACAAGAAGAGTATCAAAAAGCAATAGAGTATGGATGTATTGTATGTAAAAAAAAATATGGTGTGTATACTCAGCCCTGTATTCATCACATTACAGGTGCAGGAATGGCGTTGAAGAATAAGGATTTTATTCCACTCTGTCATCACCATCATCAAGGAGGAGAGGGTATACACACTTTAGGAACTAAGATTTGGGAAGAGAAATATGGTACACAAGAGGATTTGTTAAATGAGTTTAGAAGCTCTTATAAGAAAGGATTTGATTGAAAAAGGCGTTGTCGTACATTTTACATCAGACAAAGACTCTTTAGTTGACATAATCTGCAACTATAACGGACGATTTGGAATGTTCAAGTTTTTGACACACGATAATTTTATCACCGATGGCATGACAAAGATGAAAAAAAAGTTTCATAGGTGGTATCATATCGTTCGTGTACCTAATGATTGTTTGGTAATATTGAGCGGCAAGGAGATAGAAAAGCCGGTCAAAGAGCAAAGCATAGTTGGCGAACAGAAAAGCAGAAAGAAATATAAAGAATACGAAATGGATGATTTCCAAAAATTTTTATTGGGGCAGGCTAAATGGCGGAAGAAATAATAATAGAAAAAAATATTAAGATAGATTTCATTAACAATGGAAGACCAACAAAATATAAAGATTACTTAAACGCATTTATGTCTATGGACTATGGAGATTCGTTTGTTGTCAGAGATTACAAAATAGTAGACGCTGTAAGAAATTATGCATGGAAACAAAAGGTTCCTTGTAAGTTTAGAACAATTGCAAAAGAAAAGTATAGGATATGGAAAGTTACAGATGAAGATTTTTCATAGTAGACGGGATGCCAGGTGGTGGGAGATAAATGCTAAGGATGCACTGGGCAATAAAAAATGGACAGATGAAGATATTGAAATATTAGATAAGATAGAGGAAAGTTCTAATAAAGATAACAAAGGCAGCGTTTATTTTCCTTGGGGTTTGAATGTACATTTACAAAGATATATGATAGAACAATATAAAGCTCGAGGTAAGGAATACTTAAATTCTATGGGCAAAAGAGTTATAGATGAAAGACGGAGGATTAAAGAGACCCGTGAAAGCTGAGTTATTAACTTTGTTAACTGCTAAGTCGATGAACTACGAAATATCATCTACTAACCACAACGCTATAACCAGTGAAGACATTGCACATTTTCTTGGTACTAAAAATCTAAAAGATGTTGAGTATGATTTTCTGATGGCCAAATACACTGACGATAATTATTCTAGGTCTTTAGTCTTCCACGAAATATATCAAGACTTCTGCACAATTTTTATGAAATATGTTGATGTAGATGTGTTAAAAAAAGACAGACATCTAATAAGAAACTTTGTTAACTTAGCATTGAGAGAAGTAATATATCCTAATTGTTTTATGTGCCAGGGCAGAGGAACTATTGCTAATGGCAACAGTATAGAGAAGTGTCAGCATTGTGATGGGACAGGCCAATTCATATACGATGATGATAACCGACCTGAGTTTTTAGGTTATGATAAAAAAGAATATTCTAAATTTAAGAAACCCTACTTAGAAGCACTAGAATTTACAAAAAATATTGAAATCAACGCATTATCTAAGATTGGGGACGATTCTTAGAAAAAAAGTGGCCCTAGAATGCCCGTAATCGCATTTAAATGACCTTTGTGATACCTTACTACCCCCTAGTGAGTTAATCTATTTTCATCCCTCTTAGGCTCATTATCTGAGGTTTCGTTGTTTTCCTCTTCTGTATTGTCTTGTATCATAGCTAATTTTGGTTTTAGTGCAGGAATTTTGCTAACAAGGCCCTGTAATTCTTCTAATAACTCAGCATCTGTTTTATTTTGCCCGTTCTCTACATTCAAGTTTATATTTTGTGAACTGAAACCACCTAACTCCAAAACAAGTTTTGCTGTATTTAGTTTTACAGAATCTTGTTCTGAATGTAATAAGTTTTGTAGAACCGAAATAGCAAGTCCTGATGTTCCTGCTATGCGTTCATCATGTTTTTGTTTTATCTCTGCAATATATTTGTTTTTTAAATAATAGCCCATTTGTCTAGGGTCTTCTTTCCAGCCAGCTTTTTCTGCTGACTTACTGGCGTTCCCTGCCGTGTCTCCCTCTGTGTAGTAATCAATAAATTTTAATTCTTGTTCTCTATCTATTTTCTTCGGCATTTTTCTTCTCCAGTAACCATTTCTTTAACTTGTTTGCTGTTTGCTTAGGTAAAGGTAAATCTTTTCTAAACTTTATCCAAGACTTATCTAATACCAAGCTACCATCTATATCGACTTGTATATCAGAACCTGATATGTGAGATACTATGGTAATACTTTTTTCGTTTTCTTCAATAATTAATCCTATAGATATACAATCTGCCAGGGAATTATCTAATTCATTTATATTCGTCCAGCCTGATGTAGGCGTTATCGCATCTTCCCAGTTTAATATTACGAGCTTTGGTTTCATTTTTTGCTTCTAAGATAATTAAGATAATCTGCTCCCTCCTCTACTTCCCAAAATATTTTTATAAAGTCAGGGTGCGAATCAGGTAGTTCTGTGTTGAATATTGCAACTGCACAAGCAGACATCATCTTACATGGCAAGTTCAATGCTTTTGCAAAGTTGTCATACTTCTTGTACGAGCCAACCTGGACACAATGCATTATTTTATCATTTGTTGCATCTCTGATAGGACTATAACCTGACACATGAGTGTGTCCTGCAATAAGTAAGTGGTCTCTTGCATTGAACAATGCGTGTCTTACGATACCATGAGCTGTATTGTACATAGAGTGTCCTCTAAAGTTGTGCGCACAGTTTACTTTGATTTCGTGTTTGGGTAGTTTTATTTTAAGTCTTGCGTTGTGGTCTTGATAAACAGACTTTAGTGGTTTGCACATCCATTTGATAGGGTCTCCTTCCATGGCCCACATATCATGGTTACCTGCAACGATGAAGATGTATGGTGTTGCATTGATAAGCCACTCTACAAGTTGCCATTGCTGTTCACCATTAGTAGTTTGGTCTGCCCACAATCCTGCAAGTTTACCTCTTCTTGCCCAATTGTTTGACAAATCACCAACAGAACAGGCATACATCCCATCTGTAGAATTGACTATATCTATGTGTTTTCTAAGCGATACCCAATCACAGTTGTCATCATCGACATGAGGGTCGCCTTGTATGTAAAGACCAATAGGTTTTGTGTCTTTGATTCTAATTTTGATAAATTCATCTTTTCTTTCACGAGCATCTTTTCTTTTGAAAATTTCTGTTCTTTGCTCAATAAGTTCTTCTGTAGTCCAATCAGTCTCTGTCCTTTCTTCTAATTCATAGTTTTTTACGACTTTTGGATTTTGTGTTTTTTTGCCACAGGTCTTACATCTATATCTTTTTCTTTGGTGTTGTGTACCATCAGTACCTGCTTTAATAATATGGCTAGAACCGCAGTGAGGACAAACGAGCATATCTCCATCTTCGTTTCTTTGGATAACTCCAATCCTACTGTAGTTGCCACCATTGTTGTGAATGGTCATTTGGTTTCTTCCTGCTTAATTAGATATTCTAAATACCATTTAGCTTTGTTGAGGTCTTGTAGCGGTGTGCCTTTATACGGATAACGGGTAACATATTTTACAATGTTCCCACGAACATAATCCATATCCCAAGAAGTTATATATTCAATCGTCTCTATGCCCTTTGTATAGTGGGCTGGATGATTAATAATATCTTGCTTCTTTTTCTTGCTCATCTATTTTATCCATGACCTCATCCCAAGTGATGGGTGCGCAGTTCAAAAATACTACACCGCCATACTTGTAGTCAATCCTATTGTTGATAAGTGTTTTGATACTTATTTGTGCTTTAGGGTCGATAGCATGGATTGCTTTGATGATTTGCATTTCCCTTTTAGTAAAAGGTATGTTTGCACTCATAATTACCTCCTATTAGTTTATGTATACTTAAATCGCTGAAACAATATAGTAAGCCACAACTAATATTAGTATAAACTCTAAGACCGATATCTCTGGTCTTAGATATTTCGTTCTTATATTCCCTAATAAGAACTTTATTATCTTTATCATCTCATCAAAGGATTGCTACTTTTAGCTTTCAACTCCTCTACCTGAGACTTTAGTACAGATAATTCTTTTTCTAGTGGGGCAATGTTTGGTACGCTCCTTGCTTCTACCACCTCTAGTCTATTTAAAATACCACCCACTTGCACCATGATGCTTCCGAGGGTAATTACTAAACCTATAATTCCTGCTATTGTCTTGATGTCCATAGTCTGTCCTCGTATGTTTGGTTTGGATAAATGTTTCTGATATCGACATAAGTATTGTTGGTGTATGTGCTTATGTCAATGCTTTGTAAATCGGGTTGTATAAATATATCTGTATTGACTTGTGAGTATGAAGATATCTTGTTATCTCTTGCCATAACTTTAGCCACTATCATCTGTGTAGCTTTGAGCTGTCCATCTATTGTCTTAATTTTGTCTGCGACTTTGATAGATATTTCTTCTATTGTTAGTTGGGTTTCAACACCCCTATCCTCGTTTGGTGTTTCTGCTCCTTCTGCGACAGCAGTTTCGTTGCTTTCATCCACTTCTGTATTTGTTTCTGTTTCTTCGACAACTTCTGTTTCATTGGTTTCCTCCACAGGTGCTTCGACTATTTCTTCAAAAACTTCTTCTATAACTTCTACTGTTTCTTCTACTTGTACTTCAGGTTCTGCTAAAACAATTTCTTCTTCTATGATTTCAGGAGCTAGTACGATAGTTTCTTCTATAAATTCTTCTTCTACAGTCAATTCTGCCACTTCGGGTATAGATTCAATATAAACTTCTTCTATTATTGGTTCTACAAATGCCTCTTCGATAACTACTTCTTCTATGTAGACTTCTTCTATTTGTTCAAATATTTCTTGTATCTCTTGAGTTTGCTCTACTGTCAATACAACAGGGTCATACTCCATTGTTACAGATATGTTATCTACATTAGGACCGCCAAGCCGAGCAGGAGCGTTAGCATCAGAGCCACTAATAAAAATATTTCCAAAGCTACTACCCACCCCTGTATACGAAACACTGTCGCTAAAATCTTTCCCATTAATTCCTGTAACATTTGTTCTCTCCTGTGTTGTTGTTGCTAACACATTTTGGTCTTCATCTCTTATCTGTAATCTGATAGTAAATGTATCAGCACCACCACGATTTGGCGCCCAACTGCCAGGGCCTCCTTCACCATTTTGAATTTCTACGACAGAAAAAAGTGAGACCCCGTTGTCTAGCATTGGTTGAGTTATAGACTCTGAAGTAAGAGAAAATGTCTGCTCGATACTACCATAGTCTCCAAACTCTAAGTCATGCCCACCAGGGCAACAGTCTCCTATCCTTTGTGCATCACCTGATAATGACCACCCTGTAGTGCCATCATTGAACCCAGGATTGGTAATTAAATTACCTGTGGTGTCTGAATTTGCGAGTAGAGGTATTAGTAATATTATCCAAATATTTTTCATTTCCTAGTTCTTCCCATCTTTGTTTAGCTTGTTCACCAATCAATCCATCTATAGGACATGGTGTACCTGCATCCATCATAGACTTCCATACATTTTTGTCTTGACACATCAATGATATCGCTGCAACTTTCATACCCAGGCCATTGAGTAGCTTCGCTTTCTTTCTGCGAGAACATTCTTCGTCATGGTAATATGTACCCATACTTGTACTGAAGCCAATAACAGTCATGCCGATAGAGAGGGGGATGACACAACTGTCTTGGCCATAAACTGACATAGCAGGCGCTGACGATGTGTTTACAGCCGTCTCCTGATTTGTAGAATTGCTAGTCGAATTGGTTGTGCTATTTGTGACTTGTCCTTGATAGGTATTGTTGGTGGTTGCCTCGTAACCTTGAATACTTGTATTTCCACCACTTACATTAGTTTGGTTAGAAGTCGCATTCGATGAAGTAACATCTGAGACCGCATCTTCTATTGCATATCCAAGTATTATGACTATAAATATTACGATTGCTAAAAGTATTTTATTCATCAGCACTTCCATTTACGCAAGGCCAACGCTTTTCTCGTTGGTTTTCCATTTTTCATCATTGGTCCTTTGACGCCTGACATCCTTGCACAAAAACTTTTGCGTCTAGCTGCTGCTTTGGAACCTGGCTTGACTTTACCTGTTACAGGTCTTTTTAAATTAGAACCCTGGGTCCTTTTGAAATACCTTCTACCTGCCTCATTCAGCCCGCCTGTTTTGCTTTGATATTTTTTTGCTACCATTAGTCATCCTTAAAAATTATGTATAAAATTAACATGACACAAAAAACTGATATTCCGTAGTTGAGTGTGCATAGTTCAGGTTTCATTTTCTTGTGAGCGACCCACCAAAATATAAACCAATAATTGAAAATATTGTATGTGATTGTAGATTAGTTATGTAAATCGTATTGCCTTGCTCGAAGTATGATGTCTCGTATGTTTCGCCAAATATCCACCAACCACTACTAGCTTCAGTTACTATCTGATATGCAATGTTTACATCAGTAAATATAGGAGCAACGATTGGTACTACGATAATGCTAAATACACACATTAACGCTATCCATCTTCTTGTGTGCTTGGTATGAGGGTCAGATATTTGTCTCGCTTTATCAGTTTGTTTTGCAGCAAAACCTGCTCGTTGCATCAGCATCTTTTGTTTTTCTTGTTCAGCTTGTCCTTTCTGAGCCATGATAGACATAATCCCGCCTAACACAGTAGAAGCTAACATCGATAATAGTTCCATTGGTATCATTGTTCTTCTCTCCTACTAAAGTCAGGTCCTATTATTTCATTAGCAAGTTGTAGAGGAGGTTGCCCTGAAAGGCCTGGAATAGATTTTGCAAGCTCATCATATTTAGCTTGCATACCTCTGTAGTATGGTGTCATCGTAGCTGACATACCGCCTATCCATCCTTCTCCAAGTCTTCTAGCTTCAGCACCTTTAGCAGCAGCAGCTTTAGTTAGTTGCCCTCTTACATATGGTTGTGCCATATACCTGTTAAAAGCATAAAGAAGTCCGTAACCAGCCAACGCAGGAACACTTCCGCCTGTTGCAGCTAATGCTCCTACACCTGTTACACTTCCTAACGCACCTAATGCACCTCCGTTTGCCATGTTAAGCATAGTGCTTCTTGCAACAAACTGGTTTAGTGCAGGTTGTGATGGAAGGTATTGAATTAATTTTCCGAAGTCTTGTAAGTCTTTGTATGTGTAATTGAAGTTTCCGTTTTTTAATAACGCTTTTATGTTTTGTGCGTCACTTTTCAACAAATCTGTAAATTCAGATAAATTTCTTTTATTTGAAGGGTCGTTCATAATGCTTATAAATGTTTTTTCAAATTTATTGTTCATTTCATTTATAGCTAGTCTATTGTAATTAGTTTTACCTATAGATTTGACCATTGCTTTGTGAACTTCGCTGTTGCCTGATGTTAGTTGTTGTAAAAAATCTTTTCTATTTGTATTGCTAGCTGCTTTTATCATACCTGCCTGAATGCTACTTTTTAAGCCAGGAAATATTTCTACTCTACCCACATCATCTGTTATTTTGTAACCTAATTTTTTTTGTATTTCATCTACAAATTCTTTTTTTGCTGAACCCGATAAACTTCTTATATGGTCATCGAAATAATTTAACATTCCTGATGTTTGTGCATTTTCCATAAAATCTTTTTGCTTTCTCAAAGATGCATTTAAGGTTCTATTTGCACTACTGTAGTTTGCAAAAGCTCCTTCGTTTTTTAACAAACGACCTATTTGATTATTAAATGATGCGTATAATCTATCGAAACCTTCTCTTTCTAATTGAGTTGTAGCTTTTTCTGTTGTTTTTAAACCAGCAACAAGTTTGTCTTTGTATTTTGCATCCATAAATGTTTTTAATTGTTTTAGCTGCTTTCCTGTCAACTGTCCATTAGCTAGCAATGGTTTTAAAGAATCAGTTAGTGATTTACCTAAAGAGCCTGCGTTGTTTGACAATTGTGTAAATGTTCTTTGTAGACCAGGAACAGCGAGAGTCTTTTGCCCATATAAATTTTTCTCTAAGATATCGTCTATATATTTCATATTAGATTGAATAGAGTCGTCCAATCTTTTGCCATTTTTTATAAACGCTTGTGTAGCTAAGTTCATAGCATTTTCTCTTTGTTTTACAACGAAGTTTGTTGTGTCATCGTACAGACCTTTTTTTGGTATAATTTTTCCGTCTTTTGCTAATTTAAAACTTGATGTAAATGCAGCTAACGCTTGCTCAGGTGTTTCTCCATTTTTTATTCCACCTACAACTCTATTGATTAATTGCTCTCTAGTTCTTGTGTAAGATTCTCTTGCCGCTCTACCTAGTAAACCTGTTCTACCAAAAGCCTCTGCTATCGCTTTGACAAAAGGAATAGACACAGCTGACCTAGGCAAGTCAACACCTTGTTGTCTAGCAACTTTTGCAATGTCTTGTCTAAATGCTGCATTTTCAAAATACATACCGCTTAGTTTGTCTTTAGCTTTATCTATAAATCCTAAGACTTTGCCTTTTTTTTCTGCTGATTGTGAGTTAAATGTTTTAGAAAATTTATCTTTTACTTGTGATGCAGGTCCTACGATTTTACCTGCGCTATTTATTACATGACCTATGCCAGCAGATAGAACACCAACTGTTGCCGCTTCTCCGGCAGCGTCTAGAGCCAAATCTTCCATTTCTCTCAAAGGCATTGCTTCAGGTGCAGACAATTCTTGTAAAGCACCATAAGCTAATTCTGATGTACCAGCACCTACACCAGCACCAATAGAAGATGCAATAAGCACACTCATACCACCAGTTGCTGGTGCTAGACCAGCACCTATAATACCGCCTATAGTTGCGCCTGTTATAGACATAGCAGGTTTTACAAATTCATTTATACCATCAGGGTATTCATCAGGACCTATTAGTCCTACTTTGATTCCCATGTTTCTTACTTGTTGAAAATATTGCTCTTCTGTTATTTTGCCTTTTTGCAATAGCAAAGAGCCTTGGCTTTTGTAAGCATTAAAAAAATCATTAACGGCTGCTACATCTCTTATAGCATCGTTAGCTATTTTTGCTTGTTGATGTTGTTCTAGTTCTTCTAATGTTGCCATTATTCAAGTTCCTCTGTTGCGCTCATAAAATCATTTACCATAAGGTCTAGGCTTGCTTCATCTGTTGGTAATACCATGCCTGGTGTAACATTTGGTGCAGAGTAAAAACCATCTGCTTGTCTAGATTGTGCGCCAGGCTTAGAACCAAAAGCACCTAGTACATTGTCTAATCTTTTTCTAACTTGTACTACATTTGCTCTTTGTTGCACTAAATCAATCATTGTTTTAGATTCAGGCTTTGCTAACTTTATTTCTTCTGTTAGTGCTTTCTCTCTAGATATAAATTGTTGTTGTAACACTCTATATTTAGCAGCAGCTGTTGGGTCACCTGTCATGCCTGATGGTAGTAGTTCTTCAATACTTTGTAGTAAGAAGTTACTAGGCTTACCTTTGTAGCCTTCTGTCATAACAATTTTTATAGCTTGGTTTAAATCACTACGAGCTTGTAAAGCCACTTGTGATTCAAAACCACCCGCAGGTCCCATACCGAAGTAAGACAAAACAGATGCTGTAGGTGTATCTATAAGTTGGTCATAAACTCCAAAAGATTCAGGTATAGTTGCATCTAACGCTTGTTGTTCTGCTGTATATGCTTTTTCAGGAGTATCTACTGTTTTGTTAGCATCGTCTATTTCTTGTTGTAGTTTTTGTATTTCTAACATTTCTTTAGTGTTAGACAACTGGTTAGACATTTGTTTTTGTTGCATCTCTTGTGTAAGAACTCTAGCCTGGCCAACTCTTCCTAAAGTATCGCCTAAAGACCTACCTTCTCGTAAGTCCAACGCAGCATTTAATAGTTCTACATTTAAAAGTTCTCTACCTATAGCCATTATATTAATCCTCTAGATTGTTTGTATAAATCTTCTTCTTGTAACCTTATGCCTGGCGCTCCTGATGGTGCTGATGCTTGTACAACAGGTTGTTTGTTATCTAACAAACCACGCATCATCATCACTGAAGCCAACAAACCAGCAGAACTTGATAACTCTGACATAAAATCTGTTGCGCTTGCTGTGTTTGCTAATTTATCTATTGGTACTCCATCTTTAGATGTTGCTGCTAATAATGAGTCTGATTGTAATTTACCAAAAACATCTGCAACATCTCTAGATACTGCGGTTCCACCAAATGTCATAGGCCCTTTGCCTGGTATTTCTGCTTTTGTAGCAGCTATTGAGCCACGAAGCCTACCCGCAGTGTCCAATGTAACACCTTCAGGTAAAATACCTCCACTAAATTGATTCCTAAATACACCATCTTCTTGTACTAAGTTTCCTTTAGCAGCTATAACATCTGTTTTAAAATCTTCTATAGTAAATATATCGGGGTTTAGTACAGGCTCTCCTTTTGTCTGTTGTTCTTTTGTATACTCAGCCAGTTTACTTCTTCCTTGCTCGTTTAAATCTTGTGCTGAAAGATTTATAGTATCAAACTCCTGGCGGCCGAGACCTCCTAATGCAAAATCAGGTGTACCATCAGACCTAAATTCAGGTACAGAGTTTAAACCTAATCTTAGTTTAGGTGTTCCTTGTAGTGCTTGAGCTTGCTTTTGTCTAGTTACTGCTTCTCTTTCTACTGTCCCTGCTGGAGAAAGCCCTAGTCTTTCTTCACCCGCTTCTAGTGCAGATTTTTCATCACCGAACACACTAAATAAGTTGCCCGGCATGGCGCTGATGGTACTCAAAAGACCTGTTTGTCCAGCAAGAAAATCTTGCCTGTCTTCTTTGGTTTCTAGTATACCTTTGTTATTTTGAGAACGCATAAAGTCCTCATAATTTTTTCTATCTTTTCCTAAGCTAGGGTATTTTATTCTAAACTCTTCGTATGTCATCATTTCTCCTAGTCAAAAAGACTTCCTAATATTGCTCCAGCTATCATTGTGGTAGGCCCACCTAGAGCAGCTAAACCTTTCCCAGCTACTAATCCAGGTAGAGCAGCAGAACCAACAGCGTAACCTAGTCCACCGCCTAATAGAGTACCAAGGCCAGCGCCTCCACCAGGCCCTACTGTTGAACCTGTTGTTGTTCCTGGCAAGATAGAACCAGCTACTACATTAGAATATCTATTTAATGCTTCACCTGGCGCACGCTGTGCAAACTCAAATCTTGCTCTAGCGTCATCTATAGCTTGTTGTTGTCTAGCTTGTTGTGTAGCCCCAACACCTGCTAATGTTTGTGCTGGTTGTAATAAAGTAGGCATAACATTCGGAGTAAGACCTAATGCTCTTGATTGTGCTTCTAGTGTTTGTCCATACGCATCACCATACAATTGCGCTGTTACATCTCCTGCTCGTTGCATGAAATCACTAATTACACCTTGTTCTAGTATTGCTTGTCTATCGCCACCTAATTGACCTGCTTCGTTAGCACCTCTTCTTGCCTGTTGTAACAAGCCTTGTGCTTGTGAATACAATGGCCTTATAGCAGCTTGTGCTGCACCTGCTAAAAATGGATTACTAGCTAAACCTGCTGGCCCTGCTAATTGTTGTTGTAAAGCAGGAATAGTTGACTGTGCTATTGCTGTCTGTCCGCCGAATGCTGACTGTACTGCCATGTCTTCAGCTGCTAATTGTGCAGCTGTCGGGTTAGCAAATGTTTGCCCTGGGAAAAACTGTAGTGGGCCTTGGTCGTATAACCTTTGGGCCTCATTGTACATGTTAATTAAGAAGGGCTGTTGACCAATGAACGGGTCGGCTTTTTGTATAGTTTGGGTTGTCCCACCGCCACCTTTACTCATTCTTTTCTCCTAGTGTATGGTTGTAAGTTCTTTTCCAACGATGGTGTATGTTTGTTCATAACCAAAGTTTTTTAATTTCTTTATAAATCCTTTTCTACAGACTGTTTCCATAGCTTCGCAATCATTTTCTACTGACCACTCTTCTAATATTTCTAACACCTGTGCTACCCACTCATCTATGCCTTCTCCACCTAAAGTTACTATGCGACATACTTTTTTCTGCGGATAGTTAATAATTTGTGTAGTAACTACTGCTCTAATAATTTTCTTTTCTGCGTCTTCGAACACAATCCAAAGTTGCATTTCAGCATCTTTTAAAAAATAATAGATGTCGTGTTCGTTCATTTCTTCTTGTGCTTTATTGATACCCATCGCAACATATTGTTCGCATTCTTGCCATACTTCATCAATATATTTTGCTGGTATTCCTGATACATATATCATAGCTTTGTATAATTCCCCGCTGCGTTTACAAAATAAATACCTTCGCCACTACCAGGGTCAAAGTTTGTGCCATCAGCATAAACTATATCTCCTTGTTTTTTTCTACCTGGCGTTGTGTTTTTGACCTCGATAAATGTTGTTGGGTTTTCTTCTAACGCACCTTGTAGTTTGAGTAACTCTTCAAAGATATATCTTGGTAAATCTTCAGGGTCGCTTGGTACAGGGTTAGGTGAATATTTTGGTGCTTCTGCCATTATCTTTCTCCTAAGACTTCATACTCTAAATCATATCCATTAAGTTCAAACTCACTATTGCTAGTGTGCTGAAACCTTACCGCAATAAATTTACCTGATACCCTACAATCTACTTTGTTTTGAGAGTTAGGGTCAAAACTTTGTGCAGCATTGAAAGTATATGTGCCATTAGGCGACATCGAACTACCAACAGATATGTTTACTGTTCCTGTGCCTTTGACTCTTGGTGTTAGTTTTCTAACCTGTTTGACAGTATTGTTGTTACCATCGAGAGTAAGTCCTTTTCTTTCTACTGTAGTTATAAAGTTTTCATTGTCGAACTGTTGCCCAAAGTCTCCACGATACAGTTTCGTATCGCTTGTCCCTGCAAACAGAATACTTCTTTCTGTAGGGTTAAACAGTCTATCACCATAAGTCCCTGTTGTTGTAGTCCATGTACCTGTCTGTGTGTTCCAGGTATTCGATGTTGCACCTGGGTCAACAACACCTGGTCCTATATGATATATGTCAGGTAAATCTCTAAAAGTAAAACTGCCATCAACATAATTATAAATTAGTGCCTTGTTACAAAACTGAGAGCCTAAGCTAGGATAAGATATCCACATTTCAGATTTTTGCACATTATGTGTTACAAAAGTAAGTTGGTAATAACTGCTGTTAATGTCATCGAACAAATGTTTTTTAATAGCATTGGTTGCCACAGATTTTTTCGATACACCATTGTGTATAATAATATCACCTTGCGTTACAACATAATGATTACCCTCAAATTCTTGTACGCAGTTTCTAGTTAGTATACCTGTATCGTTAAATAGTTTTTTGAAACTAAAGACAAGATTACCGCCTATATAGTTCGCAATCCATGTAGAGTTGCCTTTGTAAATGATAAATGATTCTTTGAGTGCGAGGCCATCTATAATCTCATCTGCTTCATCACCTATTGTTACTGCACCTGCATCATTTGTTGCTGCTGCTGTCCATGTTGATGGAAAATTAAAATCCTCTGCCGTGTCACCCCATCTAACTTTGTTAGGTAAGTTTGTACCGCTTTCTGTAAGGTTCAAAGCCATAAGATAGTTACCAAATGCTTTTATAGTTTTGCAAGTTGTGCTTGCTGGCCAGTTTGGTAAATCGCTAAATGCACTTGCGCCTGTAGTCGCTAATGCTTGTGGGTCATCTATGCCATTACAAAGTATCGGCAAACCATTGTATATCGTTCCTGTCCAGTTACCGACTGTAGCCAAGTTTGTAGAATAATCACCACCTGATGCTCTTGTGAAATCTGTGTGTGTCGATGTGCCACTTAGTCTGTAAATTTTTGCAGTACCTGCATAAAACCAAAATGAGTTTACATCATAAGACCAGTTTATTACGAAGTATGGAGCAACTGTTGGTGTACCAAATACCTGGTCATGTCCTTGTATCTTTTTTGCAGCACTATCAGCAAACCTTACATTTGACGCTTCTGAGTAAAACTCAAAAGGTATGATAGTATTGTTAGTGTCTTTTATAAGACCTTTTGGTGGAGGTGCTTGAAATACAGGCATTTATACAGTCCTTTTCCACATATATACTACGATATATGGTTGCAAATTGTTGTGGGCAGTGCCACTACCTGTACTACCAACAGTTACACTTTGTGTATTATTGCTAGTATCATCACCAACACCAACTTTAGTAGAGTTTTGCACATGATGTAAAGCATTACTATTGTTACCTGAAAATTGACCTGTGATTGCATGAGTATGAGATGGTAGTTCTGCTTCTGACAATGTATGTGTTTTTGCACCACCAGTTTCTTCGAGTGTATCAAACTCTGTCTGACTTGCATCTATACCTACCATGACACGACCTGCACCAAATGCTACCCATGTTCCAAAACCGAGTAGTGTTCCAGGATTAGTTGCAACTGCTGCATTGATATATATCGAACCTACAGGATATACTGCTTGTAATGTTGTAGCTGTATCAGAACCAATAGTTACTGTTCCTGTAAATGTTGCATTTCTGACACCTGTAAAATCTTTATTAGAATCAACAGTTAATGCTTTCGATGCTTCTGCTGTGCCAAGTGTTGCAACATCGACATAATTAAGTTCTGTGGTGTTTGCTGTAACACCATCTAGTAAATTTAATTCTGTGTGTGTCGATGTAACTGCATTACTCAGGTTAGGAAATGTAGCTTTGACTGTCGATTTGATAAGTCTTATATGGTCATCACCCTCTGACACAGCATCTGAAGCTGTAGGGTTTGAGCTATTTAGACTATCTATATATGTTCCTGTTTCTAATCCCATCTGTTACTCCTTTGGGTATTTGTCTTTAACTGCTTTAATTTTTGCTGCCATCTCATCTGAGAAAGCTCCCTTTGCATAAAGGTCATCTAGTTGGTCTCCAATATCAGGATATTCTTTTAACCTTTTTAATTGATAATCTAGTTTTTCTACCTCAACAATACTAGCATCTAGTTCTGATTGACTAGGTTGTGTTATATCCTCGCTATCCCATCTAATGGTATACTTTTCTTTAGTTCCAAAAACTACAAACTGTGCATTTGGCTCTAGTCTTAAAATTGCTTTTGCTACTATACTACTCATAATATTTCATGTGCTGTTATTACCGCAGCTTCTACATCTCCATCTTCACCAAAAGTGTGTGTTCCACTACCTTGATATGCTTTGATTGAATAGGTATAAGTTCCTGCTGCCACATCATCAATCGTAGTGATTGCAAAAACAAAGTTTTGAGACGCTGTACCAGCATTTTCTGCTTTGTGTCTTTTACCTATTTCAGTTGAACCTCTGTAAAGTCTATACAAAAAGAATCCACCTGTTTGACCTGGATTTGAGTTACCACAAGCTGTAAGCATAACAGGTTTTCCTGATGTCGTGATTGTTACTTCAGCGAGACTAGTTGCTGTTGCACTATTAATGGTTACAGCACTTGCATCTGAAAATCCCTCTGCTTGTGATTGTGTTGATGTTATAACTTTTCCTGTAATGTCAACATTCTTATCTACAGTCACTTTTGCAGCAGTAGCATCTGTCGATAAAATAGCTTCTCCTGAACTCGAACCTTTTAGTTTTATACTACTCATTAATCTGCTTCCTCTATTGTGTTACCTGCTTTTACCCATTCTTGTATAGCTTGGTAGTGTAAATTGTTTGGGTCTAACGGCACATAAAGTGTTTGTCCGTTAGAAACTAATT
>Ga0209348_1000643_pt1 | contig 17845 bp, 7 predicted proteins | sample ETNvirenome_2_30_FD_184065 | JGI IMG/M metagenome (GOLD analysis project Ga0209348, IMG submission 184065) | Marine viral communities from the Pacific Ocean - ETNP_2_30 (SPAdes) (version 2) | ecosystem: Environmental > Aquatic > Marine > Oceanic | place: Pacific Ocean | collected 2013-06-22
CCAGTACGATCTTGATGTCTTCTTTCTGCTGTGAACTGCGAGTAACAGCAGCTCTGTTATCAACGTAAATGATATCACCGCTATATTTTTTCACCTCTGGGTTAGCAACACCTTTTACGAAACTCATCCCTAAATTATAAGTCCTACTATTTATCGAGGTAGAAAGACCAGGCGATAGAGAAGTTCCGAAGTTGGTATCTATATTTAGATTACTTGTTCCGCCAAAAATAGTTGTTCCAGCTCCAGCCGCAGGGTCAGCGTTGAATCTGAATAATTCAAATCCATATGAGGGTGCGGTTCCATCTGTAGATATCGCAAGTCTTCGGTCTTGCCAATATTTAAGAACACCTGTAGTTGCGTCATAATTAATCACACGACCAACGGCTGTTGAACCGATACCAATTTCCTGAGTTACCTCTGAATCTGCTGTAAATGTTGTGGTTGTAGATCCAGCACCAGTGAGTTTTAGTGCATAAACAGCACTCGCTTTTGAAAGAGTTAATTTATTATCAGATCCAAATGCAAGAGGGTCTCGACATAAACCAACACGAGAGAACTGATTTCCTGTGATAAAATCAGGGTTTGATGTATCGTTCTCTAAACGAGAGTAAATTAACACACGATTCGCACCAAGTTCTCGATACACATCAGCACCATGTCCATCTTGAGGTGGAATAATAACATTAAATGCAGCGTCTGTAGAACCCGATGGATTTGTTAATCCAACATCATTTAATCCAACAGAACCAAAAGTATAATTAGAACCACCGTTAGTTATTTCAACTGAGTCAATTTTACCAGCAGCGTTTACAACAACAGAACATCTACCACCACTTCCATCACCTTTAATGGGAACATTATTGTAAGTCGCAGCAGTTCCGTAACCAACACCACGATTTGTGATTGTAACAATCTTAAGTTGTCCACTCGTTGCAGCATTATTTCTAACTGCAGCCACGTCATTATTAGTTGACCAATTCTGTGGTAGAGGTATAAAACTTGTTGAATCAAATTTAATGATACTATTTGGATCAATCGTAAAGAGATACTTCCAAATGTATCCGTCTCCAGAAGCACCAGCAGATCTTGGTTCTAAATCTGTAAATAATGGTTCATCAAGAGATGGTCTTCCAGTAGTGTTTTCTGGGTTTGTTCCATTCTGCAAACAAACATAAACACGGAAGTTTTGATTCATTACATAATAATTTGTGTCATACAAATTAGTTGAACTAGTTTGTGGTGACAAGTTTGACCGAGAATAATCGTCTCGATACATCTCATATGTTGTACCTGATGACCAAGTTATTTTTCTAACTACTCTTGCAATATCATCTGAATTCAACTTCTTGAGTGCGATCATTGTATCCCAATAATCATTCTCTTCACTAAAAGAATCTTTTGGTGATGGTGGATTTTCACTCCAATCTGACTGAAAATCTGCTGGGTTAGGAAGACCAATCCACGCATAATAACTATTCGTAGTTGAAGCTATCCCCGCTACAAAATTCTCAGAGTTTAATATTCGCAGTTGATCAGTTATAATTGCTGACATTTTATCAATGACTTTTTGTTTTTATTTATATTAAGAATAGGACTCTTTTAAATCACTGGTTCTAATGATTACAGGGCCAGTCTTAATTCCTGTGATACCATCATTGGTAATCGCTGTAAATGCTTTGGTATCCTTCTTAACGAAGTCGTGCAAACGACCCCATGAGAATTTACCAAATGACCCACTTCCAATACCAATACCTTCAGTTGAACTAACACTTACAGTCACTCTTCTTAAAGCGGTTGCACCAATTCCAAGAGCGGGCCCTTGTATAGTTTTAGCACTATGCACTTTGTATATATTATCTAGGAAGGAAGTTCCAATTCCAACTGTTGTAATTCCAATTGGATTATCATATGATGTTAATCCATTTCCTACATTACTATCAAATACAGTAAAGTAATATCCAGATGCAATACCACTCACAGTTACAGCAGTTCCCACGACTGATGCATCACGAAGAACAGATCCTTTTGGAATGAACAAATCAAACTGTAAAGCTGTTCCTATTCCAGCGACAGTTGATGTTCCGATTCCAACCACTTCACCAAAATCACCTTGATATTTAATACTGGATAATTCATCTTGAGTTACAGCCTCTGGTTCAATCATGACTAGTGGTGGACTAGTATGTGTATATCCGAATCCAGCATATGTGACTGTGATTGCAGATATTGTTCCAGCAGCAGAAACTGTTGCATCAGCAGTCGCATTTCCTGATGTTGTTCCAACTCCAGCGGTGATTGTTCCAATTCCAGCAGTAACACCAATTGAAACTTTTGGTGCAACAGTGTATCCAGATCCTCCATCAGATATTACAACACTAGTTATTGAACCACCAGCAGAAACAACTGCTGTTGCAGCGACTCCAGTTTTAGTTGTACGATCAAGAATTAAAACTTTTTGTTTTACTTCTACAATATCATCAACTTGATTAAATAATGGAACTGCTGTATCAGTAAAGACTTCACTTGAACCAGCAGATACACTCTTAATAATATATGCAGTGGGTCTAATATTAGCCTCTAATTCAACTCTATCTTTACCAATTCCAATATTATTTACGAATACATCTTGTATTTGTTTCTTCCAAGTAACTGGTCTTTCAAGTGTTCTAACAGTTGTGATTCCAGCTTTAACATAGGTATTTGTAGTTACTGTGTCAGATGTTGTGATGCCTGTAACAGTCCTTGGTTCTTGTTGGAACGCATCATTTAAACCAACATCAGGATATTTATTAATTGTTAGTTGATCACCAGTTTTAACTGTTTCTAAAATATCAACCTCAAGAACATCATCATCAGAAGCACGATAGTAGTAAATTCTTAATTTGTCATCTGCTTTTGGAGCTTCGGAGAATGTAATTTGTGAACCACCACTATACACATAACTCTCATTAGGAACTTGAAGAATATCATTTAAGAATATTAAAGTATTATCTGCAACTTTGATTGGAGATCCTTTTGCAGCCCTTATGGTAATTGGTGTTTCAACTGCACCAATGGTTTTTGTTATTGGGAATGATTTTCTGTTACCATCAAATAAATCCTCAAAAGTGTTTAATTTTTCTAATTCACCAAATGTGAATCCAGCAAAACTATCATTGAACGTATCAAGAACAGTTAATTGGAAAGTTTTAAACGCAGACCCAGCTGATGCATCAGTTGGAATACCAGCTTGGCCACCTGTTTCCAACGTAAGAACATCATTAATTTTATAATTATATCCGAAGTTTGTAATTTGGAAACTAATTATACTTGTTGCAGCACCAACACGAACTGATATGGATGCACCGATACCTGTAGAACTACCAACTAATCTTAAGTTTTCGTAGTTAAGTGGTTTTTCAAATTCAAGAACTGGAGGAGTTGCAGAGCTAAATCCAGAACCACCACCATTTGTAATTGTGACAGATGTAACTATACCAGCAGATACATTCGCCTTACCTATGGTCACAATACCAGAACTACCACGAGCTCTGACAAGTATATTTGTTTGCAATCCAACTCGATAACCAGAACCACTATTTCCAATCGATACAGATTCAACAGTTCCAGCTGCAGACACAATTGCGGTTCCACCAGCAGCGACTAAAGGTTGATAACCAAAGTTTGTGGTTTCACCAACAGAAACAATGATACCACCTCTAGGAACTGATGATATGTTTACATCATAATTATTTGTAGCACCGACACCTGTGAAACTAACAGAGGTAATACCAGCAGTCTCAACGATATTATAATCATCATTTGGATTCTGGAATATCTCATTCAGTAAAATGACACCAGTGTTAGTTGCAAATCCAGTTACGTTTGAACCACCAGACTTCAAGATAAAATTAGTTGCGATTCCTGTGAACTGTTCTTCCACAGTGTCAAACACAAAGTTATCTGCGTAAGTTTCTTGTGTTCCGCCAGGAACTCCAGTTCGAGTGAATACTCGACCAGCAAATGTGGATGTGGTTGTTAGTCCAGCTGGGCCTTTTTCACCTTTAGGTGGATCTGTAAAGTTAATTGTATCTTCAACAATCTGATAATTACCTAAGAACTTAGTGACGGTATCACCAGCACTATGATTTGCAATTGCAGAATTAAGTCTTCCTCTTCTCACAAGTATTTGATTTGTAGATCCAATACCAACAGTATCAATCTTCATAAACTCATCATTAATCTTAATTGTATCACCAGAGAAGAATGACGATATACCAGTTATCGTAATGAAGTCTGTTTCTAAAGCCGCATCAAACGATAGTTTAACATTTACAGGAGACTGTATGACTGGACTTTGAATATTATTATCAAGAGTTATCAAAGCCTTAGAGTTAAGATTCTTTGAAGTAAATGAATGAGTTGTTCCAACTCCAACAGCAGATACATCAATTACTTTTGGAATGGGTTGAAGTGCCTCAGTGGCAGTTCTAGAAACTTTAAATTTGTTTTCTGCGATTTTAACTGCAAATACAGTGGATGGTAATTTAGTAGTGACACCGATTCCGCTAATTGTTGTTGCTGCGATACCAATACTCATTGTTGTACCAGTACCAGTTGGTGTATAGGTTAATTCTTCACCAGTCTGGAAGAAGTGATTATTAACTACAAATGTGTCATTTGTAATATCAACCACAGCAGCATCTGATGAATCAAACGTTTTATGGAATATTGGATCTCCAGCATGTTTTAGAGGGAATGAAAACTTGATGTCATTTTCTGTTCCAGTATATGAACCCTCAGCAGATTTTAATCTAGAGTCTGTAAATGTAACAAATCCAACACCACCAGTTCCAGATTCATTAAAGTTATATTGGAATACTTTAGTTGTGATTGCTGTATTTGCTGGAGGAGTTAAACGAAGTTCAATATCACCACCAGTTGCAGATGAATATCCAACACCAACAGTTCCGATACCAGAGAAACTGGTAACATTGGTGGAGAAGTTATCCATATAACCAAACTCTGTAAAGTAAGGTGTTGTACCATCATGAATCGCTGTTACTTGAGTGACAGCGTATTTGTCATTTGTTGTATCATGTATTTCAATTAACGCATCAAAGGCTGTATATGTGTTTGAATTGATTCCACTAATTCTTGTTGGTTGTGGAGTTCCTGTTGCAGCAATATCAGTTGTTGTAGTTAATATCTCTGTTAGTGATATGGTTGTGCTTCCAATACCTGTCGCAGTTGAACCTATTGATGTTTGGTGAACTCTCATTGTTACACCAATTCCAGTCTCAGGTGTAAAGTAGACACTTGTAATGCCAGATCTAACATCTGCACCAAATGTTCCAAGACCCACACTCGGAGCGTTAGTTCCAGATATATTATCATTAATCATCTGTGCATAGTCTAAGAGATAGACCTCTTCACTATCATTCAAAACAACTAACTCGTTTATTTGAGTTCTCTCCTGACCACCTAATTCCTGTGTCTGTACAAGTAACTTAGTGGTTGTAAATGCAGTGGTTCCAAAACCCACAACTTGAACTGGAGATGGATCTGTTGATCCAATACCAGTTGATGAAGATATAATACTAACGCCAGTTCCAACAGATATCGAACTTCCAATATCTCCTACAGCTAGTTTTGTATTTTTAAATGTTTCTTGTGCAAATATTCTTAATGCATAGTTGTTAAACTTAGATTTGGCTGGAACAAATCTTAAGTTTCCTGTTGTCCCTGATACTGCAAAATCAAAATCACCAAGATCAATCGATGTTTCAACACGACCAAACTTCATCATATAACCAACAGATCTATCATGAAGTAGATTAACCTGAATTATTTCTTTTTCACCTGAAAATCTAGTGTCAAAAAGTAGCACATAGAACTTAACACCATCAACTTCATCAATATCAAAAGCAAATACATCAGAAAATGCAGTCGCACGAGGTAAGTCATTAAACTGAGAACTTACACTATCAATTGAGATTGCTCTGTTTGTTCTTGATTCAATATAATCTGTTAGAATTCTGTTTTTAAAATTAATTTCATCGGAAGCAAATACTCCAGAGATATTTTTAGAATTCTCTGTGACTAAATCAAAGTCATATGAATTATGAAGAGATTCATTTTCACTGACTAAATCAGCAACCACGATAGCAACAGATGTTGAAACTCCAACAGATGCGTTGTTTCTATTTTTATCATCAGTCGATGCAGTTGATACAATAGTTACATCTGCAAAGTTTCTGAATCCAACAACATGTCCGAGACTATTAACAGGATCCTTCCATGTATCATAATCAATTGGACTCTGTAAAGAATATGCAAATGTTTGATAGTAATCATTATCTGCAAGTTTTTGTAATTCTGTGTTTAATTTTCCAGTTTCTTTACGGAAACCACTTCTAAATTCAGAATTTGAATCAATATTAAAAGTGGAATTGAACTTAGTTGTTTGTTCAATTAATGCAATTGATTTAGATGATTCGCCATTGATTGACTCTCCGACATTAAAAGTATCGTTTGAAAGAACTTTTAGATACTTGTTGTTATCATTCCATGCAACAACTGTTCCTTCCTTGTCACCTGTGCTTACTTTTTCTCCAATACTAAATTGATTTGTATCGACACTTATATCAAATGCAGCAATGTTTACAAATGGTATCGCTTGTCCAGAAGATGAAGATCCACTAAAGATACCTGGCTGTGTAACTGATCTATCTAAATTATATGATACAGTTGCATTTCCTCCGCCTGGATTGGTGTTTACTCCAGTGATTACAAATGGTTCGTAATTGTAATCTGATGAATTAAATCCACTTCCTGTTGATCCAATACCTATGTTTTCAACATATAATTTTTCTCCTAACTTAAATGGATATGTTGTGGAGTCATACCCACCTTCAAGAGTTAAAGTCACTAAGTTAGTGCCACTTGTGAATGATAGATCTTTAACCTTGATTCCATTATTATTATTCGTTGCAATAATTCTTGGATTCGTATCATATAATGAGTTTGTATTTGTTAGAAGTTTAACTTTAGATACAGATGTTCCTTGCAATTCTACAGTTGTTAAGACTTCATCTTTGACTAAACCAGTTACACGATCTATGACAACAATGTTTGGTGGTTCAAGATAGTTTTTACCACCAGAACTAATACCAATACTTGATATCTTAGATAATCTATCTAATCTTAAGATTTGTGGTAATTGTACAGATGGTTGAATTGTTTTATCTGCTGAATAATCGAATCCTAAGTTTTTAATCGTATATCTTCTTAACTTACCAGTTTCATTACTGTTTAATCTAACTACTCCACCCACTCCAAGAGTAGAACCAATCGAAGTAACGACTGGAATATTTTCATAATTTCTACCGTTTGATATAATTCTTATTTTATCAATCGCACCAATAGCACTCGTAGATGATGTGGCATATTTTAAAGTTGTAGCTTCATCCTTTGTATAACCATCTTTTTCTGGTTGGGATGGTAACACGAATGAGAATGTAGTGCTTCCAATTCCTGTAATTACATAATCACCGTTGTAAATACTATCTGATATTTTTAAACTAGAATAATTAATAACGTCTGTATCAATGATTGGATTTCTTTTAAATGGAGCATTAATACCTAAGTTAACAGGTGTTAATTTATAGAATAAATCTTCTGGAGTGTTTGATGTGACAGAAAGATCAACTCTCGCAGTTGTTGTTACGCCAACTGTCCCTACACCAACAACTTGGAATCCATCATCTTCATCGTTGTTAAAATATGGATTTGTAAAGTTTGTATCTCTGAATAACTCAAAATCAAATACTTGTCTTCTCTTTCCAGATATAACTTGAGTTAAGGATGTGTCTGATACAGCAAATCCAACTTTATAACCACGAGTCAATGACAATGATGGATTGATGAGAGCAACTGTGTGTCCTGACCCTGTGGATGTAAATGATATAACATCTGGTATAAGTTTTTTTGATTTAAATGCAGTTTCAGATAATCTAAATGAATTATTATCTATTCTAACAACAAAGTAAGTAAAATTACTCTTCAGAGGATTAATTGTATTTGCAGATTTATAAAGAACCTTATCACCAGTTTTAAATCCATGATTTACAAATGTGATTGTATTGGATGTCGTATCAACAGCAGATGCACCAAAATTAATTGGATTAACAAAAGTTCTTCGAGTTGTATCATCAAACTGAATATCAAATGATGTAGTAATGCCTGGCGTTACAGATAAAGAAACACGATCATTAGCTTGTAGTTTATGTTCTTCCTTACAAACTACAGTTCCAACTACTTTTTCTACAAAACCTGTAATTTCAGTATTTGTGGGTTTAAAGCTGTGAACTTGACCGCTTCCAAAATCATCAAAGAATAAACGATACGCTGTTGAACCAATACCAGTTATTGAACCAGTAGATCCAATTCCTAAAGGGTTGGTTGATATTCCTAATAAATCTCTACTCTCTCTAATCGCAAATACTGGAGAATTATTAGTTAATCTAAAATTAGGTACTGCATCTATTCCATTAGAAACTAAAAGGGGAGTTCCATCATCACTTGAGTAAATAAGTTTTTGACCAGTTACAAATCCATGATCTTGTAAGAAGATATTTTGAGTTGGAATGAATCTTTCTGTTGTTCCACCACCAACTACTCGATATGAATACCTGACTGTTGAACCAATACCAACACCAGATGCTGTCCCTATCGCAACACTTTCACTGGGATTAAAATAATAAGGGATATTAACTCTTGTTTGAATATCGGTCTTAATACCAATATTAAATGAAATAGTTCGATTTAAATTTGTAACTAAAGAAGCGCTAGTGTGTGCAGTTCCTAAAACACCATCAAACTGTCTCTTAACTCTGATCTTTCCATTAACATCATCAATATTAAGAACTAGAAATCTTTCTGTGGTAATGCCAAGAACATCATTCGCTGCAACTGAGTTTGGAGATAAATCACCAGATACTGATATACTTGTGACGATTCCAGTTGCAGTTGTTGTTCCAATACCTGTGCTTAGTCTTAAAAATGAAGTGCCGAATCCAATTTGATGTCTTCCATCAAGTCTTCTTAGAGTGTCTGTAGAGAGACCAGAAACAGTAACAATATCACCAACAACTAAATCATGAGGTTGAGATGATAATCCAGTTACACCTCCATTTGACCTATCATATGTAAATACTACATTTTCAATTTTAACTACAGTTGACGCAATCGATATTATTTCCTTTCCTTCTACTGTTGATATTTCACCAGAAAATCCATTTCCTTTTCCTATACTTGTGACTCTGAGATCATCTTTAACTTGATAACCAGATCCAGCACTTAGTATTTCATATTGATTGATTCTACCAGCAGAAGCATAATTAACCTCTATTTCTTGATCAACTAACTTTCGACTATCATGAATACCTTCGTAGTCAACACCAGATCCTTCAATTTTATAAGGATTTGTATTTCTACGAAGATTCAATGTGTTTAAATCTAAGTCTTGATTATTTGTTTCAATAAAGTTCCAATCGTCTGGTTTTGCAGCGTAATTTTCACCAATTAAATATGGGAATACTGGAGCACGGAAGTTCTTAAATGTTCCACTCGTTTCATTTTCACTTGGGTTGATTGTTGCAAAATAAGCAAAAGTTCCGTTTGGATAATCTGGAGTAATACAATATCTACCGTTATTTTCATCTAAATCACCATCACCAAGATATTCATAGTCCTCAACAAAAAATCCAAGAGGGAAAGTAGATATTGGAGGGCCATTCTCTCTCGTGGTTTTAAGAGAGTAACCAGATCTCATAATTCTTACAACACCACCATCTTTTCGATCATATCCATATGGGCCGTAAATTGGATTGCCGTCATATGCCCAACCAATAATAGGTGAATGATTTAAAGATACTTGTTCCGCATTGTTTAAAATATTTAAATCATTTGAAGTATAATCTATAGTTCCGTCACTATTCTTTGATTTTAATATTTTTCTAAGACCTCTTGGTGCATAGAATGATGTAAATTTAATCCCCTCATCATTATCACCTCTCGATAGGAAACCATCATCTCCATAGAATATATCCTCGTATCTTTTAACATTATTAACCGCCCAAGATCTAATCTTAGGTAAGAATATCGCACCAGTGCCAGGAATAATTTCTTGAACAGCTACAGTTGCAGTTGTATATCCAACACCACCATTATCAACAATAACTCTGTCAACTCTTTCATTACTGATAGACGATATAATTTTTGCGCCAGCTCCATCACCTAATATTTCTAAATCAGGTGTGGATGTATAATCTGAACCAGAACGAGTCACAATCACAGACTGTATTCTACCATTAGTTACAATAGCTTTGTATTCAGATGATGACCCAGAAGAGACACGAACTTGAGGTGGAATACTAAAATTAAAGGTTGTATCATTTCCATATCCAAGGCCAGGTTTCTCTACATTAATCGATGTTATTGAACCTCTTACGATTGGATTTACTATTGCATGATAATTTTCTGGATGTGATGTATTGATTCCAATAGTACCCTTAACATTAACTTTGATTGGAGGATAATTAAATACATGATCTCCAGAACCAACCGAAGTCATTCCAACAAATTGTTTTGATAGGTAATTTAAATTTGATAGAGTGCTTCCAATACCAGCAGCTGCAAGTCTAAAACGGTTATCACTTATTTTTAAAACATAATAATCTTGATCTGTATCCAAACCACCAATCTTAACTTCATTATTTGAATAACGAATGAGTTCTCCGTCTTCAAATCCATGATTGGTATATTCAATAAAATCAGAATATGTATTAATACCAGCAGCAGGAACTAATCTTCTTTTATTTTCATATCCCTCGCCAGGGTTTTCAATAATAATTTGACCCAAAACAAACTTTTTATTTACACTCTGAAATCTTTGTGTACCATCAGCAAATCCAGTTAGATTAAGTAAGTTTGACTTGGTTAATGCATCATTCTCATTATTTGCAAGTTTGATTGTTGTATTGTTAACTCTAGATACAAAATAAACAGACTCATCAACTAATCTTTGATCTGGTGTTTCTTGAATTAAAGTTGTAGTAATACCAGCACTTGCAATACCAATTGAACCAGTATTAAATGTTTTATAGATTACAGGTTCACCATCACGGAACTTATGGAATGTTCCAAAACCAACAGTGTCTTCTGAAATACTGATTGCATTACCTGTTGATGATGCATCAAAATCCATGAAGTGATCAACTAGTTTTAATCTCGCTCTTGCAATTGCATTTTGACCATTACCACCACTAATTTCAATCTTAGGTGGTGCAGTATAATCAAAGCCTGGATCTATGATGTCGATTCTTTCAAACTGACCTTTAATATTTGCTGTCGCACTCACACCAGCACCAGTTAAACTTTCAAGACTAACTTTTGGTGGATTGATGACATCGTATTGAGAACCACCTTCTAAAACATCGATAGTTTCAACACCACCAAAAAATATAACATCACCAGACTTATAGTTTGATATCTCTGTACCATTTACAAGCATGCCAGTGGTGCCTGGCGCTGTCTCACGCCTCGCCCCGTCAAATACTGGATTCAACGGGAATCTCTTCAATAATTTCTGATGATCTAATTTTTTACCAGCTAAGTCAGGAACGGAGATTTTAAATGTACCATCTCCAGTTGCATCTACAAAATCACCATTTACCAAGTCGGGTAAAGAGTTTGCAAGACGAATATTATTAGAATCAACACGACTTACATAATAATTTTTACCATCAATTAACTGACCTAGATTACCACTTACAACACTATATGTTACAACTTCTCCAGAGTAGAATCCATGATCTGCTGCACCCTCTGTAACCTGTATTAATTGTATAAGGTCTCCGCCAGTGGCGCCAGTCCACGTTATAGAACGGTCTGGTGCAACTATAGGTTCATTACCTAAACTTGGAATTGATGGTGAGGCAACGTATGCATGAGGATGTGGTGGTAGTGCAAGTGCGTTATCACTATCATGATCATACACATTTTGAACATCAGTTGTATATTTTGTAATATTATCATGAAGAGAACTATTTCCTCTTTTCAACCTTCTTCTTATGAATGCAAAATTGTTTATACCAACGCCAGGCAAATCACCTAAAACAAATGATGAACTACTAACAACACTTAAAACACGGCCTAGTGCGACAAAATTGGATTGTCCATCCAAAACTTCAATTGCATCTTCCTCTAAGAATCCATGATCAGAAAGAGTTGTAACATTAAAACTACTGTTTGATTGTCTTATAACTGTTTTTGGAGTAAATTTAACGGCTGTGTTATAAACATATGATCCAAAATTACTATCTTCTGCACTTTTGTAAGCACCATATGTTCCAACTTTAACCTTATCACCCTTGTTAAAGTAGAAAGTTGAATCTGGTATCGGAAAATCTTTTAAAACACCAGTAATTAAAACTTCTATTTTCTTTGTATTATTTGCAAAAGAATATCCATATGCAACATTATTATACCTTACATCATCACCAATACTTAAAACATCACGAGCTGTGTCTACTCCAACAAATTGATTTGCGGTTTTACCTCTATAAGTTACAACACCAGCAACACTCGCTGTTGGTAATGATAAAGAGCCACTTGTTGGGAATCCAACTGTGGTATCAACTGTAATTACAGTGCCGCCAATTGATACAGGGTTAATAACACGAGTTCTGCCTGGAACTATAAAATTACCATCAATTGAATCTTTCGATACACTTATCTGATAATAATGTTCTCCACCATATAAAAAGTCTTTTACATCTGATATCGCACCAGAAGCTCCACGAATATTAATATCGTCTTCATCAATATCTTGAAAAAGAGTTGATCCTTTTAAATCACGAGGATCGCCTGTGATTGGTTTAACTACAAAATCTTGTGCAAATCCATAATCAGCATCAGATGGTTTAATTAAGAAGTCAGATGGTTTGATAATATTGACCTCTTTACCATATAATGCTCTGAATAAAATTTTATATGACTCCTCTGTTCCTTTTGTCTTATAAAAATCCTTTATTTGTCGAATAAACTTAACTTGATCTAAATCACTATCTAACTTACGATTTTCAAAACCACTCGCAAAAGTTGTCTTAAGTTTATTAAAGAATTCCTTAATGAAAAGATTTGATAAATTATGAACTTTTGAACCACCAGTATGTGCAGCACCAACTGATTTTTTAAACTCAACAAGATCTGGTTTTGTAGGTTGATCGAGATTAGTTACACCACTAAATCCACGAATACATCCTGTAAATGATGTTGTTCCAATTCCTGTGTATGTGATGATTTCATCATCAATTTTTAAAAGACCATACTTGTTTGGATAACCTTTTGTCGAATCTACAAAAATTGTAGATGAGTAAGATTCAGTGTTTGTTGATAATCCAGTAAATTCAGTAAGTGCAGAACCAACATATGTTTGCAATTTAGTATATCTGTCAAGATTTTCAGCGACGTTGATTGAACCACCCTGATATTCTTGAGAGATATAGTATTGTTTCATAAAATCCACAAAAAGTGGATTTTCAGCTTGCACAAACTCAGGTAACTGATTCTCAATTACCTGATTAATTTCGACTCTTTGTATTGAGGTGTCTATCATTAATATCCGCCGCCAGAACTAGATCCACCGCCACCACCAGATGATGTGGTTGTAGTAGTGGTTGTACTTGATGTTGTAGTTGATGTTGCATATGTACCACTACTTGATGTTGTTGTTCCAGTTGATGAAGCAGTAGATGGTAAAAGCGTAGAACCAGTTGTCACTGGAGAGTTGGATTTTCTCGTGAAAGTTGGAGTATAATAACTGTGTGTATGAACAAATCTTGATCCAGACGTATTTTCACCTGATGCGATTAAATCTTGAACCATATTGATTGTGGTATTTGTCATATCAAACTTAACATATAAATCTCGAAGACCAACGATATCATTTGAGTGTGGAATTGCTTGAATTTCAATCACACCGTTTGCAATCACTGTTGAAGTTATATTTACAGTATCTATAAGAATTTCACCATGCATATAATCGACTGTTCCAGCATTTTTCTTTATAATGTTAGGAGTTCCACCCTCTGTATAGGTAAAGAAGAATATTCTACCTTTTTCACGATTAACTACTTCATCTGCAAGATAAACAGTTCCTGTGATACCCTCAATTGTAAATCCAGTGGAAACCACGTTGTAAGAAGACTCTTGAGTATGGAACATATTACCATAACAAATTTCATACTGTGCAAATTGACCTAAAACTGCTTTTAGATTACGTCTAATCGTTACAAGTGTAATATTTGATGTAATTGAAGAATCAACACTATCAATTAAAGACACAGCCTTACTATATTTGAATCTACCACCAAATTTATTCACATCAATCGAACGAGAATACTGTGTTAATGCGTTTGAAATGCCAGTCTTAAGAATATCTGGGCTATCGCTTAAATTTGTATTATAATATGGTGTTGTATTGATTTCAACATACAAATATTTTAAATCAATGAACTCTGGTACAATTCCAGCGACTGCATAACTTTTTAAACGTTGCACTAACTCTCTTTTTGTCTCATCTGATAAAAAATCACCATTTCGAGGTTTTACGGAAATAAAAACCTTACCAAATCGAGGTGGACTCATTTCTTCACCACCAAAAGCAGTTACAGACTCTACGTTAGGGTAAATATAACCTAAAACTGACTCATAATCGGACGCCGTGACTGCACGATACTGTGAGGAGTAAATTCTTGGTGCATAATACTTAATTGATGATATAGATTCGATTTCATCACCATCTCTCGACTTCTCAAGTGTCTCAATTAGTGAGACATCAGCTGCATCTATCGAACCACCATCTTGATTTGTAATATTTCCTACAAAACTAAATTCTGAAGCGTCATTTCCTTCTTTACCAGAACTTGTTATGTAACTTACGACAATATAATTATCATTTGATAATTTTTTACCAATTACGTTATCACCAAAAATTAATTCGTATCTTTCATCTTCAATTTCCTGTAATAAGTAGGAATTTGATGTTGATGTAATTCCAATGATATTATCGATTTGTTTATATGTTACAACTGAAGTTGAGCTTTGAGATGGACGAACTCTAACCTTTATTGATGATGTATCAATGTAAGAATTGTCAAGAATATATCTTTGGTTGAATAAAGAAGAGTTTTCAGTAAAATATTGTGTTATATAAGTTCCTTCATAAATCTCAATATTGTTAAATTCAGCAAAACCATTGTTAACAGGAACTGTAATTGATTCTGGAATTGAAAAAATAAAGTTTGAGTTTGTTCCAACACCATTACAAACTATGCCAGCGTTTAAAGTGAGTGTTGAGGTCTCTACTAATCCACTTACGTTAAATGATACTCTTGCTCTTGCTGCTCTTCTTGATCTAGGAACATATCCAATGTTTCTGGCAAGCGAAACAACGTTTTCTCGAAGTGTAGCGGAGTCAAGAAAACACTCATTCGCTGCCATATTTGTATTATATGCAGTAATGTATGTATTATATGCCAGTGCATCAATAATTATTGAAAGGTTTGACCCCTCAAAATCATAATCAGTAAAATTAGTGTTAGCCCTCAGATAATCTCTGATAGACTGTCGTATGTCAGCATAATCTAAATTAACATATTGTCCGAAAGCCATTATACTCTAGCTGGTTGTAGGAGAACGTCTACTGTTTGTGATGAGTTAGCCATTCCTGTAATATCATATTGAATTGTTGCATTCAGTTCATTACTATCAGGATAAGTTGAAACATTCACTTGTATATTACTAATTCTTGGTTCATAGTTTAACAAAGTTGAACTAATCTCATCAGAAATTCTAATATGATCCAATGGATTAGACAATTCAAACAAAGAGTTGTTTATACTAGTTCCAAATAAAGGTACATAAGGTTTTTCACCAAGAATTGTAAAGATTATGTTCTTTACAGATTTCTTGATGGCATCTTCATTCTTTATTACCACCAAATCATTCGTCACAGGATGACGTTTGAAGGATAAATTGATATCTTTGAATACCCTAGAAGCCACTATTTACACAAAAAGTTTCCTGTTTTTATTTATACCGCTTTTTTTATCTTTTTACGACTCGAATTCGATATTTTTCTGATTCTAAAGCGTTAATGATATATTTAGCACTAATTCTTGGGTCTTTTTCGCCGCAAGTGAAGAAATCTGCGTTCATGCGACCCAATTCAGGCCAAGTGTGACAAGAAACATGACTTTCAGCGAGTGCAAAAAGACATGTAACACCACATGGATTGAATTTATGTGTATATTCGTTCAATATTGTCATCTCTGACTTTAAAATTGCTTTTGTAAAGATGTTTCGGAGGAAATTCGGGCTATTTAAGTCATCAAAATACCCATCATAGACATCTAAAATCAGATGTTCGCTCATTTCGTCCCAATTATTGTTCATTTAAGTCAATTTTAAAGTCGCCACCGTAAAAATCAACGTTCATATCAGTGCCTCCAACGCCTACATCACTAAAATTAGGACTAATATCCTTAACTTCGTACATATAATGGTCAGAAGTCTCAAGTTTTCTCTTATTTTCCACTGAATACACTGTCAAATCAATTTCATAGCCTGGATTTTCTTCAATTCTATCAAAAACCCATGCGTTATCGTACCAAATTATACGATTATTGGGATATGCATAGAAATTTCCTGTTTCAACCTTGAATAAATGAGCACATTTATGTTCTGGTGTCTCAGAAAAGTTCAAATCTAACACTGCTTTGTTCTCCCAAGACCAATCAAACGTCCACATATACGTTCCAACGACTCTTTTACCATCTGGTCTTATCAATTCTGCATCTAAACCCGCTAAACGATTCCTTCTTTGTACGTCAATGTAGGGAGAAAAACAATCCCAGTACATAATATCCTCTAAAGGTTCAATTTTAGCGTCAGGTTTCCAACAAAATGCGTGTAAAGGTCTTCTTGTCCAGTTTACGCCATTTTCGAGAAACGCTTCAAATAGAGGAACACGTTTCTCCATACTTGCGACAGAGTGAACATCACACTTAGTTACCTCTCCATGACCCTTTTTATGGTTATAGAGAAACTCATTTCGTATGTAAACTGACCAATCTGGTAAACTGTGATTTAAATATGCCATTTAGTGCCAAACAATATGATTATTTACAAATTTGTATGTGTTACTCACATCTGCAATCTCATATCCCTGTAGTTTTTGTTTATAGGGCATTGCAGGGCCAAGGTAATAATACTCATAACCAAGACGTTTATATCTTGCAATCTCACTTTTGTTTGCAATGTTACCCATTCCAAGTTTCGGATTTTGATAATCCCATGCAAAATAGGTTGCATAAGCTGAACTTGCACTTGGAAATAAAAAAGACACCGTGAAAGCACAAAGTTGATTGTTCTTATCATAGTATCCAATTCTTTCGGCAATATCAGCACAGAACTCTTCCTTGAAGAGTGGTATCATATCACCGAACTGTTTGTATTCACAATACTGAATATAGATTTTTGCACATGCTTCATAAGACTCTTCACCAAGTAAGGAATAGTTTGAGTATTCCTTGTAGTTGGTATCTTTGAGTCGAATTCGACAATCATGCTCCATCTCATTCAACATTACCGACCTTGACCTCGATATTTTTTCTTTCTTTTATTTCGACTTGATGCCGCAAGTATTGTATTGACCGAATTACCTTGACGAGTCTTCTTTGGTTTTGACTCAATGGTAGGCGTACCCATACTAAAACGAACTGCCATTATTTAATCCTCC
>Ga0209348_1000644_pt1 | contig 17838 bp, 30 predicted proteins | sample ETNvirenome_2_30_FD_184065 | JGI IMG/M metagenome (GOLD analysis project Ga0209348, IMG submission 184065) | Marine viral communities from the Pacific Ocean - ETNP_2_30 (SPAdes) (version 2) | ecosystem: Environmental > Aquatic > Marine > Oceanic | place: Pacific Ocean | collected 2013-06-22
AACCATACTTATTTGCTGAGTAGTGAAAGTCTTTTAGATTAGAAGAACTTGTTTTCAAATCTACAATTCTATCCGTAGCTAGGACGTCTGCTTTGCCTCTAAAGGGATAGTCTAAGACATTGTCTATAGCTGGTATCTCAAACTCTGCCTTTGTGATTAGTTGTTTAGCGTATTCGTTTCTATAAAACGCATCTACAAGCCTCTCTGTTTCGCTTCTTTCTTTAGCGGTGTAAACAGTTCCAAACTCTGCTACAGCCTCCCTAAACTTCTTTGTGTTTCTGCTTTGTACCTCTATAAACTTTTGCTCTGAAAATTTTGAGGGCTCTAAGATTGCCCAGTGAAATAAAGCCCCCATTCTAAGGGCGCTGCTATCTCCACTGCCGTACTGCATACTAAACTTGTAAGTTTTGGGGCTTGACAATAATAGCTTAAGACTGCTACTGCTAAGTGCAAGTTTGTTTAGTTCCCCATAATAAAAGGTGTCATCATCCATCCGTTTAAGCAGCTCTGCTTTGTCGTAGTATTTGCCGTCTAGTAGTTTTATTTTACTCATCTCTCATTTTTTGGCAGATTAACTCTTCTATCTCGTAAAGCTGTTCAGCAGTTAAAAGGTCGTAGATGTCTGTATTTTCTACAAGTATGCTCTCAATGTCCGCGCTGTCTGGGCTTCCCGGGTGGTCGTATGTTTCTTTTTCTGGTGCCTCGTAGCTAAAGTCTACAAGTAATTTTACACCGCAATAGTTTATTGTCATAGTTGTTTTAGTTCTTGTTCTAGTTTTAGTATCTGTTTGTTTTTTTCTTGTCTTGTAAGGCTTTCCTTTTTTGTTTGAATCTCTAACTCTGTTTGCAAAAGGTTGTTATATAAACCTATTTCAGTTATAGCCTTAATGCAGTTTTTTAAGTCCTTGTTGTTTGGTTTTTGTTCTTGCCACTCTAAGAGTTTATCCATAAGAAACGAATACCAAACTAAGTAAGACTGTCTTTGTAACAAGGTCATTACAGTAAAGCACAATAAATAACTAAGGCGCATAAAAAAGAAAACACTACTACGCTTGTATAAATTATAATGTCTTTTTGTAGCTCTTGTTTTTTAATCTTAGCCTCAAGTTCTTTTTGAGTGTAAACCTCTATTCTGTTTTTTCTTGTCTGTATATGCAGACCAGTTTTTGTTTTTTTCATTGTATATTAAAAATAATTGTTCTTATCTCGCTGCCCCTTTTTTCTAGTTCAGCTTTTTTCTCTGCGGTTAAAGACTTCTTGCGCTTGTCGTAGTACAATATAGCATCAATGTTCCTTAACTCCTTCCTAAGGTCATCTAGCTGCGTTCTCATACGTTCTGAATATAAGTGAGGGCAGTTTGCTCGCTCATTCCGTAAGCCTCTACCATCATTTGAATCCAAGCTTTCTCTGTTTCTGTAAGTGCTTTCATTGTTTTTAAAATAAAAAAAGGGCATAACCCTTTTAAGATTAATACCCTATTTTAACTTCATCGGCATCAAGTATTTTTTTTAATAATACTAAAGCTCTGCTGTCATTATTACACTTTTCAAACACCCAATCAATAACTCTATTTTCTGAATATCCGTTTATTAATTTGACGTTAGCTATTTCTATAATATCTCTATTTGTTAATTTTTCCATTTTGTTTTGTTTTTGTTTTGTTATGTCTTATTGACAATACAAATATACAAATAAATATTTGTTATAAACAAATTATAAACAAACTTTTTTTAAAAAAATTTATTTTACTTCTTAAAATCAGTAATATTTACTATTGAAGCAAGCCGCTCATCTAGTAAATAACAAGCTCTTTTATGCTTCTTTTTGCTCCATAAGGTGGTGTCAGGTAAATAAAAGTCTATAGGCTCTAAGTCCTTTAGGTTGTTTAGCCAAAATAAATAGTTGCCTTTTGGGTCATTGACAAAATATAAAGCGGTTTTACCAGTGTCTATAAGTCTTTTGAACTTATCTAACTGTATCATTTTCTTTTGGTAGTGCTTGTTTCTGAATTTCATTTCTATCACTACAGGCACTCCTTTGGCGGTGTAGCCCTCAGCATCCCAGCTTTGAGATCCGCCGCCAGTATGTTTCAAGTCCCATCCATCTAGGTTGAGTAAGTGTACTACGGCTTTCTCCCAAAGGTGTATTTCGTTAAGTCCCTCTGCGCTAAATATATTCTCCATAAATTTTGTCTATATCTTTTATCCAACCCACCAACTTTTGGGGGTTGCAGTTACAAGGCTCGTAGTATTTGTGGTTTAAGAGTTCTGAGTGCAAACGGCACAAGAGTTTATACTGTTCTTTTGTGAGGCGGTCTTTTACGTCCTCTTTAAATTTAGCCCACAGTATAATGTCTTCTTTTACCATAACTCTATATCATTCCACTCATCCCTTCGCTTATCACAGCCACAATCTTTTTTAAGTAGTTTGCTTATATTTTTTACCAGCCAGTTGATCCCAGTATAATAAGTAATGTAGTAAATAAAGTCCCCTAGTCTCATAAATTGTCTTTTATGTGTTTTAAAGCTGTCCTGTATGTATTATATAAACTATAATAAGAAATTTTAGTTTCTCGACTTAGTGAGGCTACAGACTTACCACTAGCAACCAATGTAAAAACTTTGGAGTCATACCAATACATTTGTTCAAGTATGGAATCAACTTTCTTTTTATTTTTTTCATACTCCTCTTCGTCTATTGTGGTCTCATTTAATTTATTTACAACAGAACTATATCTTAAAATATTTTGTTTCTTTCTTTGTGGGTCATCATCTTTATAATACACATCATCAATGTAGGCTTTTAGCATCCTTGTTTCTTTCTTATGAGTGTTAAGGTATATGCCGCGCAATACCTTGTATACATAGTAATGATTTATTTGGTTGTTATACCAAAGGTCTAAGCCTTTTTGGATGTCGCAAATTAGCTGCAAGTACATACTTTGTACTATGTCCTCAGCTAAGCTAGGGTTACAGCCAAAGCTCTTAACTATGTTTATCCAGTCTTTGTGTTTATCGTAGGCAAGTTCAACAAGTGATTTCATAGTTTTATTTTATAAACCGCAGTAGCCGCTGTCACATTCGTTAAAGTCATCGTCAAATAACTCGGCTTGAGTATTCCAGCTTATTATATCTTTATACATAACATCGCTTCTCCATTTGCTTTTATTTGTTTCTTGGTCTGCGAACCACTGCATTTTTTTTGGGTGTTTGTTTGACATTTTCTTTAAAAGCAGAGGACTTCTCCACCAGCAGCCTACACAGTTATTCATATAAGCAAACCTTACATTTTTATCCGTCCAGTAATTTTCTATTGTATCTTTGTAAATATTGTCCTTTATAAGTGGAAAGTCTGGTTTACAATATCTGTAAACATCCCAAGCATTTCTACCGTCTTTGTGTTTTTTAAAAGTTGCTTTTACATTAGTAAAACCCTCGCTGTCTGTTTTTTCAAGCATCCTATTCGCTCTTTTTGTTTCATTAGCCCTATAGCCGAACCGCATAACTACCGCCTCTTTAAGTTCTTTATGAATCCAAGTGAGTATAGGTATTGTTTTAAGTTCTGTTGTACAATATCTTGCCATCTTATTAGGCAAATATCTTGTGCCTTTTTTAGTTGTTATTATTGTTTCATCAAAGGTCTTACCAGTAACCCAGGTTATCTCTCTGCCTATAAACTGCTCAAGGTCTAGCATTGTATGTATTATAACGTCATCTTCTAAAGTGCCTATGAACTCTGTGCCTATTTTATCTGAAACGATTTGTCTAAGCTTTTTGTCTGGGTGCATACAGTTTTTGTCGCTTGTTCTAACTAAAGAAAAAACGTCAAAGTCTGCTGGGTAATTAGCAGCTATGTAGCTGGATGTTTTGCCACCACTAAGACTATTTACCGTTTTCATTTGAAGTCTTTTAAGGGGTCGTATATATGTCCAACAATATAAGGCAGTCCAAACTCATTAACGCTAAAACTAAAAGTATCAAAAGCATAACCTCTGGATCTTTTGCATTTTACCGTACTGTTATTTAAGTGTACTGAGTTTTGCTCTATTTGTATACAAGTCTCACATTTTTTCTCTAGGAAGCTGCCTAGGTGTCCTGTGGCTTTATCGGTGGCAAAGTTTGAGTGAATTACCGTAAGTATATGACAGTCATAAAGTGTACTCCACTCCATTATTTTTTGAACACAGAGATTCGACTCTTCAAGGTTGTTTACGTCACTTACAAGGTCTGCCACTCCGTCTATAATAACTAAACCGTTTTTACCACTGTTTTCTTTTAAGGTGTGTTCTATAAATTCAATTCTTGTTTTGTAATTGATTGTTCTGAGGGCAAAGGTTTTGTAGCATCCTACGTCTTTAATATTTGCCATATCTAACACTTTTTTAAAGAGTCGCTGGCAGTGCCAGGTGCCCTGTTCTGTATCATAGTGCAAAAGACATCTGTCATCTCTATGGCCTTTTAAATTACCGCCAAAATTATTTTGACCGCTTAAATAGACTGAGGCTAAAAGTGATACTAAAAAACTTTTACGCTTTTTTGGGGGGGCTTGTATGAATGAGAAGTTGCCATAGGTTCCGAGTGAAATTGGAACTGTCATTTGACCTTTTGGGGTTTTTATTGTTTTTTCTCCGTAGCTTAAGGCTGTTGGTGGGTATTCTAAAACCTCGTTAGTGTTTATGGTTAGCTCTTCTTTTAAGAGATCCATATACATCTGGTGGGTAAGTTTCTCGTCACTCATAAATTTTTGTTAAGTTTTTGTATAAAGATATAAAAAAAAGGGGCTGTTAAGCCCCCTTAGATAAAAATAATTTTAAAAAGGTAGATCGGCCGTTACTGGCTCGTCTTTAGTAGCGCAACAGATTTTATTGTCTGTCCATACTACAGATCCGTTGCCTAAGTAGGTGCGGTTCTTTTTTGCCTCTCTCTCTTCCTTTGATTGTGAAACGTAAACAGCGGTGTTGTTACCGTACTTGCTCTCGTCATTCACAGCCATTGTAAGATTTAAAAACACTTTACCGTTCTTACCTTTTACAAAATTGTCTTTTGGTAGCTTTGCTACATCTATACTGAAATTAATTAGTGCACTCATATTTATTTATATTTATATTTATTACTATAGGGTTTTAATTGTAGGTTTTTTAAAAGATTCGGACTCATCCTCTCCAAAGACTCCTAACTCGTAGAAGCCAGTTAATTTTAGAACGGCTCTAGACATAGCTCTCTTCTCTGCCATTTCAGCGATGTAATACGAATTAGTCGTTCCGTCTTTATAGCTGTCTCCTTTTAAGGCACTGCCAAAGGTTTCTATAGTTCTGCCGTTCTTACTTGCTACAGCTTTAAAAACTGCAAACTTAGGTTCACATTTAATAACCTCGTAATTGACTCGCATTTGTTCTATAGCCATTATCTTATCTATTCCTTGCCTAGTGACAATCGTATAGTGCTGGTGTTTAAAAAAGTCTTCTTTGTCTAGATTGTATTTTTCGTACAGCTCTTTTAGTTTTTCTTTATTCATAAGTCTTTAATTTTAAAAGTTTTTGTATGCTATCTAGTTTTAACTCGTTATAAATACTATAAAGGTTGTTTCTATATTCTTGTGGTTCGTGAGTATACTTGCCAGTTCTTAAAAAACCTAACTTCCTATAAGTAGATACGTCTTGTAAAGTAAGTTTATTAATTAAATTGTCTTTCGTCATTTTCTTCTAGTTTTTGTTTAAGTTTTTGTACCTCTCTTTCTAAGGCTTCTATTCTTGCGTTTAAGTAGTTAGTGTCAATACTTCTGACTCTTACTACATCCTCTGTTCTTGTCATAGTTTTTATTTTAGTAGTCCTTAAACATCTCAAACGGATTGTCAATACCTAAAGTAAACTTGATATCCAAAACAGTGCTATACACCAAAGCAGTAACAAAAGACTCTTGCTCTAAAGCGTCAATTATTCTGCCTATTATTTCAGGGTGTTTCAAGTTGGATTTTTCAAACAGCTCTAAGTATTCTGGTTTGAGTCTGTTGTAAAGACTTTTGTAAGACATTTGTTTTTGTTTTACCCAAAGTTATTAAAAAAAAAGAATATAAACAAAATATAAACAAAAATAAACAAAAAAAAAGTCCACTTAACCAAAAGCAGACTTTTAAAAACAATCTAAACAAAAACTTAAAAAAATTATTTTACACAAATATAAACATAAAAAACTAATTACTAAAACTATCTACTAAACTTTTATAGTGATCTATCAACTCAATAAGTTCAAAGTCTGCTTGTTTTATTAATTGTCTTGACTTTTGGAGTAATTCAGCCGCCTTATCATACCCAAACTCTTTATTTAAGTTCTGAGCAAATATATATTGCTGACCGTATCGGTGGCAGTTACAAGCATAGCACTGAGGCCTACAGTTATCCTCATCCCATCTTAATATTCTAGAAGCCCTACTTATAAAGTGTCCGTTCTGCATTCCTTGACCTTTCCAATACGCTTTTTTTTCACAAGTATAACATTTTACTATACCGTTTTTATCAGCATATTTTCTCCTTATATACTCACTAAACACTCTATCTAGTTTCTTAATAAGATTCTTACGAGATATTTTTTTTGGCATTTGATTAGACCCCCTAGGTCATTATTTTTATAACTTTACTTGTAGTTTTTAAACTATTTCTTTTGTTTTTTTTATATATCTGCTTTTTCTGTATTAACAGTTTCTTTTATAAAAAATCGAAAGTTATTAATAAAATCTTAAATAAAAAAATTTTAGATTCACTTTTTCCACTTATCACTTATTTTCTCAGCAGAACGCATACCAAAATAACCGCCATAAACAAGCAACAAAAGAGAGGACAATAAGTCTATCCAATTAGGGTCTATTTTAAAGCCTTCTAACGAACTATCTAAAATAATATATATAAATAGGGTAGCCGTTAAAAAAGCAAGTGTTAGAGGTCTTATATTGCGCGTTAAATAGCTTTCTGTTTGATTGTCGCTCACCCACCTTTTTGTAGTCTCTTCTATTTCTTTGGCTTGTTGATCGTATATTAATTGTTGAAGTTTTATTTTATCATCTATGGAGATACCAGACTTAGTAATTTTCTCAATAGCATCTTTTGGAGAAACAACCCCCTCTAAGACTTCGCCTAGTGCTGGATTTATGACCTTTGCAGCCGATAAGAGTAGTTTGCCTACGGTTGTGTCTTTGAACTTCTTTTTAGGCATACCATCTACTTTTTGTTTTTCTAATGTCGTAGTGAACGAAAGTTTTGTAAAGACCTAGACCGCCTTGTAGCATTTGCCCCAAATCTATTAAGTCCTCTATAATTCTAAAGACTTCTGCTGGTTTTAGACTCTCTATTGTGATGTCTGCTGCTTGGCCTAGTAAATGTCTTGAGTTTGGCACCCCTCCTATATCTCTATTGTGTGCCTCGGATCTATAACCGCTGTTTATTTTGATTGCTCTGCCAGTATAATCTCTTAGTATTTGCAACTGCTGTGAGAGTTTTATTATATTTTCGTAGACTTCTAAAGGCATATTGTACCCTTTGCACTCAAACTCTTTTAGCTTAAAGTTTTTTGTTATTTGCATTTTTCTTTTTGTAGGTCTCGTAAATCTTTTGAAAGGTGTAAACAATAGAAGCTAATAAAAGTAGAATCTTTAGGCTGTTTTCAATAGCAGTAAAACTTATACCTAAAGTAATAAGGTTCAGTAAATAGAGTCTGAGGTCTTGGATGTTCATAGCATTAGTTTTTTTAGTAAGCCGTTCCACTTACTTATTAAATAGTATTGTAAGGCCTCTAGCTTGTCTGCTAAGTATCTGAGTAGTCGTACCATTACATTTTGTTTTCTTGATAGTCTACACCGTAAAAGCTATGCACTCCTTGCCCCTCTACTGTAACCGCAGCAGATTTCCAGCCGTAGGGGTGTTCTTCCAAACCAGCCCACATAACGTCAATGTGATACTTAGGGCTAAAGACTGGGTCTTTTATTACTTCCTCTCCGTCATACTCCCCTTTTTCTATAATTATATGTCCAAGTTTTACTATAGAGTGTTTGTGAGTTGGGTACTCGTTGCCGTCCTCGTCTGTTTCTACCCCTAGAGATTTTATCTTACTCTCTGCGGTTTTTATATCCTTAAATTCGTATTTACCTATTTTCATAATTATGATGTTAAACTTATTAATTGCGCATCTGTTAAAGCCTCTTTATATACTGCAACAGTTTTTGCTTTGCCTTGAAAAGGGTTTGAATTTGTAGATGTTCCAAAATTTAAACTTGTGAAAGTATCAGCAGACAAAACAGTGCCGTTTATGTCAGTCCCTACTTTTACGCCATTTACAAATAAAGCAAAATCGTCTTGCTTGTATCTAAAGGCTATTTTTGAAAATTGTGTTCTATCTGCAACGTCAAATTGTATTCCAGCCACAAAAGTTCCAGCGTTTCTATATCTGCCTAAAATTCTGTTACTTGTTGGATTGTATTGTATTGATGCATAGTTGCTATTGTCTAAGGCAACAGATATAGCTCTATTGTTGTCTCCGTCAACAAGACAAGCTGTTTCTGTATACAAAACCCCTTCAACTGTATTTATAAGGCTTGTATCTCCGCTGCTGTTCGCAAAATCTCCGTTTCGGGTTACAGTTGTGCCACTTGTAGGGACATATGATGTGGGAAAGTTTCTTGAAGCGTCTGATTCTGCTTGTAAGCCAAATAATAAAACTCCGTTTGTGCCGTTTCTTGTTATGCTTGTAACATTGTCGGCAGTAGCTAAAATAATTCTAAAAGACCCTACTAAATCTGTTGTAGTTTTAAAGGTTGCTGAACATCTAAACCAACCATTGCCATAATCTTCTATTTTAGTAGTATGTTCAGAGGAGGTAGTTCCTAAAGTTCCGTTTTGTATATCAAACCAAGAACGGTCACTTGTGCCAGAATCATAACCAGCCGTTTGCATATATATAAAATTATTACTTAAAGATTTTTTTACAAATATTGAAACAGTGTTAAAGTTGTCAGATACCACATTTACCGAAAAATAGTCTAAACTTGTTTGACCACTACCACCATCATTGTCATCCTTTAAAAGTTGTGCGGTGTTAGTTCCGTCAGGTGCGGTACCTTGATTTGCCGTTAAAATTGTATCAGATAAGCTAGGATCTGTACTGCCATTGAAAATATCTCCTTGAGTAAAATCATTTGAATATGTAGCAGTATTTGTTGATTGTGGTTCTAAAAGTATTTGCCCCGTACCGCCCGTAAAATCAATCCTAGGCAAACCACTTGCAACAGACTCTATAAGACCGTTTGAATTTACTCTTGTAGCTACAGTCCCTCTTGTAAAAGTAAAGTCCCCTGTTGTAGTGTTTGGCTTTATGTTATGTAGTTTGCCGTCACTTGTAGCCGTAGGGGTTAGTAAGATACTTGCTTTGCTTAATAAATTGCTCATAGTACGTCTTGTATTTCAGTTAGTAAATCCAAAGAACCGCTTAAGTTTTCAAAGTTTGTCACTCTTATAAATAGCTGGTTAAGTAAGGAAGGTGCTAAGTATGTATCTCCGTACCCTATATCGTTATTGACAGCAGTTCCAAAATTACTCTGTTTGTAAATTTCTCCGTAGCTCATATCATTATAACTTTTTTTATTTTACCAGCACTTACAGTATAAGTTGTTGGTATGCTTGTTATTTCGTTTGTTGTATCGTCTGAAAATGTCTCAGTAATTTTTACCACTCCGTTGGGGGTTGTAACGCTGCAAACATCCGCATTTCTTGTAGCCGTTCCGCTAGTTGTTTTTATATAGCTAGACAAACTTGCGCCCTCTTCTACTTGACAGCCCCATAAATAAACAAAAGCAGTTGTACTAGTGTCCGTATCGTCTACGTCTCCAGTCGTACCCCTTGGGCTAAATACTGTTGTTATTGTTGCTGCGGTGTCCGTATTGTAAACAATAGAAAGCCGATACCAACCACTGCCGTAATTTTCAACCTTTGAACTTGTTACAGTAAAACCGCTTCCGTCTGCGCTTGTTGTAAAAGTATTTGTGCTGAATTGGTAAACTCCGTTTACTTGGTTGAGTCCAGACCCTTGCGCTCTCATAGCAAAAAAATCCCCTTCCCCTTGTTTTACAAAAACAGAGGTACAAGCATCTAAAGCACTTGAGGCACTTTTGTTTACATTGTCAGATAGAAAGTTGTTTGTGTTTGTAGTAGAACCCCTTTGTATTTTGTCTGCTGTCATTTCTCCAGTAGGAGCGGTCACTTGGTCTGCTGTTACTGTAATGTCTGCTTGTTTTACCCAAGCTGCATTGTCGAACTCTTCAGACCTTATCTGTCTGTTTGTTCTTTGCGCCTCAATATGTAAACTAGGACAATTTGTGTTAAGCCAAGTAAGCCTCGCAATATCGTCTGTAGAATCCCCAATAGTTTCTATAAGGCCGTCCTCTCTTACCCTTGTACCAGCCCCAGCCCTTACAAAAGCAAAGTCCTTAGTACCGTCACTAGGTATAACACTATAAACCTTGTCCTCTTTGTAGCCGCTAGGTATTAAAGCTAAGATAGGGTTACTCATTGTTTTTTGGTTTTTCTTTTATCTCTTCTTTTTTCAAAGTTTCAATAATGTATTTTTTTAGTTTAGTAAGGTTTGTTTCTTTTACTTTATACTTCATAAAACCCAGCCTTTAAAGGTTGTGTCTGTATTAGGGTGTATATCGTTGTCAGTGTTTGAATTGTACTCAGGGAACAAATCTGTATTAAACTGCAAATAATCTACTAAGCGAGTTGAGTAATAGTTAGCGTATTCTCTTGCTTTATCTACTAGATAGTCTACTTCGTTTTTATTTACTGTTTCTGCTGTTTCACTTGACCCTTTAAACACTCCTCCGTTCTTAATACTGTAAGCTGCAAAAGGAATGTAATTCATCTGCGCGAACCAAATTAAAGTAGGTTGTACATAAGTATTAACTAGCGTTAAATAATTACCAGTTAAACCAGTACCACCACTAGCACCGCTTGTGATATCAGCACTAATCCTATTGTAGAGATCCGTCCCCAAAAGGTTTTGTATGTCTATTTGCTGGGCTACCTTAATAAATTGAATATATTTATCTATATCTACATTGCCGTCAATAATAGAGTTCTTTACAAGGTCTGTTCTGTTTATAAAAAGTGCTGTTGCCATTAGTTCTTAAATCCTATTTTGTTCCAATATTCTGCCGTATAACCTTTGTACTTCATATCTTTTGGGGCAACTGGTACCTTTTGAGCGTTTGCCTCTGGCTTGAACCCTCTTGACCTTGCCTCTGTAGTTGTGATTGCATCCCCTAAACTCTTAGCACCGTCCTTGCGTACATACGTCTTTCTAAGCCATTTGTGCTGGCATCTAGCACCGCCTTTGTATAACCATACTGAGTAAGTATTAGACCCACCCTTACCAAAGCCAGGATTTACAGCCTTTGTAGTCATAGCTTGTATATCCTCTTTTCGGTAAACCTTGTTGGCATCTACCATTTTTTTACAAAAAGGTCTTGAGTTTGCATTGTATTTTTGTGGGCTGTACATATACCGAACTAAAAAAGTATTACCCTCTTCTCTTTCTTGTTTGCTTTTACCGTCTTGATCGCTCTTACTGTAAGGCTTTGCGCTGCCAGTGCTTACAAACTCCCAGATTTTAGCAAGTGTGCTTTTTTCTTTTGGCTTGTTTAAGTCTGTTATTACCTCGTCCAAGCCCTCTTCTTGGTCGTAGTCTACCTCTCGCTCATCCATTACGTCAAAGTCGCTTAAAAGCTCTGTTTCGTCTTGTCCTAAGTCTATTAAGGCGTCTGCTATTTTGCTTCCTAACTCTGCTGGTAAGTCCTTTGATAGCTTTACCCCTGTCTCTTCCTCTTTTGTCTCTTCGTCCTCTACGTTTTCAAGGTCTGTAAATTCAAGCGGCTGTAAGGTCTTAAAGTATAGTTTTAAGGCTATATTGTTAAAAGCTAGTATACTATCAAAAGCATCTATTAAAAGATGCTGAAAAGGTCTTATAACGGTGTTATCCATTAATATACTTGCGGTTTGCAGTTCGTCTGCATTATTCCCCAAACCAGTGCTGTCTTTGATTCCTAAAAGCATAGGGCTTACAACTCTGTGGGCTACCATTATTTTTTTACCGCTCTCGTCTGACAAGAATTGATATTGATTGTGAGCATCACTTAATTGAATAGGCTCTATTTGTGCTGCGCTTTCTGCATTGTCGTTGAAAGCTAAAATGAACTTACCAGCATTACTAGATCCGCTAAACTTTTGATAGATACGGTTTTCTAACATTTGACGTTCCTCAGCGTTTGGAGTGCCGTTATTGAAGTTTATAAGCATAGACGGTGCAAGGCCATTAAGTATGTTGTTTAAGTGATAGTTGCTTATCTCTTCCTCTAGCTCTGCGTATTGTAGCCCTCCTTGGTAGTCTGGACTAGAATAGTATTTATATCCAGCTCTGTAAGGTTTGACGTAAACAATTTCGATATTTTCGTTTGAATACCCAAAGGCTGGGATTCTTTTAAGTTCTGTTCTTGTTGTTACCTTTTGCCAATTATCAGAATAGTAATAAGCGGCTATCTCTCCTTTTTCGTTGCATTTCTCAGCCCTTAGATTCTCAACTGGTATGTGTTCTACTTGTGCTATTGTCTTTCTGTCCTTTGAATAAATTACTTGCATAGAACATTGACCCATAAGTTTTAGATCATAGCATAGCTTTCTTACACAGTCCTTATTAAACAAGGCTACCATCTGAGCGTATTGCTCTGGCTTTTTGCTAGAGTCTAAGGCGTCTAAGCCTTTGCCGTAAATCATTTGACTAACACCGTTAATTATAGCGTTATTTGTAGGGCTGCCGTTGTATCTGTCTATAAGATATTGAAAGTAATTGTTATCACTTCCGTAAGCTACAAACTTCTTGTTTGATTTCTCAATAATCTCTGGGCTTGTATAGCTGCTTAAATTAACTATTCGTAAATCGTTCATAAAATAATATAATCGTTATCAAAGCTATTCTCTGTGTTATATTCTCCACTATTAACAGAATAGTAATTATTGTTTGTTTGGTCTATTGTTTGATCTGTGCAAAATACTTTGTCTTTATATATTGTAGCCCCAGACAATAAAACCTCTAAATTGTAAAACTCCCCTTCTACAAGAGTGCCAAAAGTACCAGTAAAACTCATAAAATTTTTATCTGTCGAGGCTGTAGCTGTTGTATTTACTACACCGCCTGTACTTTCGTTTGTTAGTTTTAGATTAATAGTCCCAGCAAAAAAAGTCCTAGGTATGATCTTTAAGGCCTTAGTGCCGCTTGTTGTAATAATCTTCATACTAATATATAAATAAAATTAAAATATTTTGTATAAAAAAAAGCCCCCCAAAAGGAAGGCTAATTTTAAATATAAATAAACTACTATGCTGGTGTGATAGGAGATGCACTTGCTACGTCTGGAGCAGTACAGAAAAACGGAGGGAAGACCTCTGTTGCTACAACTGTCAATGTGAAGCCCTGTAAATCTCCAGGGGCAGCACCAGTAACAATTGTTCCAGCAGTAACCTCACAGCCGTTATCTCGACCTAGTAAAAGTCTTTTAGTGTTTCCGGCACCGTCTTGAAATAACTCAACTACGTAGTGCGCTCTTCCTCTGTTTAAGAGTTTTAGCTCTTCTTGAGTTGCTACGTCTAAGTTCTGAAATGTGATGTTTAAGGTACTTTCGTAAAAAGTAGTCCCATTGTCTCTTGAACTTGTTACAGCAGTCTCAAGGCTACTTAAAGCCCCTTGTACTTCAAACTTAAAGAATTCTGCACTGTTATCCGTAGGCAGTGTTATTGTTCCGCTTGAGTCCCCTAAAGCAGCAATAGTGTCGCTGTAGTCTAGTATGTAAATATTGTTGATTCCAGCAAAGGCGGTCTTACATCCTACCCCTCTACCTTTTGTGATTGCACAAGCCATAATTGTTAAAAATTTTTTTTGTAACTTACTGAAAATCAATAAGTTAGGTTAATATTAAAAAAGGGCAGGCAGTTTTGCCCACCCTTCTTATGTTAGTTAATTGTTGTTATTAATCGTAAAGAACTACGTCTGCACCAATTCCTAGCTGTACACCAGCTGTGTAACGCATTACGATGCGATAGTTCTGACTTCCGTCTAGAGGTGCCATATCAATAACTCGTACTTCGTTTCTGTCATCTAGTAGACCAGTTCCAAAGAATAAGTTAGATTGTCTTGCTGCGATAGCGCAGTTGTCTCTTAGTCCGCTAGTTGGGTACAATTTAACACCGTCAAAACTTAACTCCCCACCATTGTAGAAAGTATGTGACTTAGCGTCTACACCGCTGTTTGTTGCAGCAAACCCACCTAAAGCCCGTACATAATTTTTGAAGATGTTTTGAGATACATAAATATATAAATCCTCAGCTCCGTAAACCCCTGAAGGGATAGCATCAACAATTTTGCCTAATTCAGCAACTACGTTAGCAGAAGTTGAAGTAGTCCCAGTGACATCGTTTACTGTTGCATCTGCAAGGGCTAATTCTCTAAGTCCTTGAAAATTGCCGTCAGAGTCTGCACCGTCCCAGATATTTGATTCTGTAGCAGAAGCGACCTCAGAAGCCACTCTTGAAATAACAAAGTCAGAGAATAAAGGTGGCAATTGCTTATAAGCACTAAAACCCATCTGGGCAGATTCCCAATCCGACCGCAAATCCTTTGAGCAAATGTCCAAATTAATTTGCAATTCTTTGGGAGTCAATACTTTTTCTGTTAAAGCTAAACTTGACGTAGAAGTGTCAAAGTCACAACTTGCGTTTTTAATTAAGTTTGAAAAAGCCCCTACTTTCATAGCTGCCTTATAAGCGATGTTTGGGAGAACTGTTATTGCTCCGTCATCGATTGTCTTTGCAGCTAGTAAACTTGCTGCGATATACTTACCAGCAAACTGGCCACTGTAAGAACTTGTTACTGTTACACTCATTTTATTTTATTTTTAGTTGTTAATATTTAAGATTTTCTCCATTACTCTATCGGCAGTTGTTTTCTTTCTGTTTTGTCCCCAAGTAAATTTACCGATATTGTTTGACTCAGCCTCTGGGTTTGCCTTGATTGGCTCCGCTGCTGGTTTGTTTAGTTCTACTTGTACCTCGTCTGGGATTTCTTGTTTTGACAGTTCCTCTGTTATTAAGTTCCCTAAGTCATCGGCACTCATTTTCTCCTTGTCTTTGTGATCCATAAGGTCTTTAATATGTTTCTTGAGTTCGTCCATTTCTTTTTTAAACTCTTCTTTTGTTACATACTGTAGGCCTTCTTTCTCTTCATCTTTGTGTTCGTCTGCCTCTACCTCTTCTTTTTCCTCAGCTTTGATTTCTGCAATTAAGCCTACCTCTTCCACAAGTAAGCTACGTCCGTCCTCTAGTTCATACTCCCCAACTGGTAGGGCTACTTTCTCGTCCTCAGTAATTATAAAGACTTCTTTACCAGCCTCAAAAGAGTCTGCCTCTAAGATAGTACCGTTCTCAAGTTTTAGTTGTTCTAGCTTGACTTCCTCTGTCAAGTTTAAAACCTCTTTTATTTTAGTTATCATATTATTTGATTTCATATTAATATATAATGTTTAAAAATTAATTTTGCATTTTCATTGTGATATTTTGCCTACCCCTTGCGCCCTTAGTGAACCATCGCAGCACTCTATCTTATAAGTATTGTCCTCACATAGACAAGCTCTGCGCCCCCCTTTGGGGCTGGTTCTGCTTGGTGTTATAAATCTTTTAATTCGTCTTAACATTACTTGTCGCTCTTTGGGTGTCCTTTAGGGAGTAAATCATTGTCCCCTGTGTATTTTCTGTTTTGAGGTCTGCCGTTCTTAACTAAGTATAAAAACGCATTGACCCTAGCAAAAGCCCACTGTGAAGGAGAACTAACTCTAGGGCTTCTACTTGTATTGAAAGCCCCTAGACCTCTTTGAAATACAGCCTTAAGAGTGCCTACGTTTACGCCATAGCCTAGCTTTTTTTTGTATCTCTCGTTAAAGTCATCAGACTTCTTTTTTAAGGTGGCCTCGTCTGCCTTAGATACTTTAGCCCCTCTACTTGTAGAAGCATCCCCTTTGGCTGTCCCTTTGCCTTTAGGGTTTGGGTTCTTGGTGTCACTTTTAGGTGCCTTTGGGCTTTTTCTTATTCCGCCTCTTTCTCCTACCTCTGCCATCTTTACGCATTTACCGTCTTTTTTCTTGTAACCTTTAGGACATTTGTGTTTATACATATCCTCTTTTGAGTGGTACTCACAAGGCATATACCAAGTTTTACCTTCGTATTGGTGCTGGTGTATCCCTTCGCATCCTAAGTCCTTAGACATCTCTTTAGCTTTCTCTTCGGTTGAATAAGCAAGTCTATCGTCTATAATAGCGAAGTCATCGTTTACAACCATTGAAGCCAAACTTAACCCCCCAAACTCTTTTAGTTTTTTAGCGGCGTATCTTTTACCAGCTAAACCACCCCACAATAGATATGAAATGGTGCCACAAGCCTCTTTATCTGTCTCATCGTAATACTCTTCTGCTCTTGACAAAAATGAGTACATCCGCTTAATTGTCTCTTCGCTTATTGCTTTGCCTTGGGCTAGTTGCTGTGCTCTTATTTTGCCTACCTCTGTAGCACATTTGTTGTTTACCTTTTTGTTAAGGTCAATACCTTTTTTAGCGTTGTTCTTTACTGCATCCGGATAGTCTGTGTAACTTTCTAAAGTAGTCTTTTTACCGCTCTTGTAACGATTGTCTTTTTTGATTATTGCTGTAACTTGTTTTAGCAAGTATTCTGCTTCCTCTTCCTCAATCTTAGCTAGTTCGTCTTTTAAGGTTTTGTCTTTGGGTCGCTCCATTTTATCAGCGAAGTAGCCCTCTATTGAAAACCCTTTAACTCTTCCAGTCTTTACAAACTCATTCCAAACTTGTTCATTGTTTACTTTTACAGCGCCCACCCAAGTACCTTGGGGGAGTTCCATACCGTATAACTTAGTCTTGTCCATTTTAGGATCTTCAACAATCCAAGACTCCACTAAAGACAGTCCGTTTAGTTTGTGCTGGTGTTCTAAGGTTGAGTTGTTTTGTTTGCCTTGTTGTAAGAACATTTGCGAGGCTTTTAAGACCGTATCTTTTGAGAAATATATATAATACTCGTCTTTGCCGTTACGTCTGTATATAGGCTTGTTTGGGACAAGTAAAGCCCCTAATAAAATACGTTTCTCTTTGTTTACCTCTGCAAGTTTAAACTCTTGTGATTTAAGGGCTACAAAGTCCTCTTCAATAGCTGGGTTTTCTACAACTGAAATAGCCTCAATCCCTATTTCTTGCTCTTCATCAATGATAAGTTCTACAATTCGCATATTAATATATAAGTATTTTTAATTTATTTTGTTTTTATCAAAAAAGATGTATATTTGCAGTATTAAGATCTACGAAATTTTAATACTTACGGATTGAGCTACTTTTTACAAGTGGCTCTTTTTTTTATAATGTAGCTCCCTCGACTATGTTGTTTTCTAGGCTCTGTGCGGTTGTAACGTCATTTGCTACAACAAACGCTTGTACTGGTTGCTGTGTCTGTCCACCTATTGCGTCTGCTAGTTGGCTTGTTTCTGTAGCCCCAACTACGTTAAAGGACGGTGCTTGTGAGTCTCCGCCTCCGCCTCCTAAACCTCCAGCAGAACCGCCACCCCCACCTCCCCCACCAAGTCCAGGGATTGCTTGAGCTGCTATTGTTGCTATTGAAGTTGCCGCAGATAGTTTTGTGCTTAAAATACCTTTTGCAGTCGCTACAGCTTGTTTTATATATAAGGGGTTTGGTATTG
>Ga0209348_1000645_pt1 | contig 17808 bp, 19 predicted proteins | sample ETNvirenome_2_30_FD_184065 | JGI IMG/M metagenome (GOLD analysis project Ga0209348, IMG submission 184065) | Marine viral communities from the Pacific Ocean - ETNP_2_30 (SPAdes) (version 2) | ecosystem: Environmental > Aquatic > Marine > Oceanic | place: Pacific Ocean | collected 2013-06-22
CAATGTAAAGAAATATTACCAAAAGGATCTATTATTGTATTTCCTAGTTTTGTGTGGCATAGAGTTAAACCAGTAACATCAGGCACAAGATATAGTCTTGTGGTATGGCATTTAGGGAGGCCTTTTAGATAATGTATATAAATAGTTATTTTCCAACTGTAATATGGAACGAGGAAAAACCAGAGTTTGTTAAATCATTAAACAAAGCATCTAATAAATATATTAAAGATGCAAGAAACAGAGAAAAAAAATTTATAAAAGAACACGGTGACTTTGGAAGATCATATCATTCAACACCAATTACAGCTGATAATGATTTTTTAGATTTTAGAAACTATATTGGTCAAAAATCTTGGGAGTATTTAGATCATCAAGGTTATGATATGTCACAATATACGACTATGTTTTCTGAATTATGGGTACAGGAGTTTGCTAAAAAAGGTGGTGGACATCACTCTGCACACATACATTGGAATCAACACGTATCGGGTTTTTACTTTTTGAAGTGTAGTGATAAAACATCTTATCCTATATTTCACGAACCAAAAACTGGTGCAAGATGCACAAAATTAAAAATGAAACCAGACTTAAAAGGTATATGGGCAGGTCACGAACAATTTCATATAAAGCCAAAACCAGGAACATTAATTATATTTCCAGGATACTTGGAACACGAATATGCGGTAGACCATGGTAAAGAACCATTTAGATTTATACATTGGAACATACAAGCTGTTCCTAAAGAAATGGCTAAAGATGTTTAAAAAGAAAAAGTATACAGTTATTCGTCAAGCGATATCACAAGATCTTGCAATTTTTGTTGCAAATTATTTTAGAATGAAAAAACAAGTGTATGATACTTTTTGTCAAACTAAATATATTTCTCCTTTTGAAGAAACGTTTGGAGTTTATGAAGCGCCAAATGATCAAATACCAAATACATATTCTCATTTTGCAGATATTGCTATGGAAACTTTATTACTTAAATGTCAACCAGGTATGGAAAAAGCAACAGGATTAAAACTATATCCTGCATACACGTATGCACGAATCTATAAAAAAGGTGACATATTAAAAAGACATAAGGATAGATTTAGTTGTGAGATATCTACAACTATGAATTTAGGTGGTGATGATTGGCCTATATATTTAAGTCCAAATGAGAATGTAGGCGCTCCAGACGGTAAAAATATTACTGCAGCTAGCAAAGCGAAAGGAGTTAAAGTAGATTTAAAACCGGGAGATATGCTAGTTTATAGAGGTTGTGAGCTAGAACATTGGCGAGAAAAGTTTAAAGGTAAAGAATGCGTACAAGTTTTTCTGCATTATAATAATCGTAAAACACCAGGGGCAAGAAATAATATGTTTGATACCCGTCCACATTTAGGTCTTCCTTCTTGGTTTAAACGATGATATAATTCTTAGATGGGGGCTGTGTCACCACCACATACCACACAGTCCCCTTTTAAGGAAATTTATGAGTTTAGGATTTGACGCAATATCAGCATTACCATTTGCTACATCAGGACCCGATTCAGATGTAGCAGTAGTCGTAACAGGCAATCAAGTAACAATTAGTATTGGTAGCGCTGGAGTTATTGCAGACTCTGTTACAGAAAACTTAACACCAAATCAAGTAACTTTAGGTCTTGGAACTTTAAGTATTAGAACAGATGTAGATCACACTGTTACAGGTTCACAAGTAACTTTAAATATAGGTAATTTTACCGTTAGCACAGCTGTTGATGTTTTACCATCAGGTGTTGACTTGACCTTGGCGACTGGTAATGTTACAATAACTGCTGACGCAAATATAAGTCCTACAGGTTCTCAGTTAACATTAGATACAGTAGAACCAGGAGTTATTACATGGAACGATATAGTACCAGGAGCAACAATGGTTTGGACACCAATAAAACCTTATTAATATGGCATCAACTTATTCAACAGATTTATCATTAGAACTTGTAGCAACCGGTGAGAAAGCTGGTCTATGGGGCACAATTACAAACACTAATTTACAATTATTACAAACAGCAGCATCTGGTTATGTAGAAGTAACTTTAAGTTCTGGTAATGTAAACTTAAGTTTAGCTGATGGAGACGCAACCGCAAACGGTAAAAATCTTTATATTAAAGTTACAGGAACTTTATCTGGTAATGCAAGTTTAACAATGCCTGCGACTACATCTGGTGGTAATGCTAATAGAGTATTTTTTGTAGAAGATGGAACTACTAGAGGGGGAGCTGGTGATAGTTATACAGTAACTTTACTTACAACGGGTCAAAGTGCATCTACACAAGTGCCTCTTCCTGAAGGTGCAACAGTTTTAGTTTATTCTAGAGGTAGTGTTCCAGCTACAACTTTAGGTATGATGGAAAAAGGGTTTACAACGGTAACTGCAGCAAGTAAAACTGCATACACGGCAGTTCCTGGTGATCAAATAGGTGTAGATACAGTTGCTAATATTGTAACAATTACTTTACCTGCCGGAGCAGTTGGTGATGAAATAGTTATTATGGATGTATCGGCATCAAATGGTTTTGGAACTAACAAATGTATTGTAGCACCAAATGGATCAGATAAAATTCAAGGCACAGCTGCATCAGTAGATCTTACAACTAACAATCAATCAGTCACACTTTTCTACACTGGTTCTAATAAAGGCTGGCAATTTAAAACTAATACAGCATAGGAGTAAAGGATGCTTACGAAAATTAAGTTTGCTCCTGGTATTGACAAACAAGACACAGCTGTTGGAGCTGAAGGTCGTTGGGTTGATTCAGACAATGTTAGATTTAGATATGGACTACCAGAAAAAGTAGGTGGTTGGCAATCGTTACTTACAGATTCGTTAGTGGGGGTTGCTAGAAAACAACATGCTTTTGTAGATAAAGAAGGAAATAGATACGTAGCTATTGGTACAGATAAATTTTTAATTGTATATTTTGAAGGTCAATTTTTTGATGTTACACCTCTTTCAGCTTCCATAGCAGGAGCTACATTTACTTTTAATGGTACTACCACAATAACTATTACAACATCCTCTGCACATAATCTAGAAGATGGTGACATTGTTTTATTTGATAGTGTAACTCTACCTAGTGGCACAGGATTAAACGCTTCTGATTTTGAAGATAAATTATTTCAAGTTATATCAACACCTACAGCAACTACTTTTACAATTACATTTACAAGCTCTGGTTCTGCTGCATCGGGCGGTAGTGTAACTTTAAAACCTTATGAAAGAGTGGGCCCAGCCGCTCAAACTTATGGTTATGGTTTTGGTATTAGTCAATATGGTGGTACGGTTCAAGGCGCACAAACAACAACTCTTAACGGAGCGTTGCTCGCGGATACGGCAGGTACAGGTGGATCGGGGACAGCAATAACTTTAACATCAGTTACAGGTTTTCCAACAGGCGGTGGAACAATTGCGGTAGGAACAGAATTGATAACTTACACAGGAGTAAGTTCAAATGATTTAATAGGTATCACTAGAGGAGCAAAAGGAACTGCAGTGTCAGGAACAACAGGACAAGCTCATAGCAGTGGTGCAACCGTAACTAACGCTACAGATTTTTCTGGATGGGGTGATGCAGTAAATGCAGCAACAGTTACTCTTGAACCTGGACTTTGGTCATTAAGTAATTTTGGTGATGTGTTAATTGCAACTATTGCAAACGGTAAAACATTTACTTGGGATGCCTCTATTACAGCTAGATTATCTACACGCGCTTCTACAACTACATCTGGATTTGAAACTACAAATAATCCAACAGCTACTAGAGTAACTTTAATTTCACCAACAACACGTCACTTAATTCATTTAGGAACTGAAACAACCGTTGGTTCAGCAGCCACACAAGATGATATGTTTATAAGATTTTCTGAAGATGAAAATATTAATTCATACACACCAATTGTAACTAATACTGCTGGTACACAAAGATTACAAGATGGTACAAAAATTATGGGTGGTTTGGTTGCAAAAGAAAATATTTTAATATGGACTGACAACGCATTGTATACAATGAAATTTGTTGGAGCTCCATTTACATTTGGATTTGAACAAGTAGGTACAAACTGTGGATTAATTGGTAAGAATGCAGCTATTGAAATTGATGGTGTTGCATACTGGATGGGTAATAATGGTTTTTTCTCTTTTGATGGTACAGTTAATACATTGCCTTGTTCTGTTGAAGATTTTATTTATGACGACATTGATACCACTAAAGGTCAACAAGTTAATGCAGGCATTAATAATCTATTTACAGAAGTAGTGTGGTGGTATCCAACATCAGGATCTGATTTTAATAATAGATATGTTGTTTATAATTACGGACAAGACAATGCAAGATTACCAATGGGTAACTGGTATACAGGTACAAATACAAATTCTATAAGAACAACTTGGATTGATTCATTAGTTTATCCTAAACCATACGCCACTGCGTATAACAGTTCTGGCACAGGAACATTTCCATCGGTTATTGGTGAAACAGGATTAGGACAAAGTGTATTATTTGAACACGAAACGGGGACCGATCAAGTTAATCCAGATGGTAGTGTAACAGCTTTAACATCTTTTATACAATCATTTAGCTTTTCTTTACAAAAAGATCAGAGTGAAGTATTTCTAGCTATGAGAAGATTTTTACCTAACTTTAAAGTATTGACTGGTAATAATCAAGTTACTTTATCTGTAAAAGATTTTCCTGCTGATAGTGATACACAAACAACATTAAGCCCTTTTACAATTACTTCAAGCACAACTAAAGTTGATACTAGAGCTAGAGGACGATATGCAAATATAAAAATAGAAAATACTGGTGTAGGTGAATCATGGAGATTTGGTACCTTTCAAGTAGATTTACAACCTGATGGAAGAAGAGGATAATGACAAAAGTAGTAGTAAGATTACCAGAACCTAAAAAAGAATATAGTGAAGATAACCAAAGACAAATTAACAGAGCATTAAATACAATTATTGAACAATTAAACTCTACATATTTAACACAATTAAAAGAAGACCAAGAACGATTTACTTGGTTAGGATTAGGATAATGGCAAATATATATAAAAATGATAAAGTAAGTTTAACAACCACAGATGTTACAGCACTATACACAGTGCCATCAAACTCAAGAGCTATTGTTAAATCGCTTTTAGTTGCAGAGGATGCAGCAGGATCCGCGGTGGTCAAGGTAACATTAACTAATGCAGCAGGCACAGCTTTTGTAGTTGATAATGATGTGACTCTAACATCAGGTCAAAAAGAACAAGTATTAAGCGAACCATTAATTATGTTGGAAAGCGAGATATTAAAGGTGCAAGCCACAAGTGGTAATGTGGATGTTATTGCATCTATATTAGAAATTAATAGGGAGGATAGATAATGCCGTTTATAGAAACAGAAGCTTCTGTTAGGTATGAAACAATTAATGGTAAAAGAGTGCCAGTAATTACACCTAAAACAGAAGTTACTTTAACTAATACAGTTACGGGTCAAGAGTATATGTCTGATGCAGAAGCCATGGCAGATGTGCAAAATCCAAGCACAAATACTAAATCAGAGCATATAAGAAGAGACGTAAATGTAACTGTAGAAGAAATAAAGATAGGTGCTGGCTTTAATATCAGCGATTGACGTATGTTTAAAAACCTTGTAAATTGTGCTATACTCGCCTATTTACAAGCTTTGCGGACTTGCTTTGATATCAATAATATAAGAAGAAACGTATGGGATTACTTAAAAAATTAACAAGACCTATTTCGCGTGTACTAGATAAGCTAGTGCCAAACGAAATCAAACCAGCATTACCATTCTTAGCTGCAGCCGCGCCATTTATGGCTCCAGGTATTATGGGTATTGGTGGTAATACGATGTTATCTAGAGCATTAGTGTCTGGTGGTTTAAACTTAGGAGCACAACTTGCACAGGAAGGAAGTGAAGGAGAGTTTAGTCCATTATCAGTAGCACTTGCTTCTGGTATTGGTGCACTAACAACACCTGGAAGTCCAGGTAAAGCAATAGGAGTGGATAAACCAGTTGCAGGTTTTGACAGTCCAGTTTATGCTAGCGGAACCCAAACACCAAGCGCAGCACAATTTCTTGAAGGCAAAGCAGCTGGTATGAAACCAGGATTTATAAAAAGCGGATTAGAAGGTTTAGCTACAGGTTCAGAAAAATTAATTGGTTTATCTGAAGGTTTAGCAACTGATGGTATATTAAGTAAAGCAGGAGCTAAAGCATTATCCATACCACTTACACAAGGTACAATTGATTTAGCAACAGCAGAAACTAGACGATTAGAAAAAGAACAAGCTAGAGAGGATGCATTAGCAGCAGCAGAAGGATTAGCAGATGATGCAGACAGAGCTTTAGCTATAAGACAATTTATGGAGGCTGCTGGATATTTTAGTGAAGATGAAATTGCAGAGACTATTAGCGCAGCGGGATATAAAGATGGTGGTATAATAGGTTTACAAGTAGAGATGATTGAAGGTAAAAAAGATGGAGGTCTAATGGATCTTGGTGGTAAAGAAATGGATTTAAGAGGTGGTGGTTTTGTACCAATAGGTAAAAAAGAAAAAGCAGATGATGTACCTGCAAGATTAAGCAAGAACGAATTTGTAATGACTGCTGATGCAGTTAGAGGTGCAGGTGGTGGAAATATTAATGAAGGTGCTAAGAGAATGTATGAAACAATGAACAGATTAGAGGCGAGGGCATAATGTCAACAACAACTACAGTAACAAAACCAGCACCGATAATAGAGGGTGCACTTACATCCTTTCTTGAGACGATCAAAAAACTACAACCAGGTACGATACCTGCTGGTGGTTTTACAGGGATAGATACAACTAAATTTGCACCAACGATTGCAGCAGAGTCACAACTACAAAAAGACGCGCGAACCGCGGCTGCTGGATTAGATACATTAGTAGGACCACAAGCTTACGAACAATTCATGTCACCTTATCAACAAGAGGTGATCGATACAACATTATCAGAATTTGACAGACAACAAGCAATTGCAGATACAGCAAGACGAGATAGAGCCATACAAGCTGGTGCTTATGGTGGTGGACGAGAAGGTGTTCTTGCAGCAGAAGCAGCAAGAGGCGCAGCAACTGGTAGAGCAAACTTACAAGCACAATTATTAGCACAAGGATTTCAACAAGCACAAGCAGCGGCAGCACAAGATTTAGCTGCAAGACAAGGTTTAGGACAATTCCAAACTCAACTAGGTCAAGCAGGTCAAGCACAACAACAAGCGATTCTTGATGCAGCGGCAGCGGCTGAAAGAGAGAGACAGTTTCAACCATTTACACAAATAGGTTTAGTAGGACAACAACTCGCACAAATTCAACCAGGAGCATTCCCGACACAAACAGTCGGATATGCACCGCCGGCACCACCAGCAAGTCCACTAGCCACAGCACTCGGTGTAGGTAGTGGTATTGCTAGTATCGGTTCTAAATTAGGAATTTTTGGCTAATGAGCAGAATATTAAGACGACCAATGTTTAGAGGTGGCCGTGTCGATAGTCGCGGAACGGGGATTACATCTGGTTTAGCAGGTGGTGGTAGAGTTGGTATGTTTGAAGGTGGTATATCCACAGCTATGATGGAAGAGTTAACAGGAGGTTCAAATACTAAAAGATCTATTGGAGGTCGTTCTATGTACAGTAGACCAATAGGACCACCAAGAGGTGGATTATCTGGCGGTAATATATTTCAAAGAGCTTTAGTTAAAGCTAAAAATATTCCATATTTAGGAAAAGTTGTAAGACCTTTGTTTGGAGGATTAGGGGGTGGTGGAACATTAGCATCTGGAGCAGCAGGTTTATATGCAGCCGGTGCGGGAGCCGGAATAGGACTAGGAAAATTAGCAGACTTTTATGCAAAATCTACATACACACCTGAAGGGTATAAAAGATTAAAAGAAATAAGTTCAATACCTTTTTCTATGGATGAAACAAATATAGATGTAGGAGAAGATTTAGCATATATAGCAGAGGGTAATAAAATAGGTGAGGCACCTGGTTTCTTCCCTAGAGGTGGTAAAAAGAAATTTTTTGAAGATAAAGGTTTAGATTCTGAAACAGGTTTACCAAAAGAAATAGATGATTTTGAAGTAAGCGGTGAAGCTGCAAAAGTTGAACCAGGTAAAACAGCTGTAGATGCTATATTTTCTGGTGGAGAAAAAAGAGCTACTGCTAAAAAACAAGCAGAAAATATATTAAGTGATGATACTATTTTAAATAAACAAAATACAGCTAATGAGGAATTAACATTAGAAGAAATTAAAGATACACTTGGATATAAAAAAGCATTTAGAAGAGATCTAGGTGATACATTTGGTAGAGCAGCGGCAGCATTTATAGGTGCACCAAGTTTAAGTGAAGGTGCTCAAAAATTCTTTGAAGCTGAATCTAAAACAGGCCCTGGTAGAGCAGAGAAAATAGAAACTGCTGCAGCCACATTCTTATTGAAAGATAAGCAACAGACAAAACAAAACAAGGCAATGATAGATCAACTTAAAGCTAAGATAGATTATCAAATAGAAAGAGGAGATGAGATTAGTATAGAGAAAAGTATTCTAGCTGCAACTAAAGGTGGAACAGGAAGTAACAAAGAAATAATAAGAGGTATTCAAGGTGCTACCTCTCCAAACACAGGTAAAAAATATAAATTTGCAGGAATTGTAGATAGAGAGGGTTTAAAGAAAAAAATAGGCACAGCTGAAGTTGGAGATACTTTTATTGTTCAAGAAAAAGTAAAAGATTCAATAACAGGTGCTGATACAACTGCAAGAATAATAGTAGAAATTCAAAGAGATGGGTCAGCTAAACCAATTTATAATCTTGGATAGGAAACCAATATGTCAAAATTTGACGCTGAAATAGATGCTTTATTTCCTAGTCTTGGATCAGAAACAACTAAAGAAACAGAAAAAGATACAGCTAAACTATTTGGTAAAGATGTAGGTGTTAGTAGTTTAGGATCTTTCTTTGCTGGTATTGGCTCCGGTTTATTTAAAATACCAGAAGGTTTTGTTTCAATAGGTGCAAACTTAATAGATTTAGGTGCAGACACAAACACAGCAGAAAAAGTAGAAAAGTTTTTTGCAACAATAAATCCATTTGATGAATATGCAGAAGCAACAACCGCTGGTAAGATTAGTGAAATTTTAACTAACATTGCTATACCTGCTGGTGTCGCTGCAAGAATAGCAAGCACTGCAACTAAAGGTGCATTGGCTGCAAAAAAATCAGGTAACTATTTTAAATTATTAGATGATGATGGTCTTCCAATTATGGAAGGAATTAAAAAAGGACAACAATTAGCTAAATTAAATAGAAAAGGACAAGCTCTTCAATTAGGCGCTGGTGCTGTAGGAGCTGGAGTAGGTGAAGCAATTTTTGTTTCTGACCCAGAAAAGGTAGGAACGTTTGGTGATTTGTTTGATGTGGGTCCTACTAAATTAAAAAGAGGTGATGACTATGATCCAGAAAGAGAATTATATAATAGATTAAAACTTGGAATAGAGGGAGCTGCATTTACGGGTATATTAAGTTTGGCTGGTTCTGGTGTTAAACAATTAGCAGATTCTACAAAAGCAGGACGTGTTGCACAAACAAAAATAGGTAGAGCTTTAGACTATGTATCTCAAAGATTAAGACCACGTAGTGGTAAAAATCCTGAATACTTTGAAAAAGAAATGGCATTTAAAGGATTAAGTGCGGGTGATTTAAATAAATCTCAAAATCTTGCTTTTAGATTAGACGATCAAATAGATTCTATTATACCTTTTTTAGATAGAGCTAATGTATTTTCTGGTAAAGCTGCTGCATCTCAAACAGCAATTGCAAAACAATTAAATAAAACTTTATTATCTGGATTAGATAGCATTGATGATACTGCCTTTGGTAAAACAATTGCAAGAAACCCAAAAACAGGTGAGCCCCTTATTGATAAACAAAGTTTTAGAGAATTAAAAGCAAAAGCTTTATCAAGAGGTTTATCTGAAGAAGAAGCGATTAAAGAAGCTACTAAGAATGCTAAAAAAGAAGAAACACTACAAGTCATTCTTCCTAAAATTAGTGCTGAAGAAGCAAGTAAATCAATTAACTTAATTAATAAAGAAGCGAAAAAATTTGGTAAAAGTTTAACTAAAGCAGAACAACAAGGTTTTATAGATACTTTAGAAGAAATGAGACAAGGTTGGGGTGATTTATTATCTATTGAAGGTCGATCTTTAGATATGACTAAACCTTTACAAGGTAAATCTGTATTTCAAAAATGGAAAGAATTATTACCCAAAACATTAAGTGATAGATTAGATGTAGGTTATAAAGTATTTCAAAATAATCCCATAAGTGTGCTTGATAATGTTAAACCTGCTAAACAATTAATAATTGATGCAGAAAAAAATATAAAAACTATTGCTAGTAATTTACCTACACCTGTTAAATTGACAAATACAGAAGCTAAAAAAATTGTAGCAGATATTTATGAATCAGCTTTTATTGATAAAAAATTACCTTTAACAAACAAAGGTAGTGTATTATTTAAAATTCCAGATTATTTTATAGATAAATCATTTGCCCAAAGAGCAGCTAAATTTCCAAACAAACAATTAATACAACTTACTCCTGAAACACAAGCTCTAGCAAAAAAACTTTTAGGCAAAGATGAAAGTGCAATGTCTACAATTTTAAATGGTACTAATATGTTATCTACTGTTATTAGAAGAGATGATTTTTATAGAACTTTAAGAAGAACTTCTGAAGATATAGCGGTTGCAAGATCGGCTAGAATAAAAGAATTAATTGACCAAGGATTTAGCGCAGAAGAAGCTTCTCGAAGAGCGCCTATTCAAACTTTTTTTAATACTGAAGAAGAATTAATAAAAGCTACTGGGGCGCGGACAGGGGATTATAGAAGAATTGGAACTATATCTCAAAGAGGTGAAGAAGGATTAGAACAAATAAATCCTTTAACAGACAGATCAAAACAAAGATCTTTACTAGAAGGGGAGTTAGATCCTAAAACAGGTGAATCTATTTGGGCACAAAAACAAAATAGAGTTTTACGTAAACCTGGTGTTCCTGAATTACTTAATCAATTTGATGCAGGTATAAATGTTAAACCAGGAGAGACAGTAAGTTCTTTTTTAAAAAGAATGCAAAGAGATGAAGTGCTTGAAGATGTTGCTAGTATTAATCCATTAACAGGATTGTGGACATTAATAGGCAATGCTGATGCTTTGTATAATGTAAATAAAAATATAATAGGTCCTAAAAGTGGATTTGCTGGACGATTGTATGCAAACTTAGTTTTATATCCTAAAGCTACTTCACAAATGGCAAAAACAATTTTATCTCCTTTTACACATATGCGTAACTTTTTAAGTGCAGGAGCTTTTGCAACAGCTAATGGTCTTATACCTTTCATAGGACCGGGTGAGGGGGCAGCAAGAAAAGCATTAAGAGCTTTACAATTAGGACCAAGAACTAAAGAAGGAAATGCTATCTATCAAGAACTATTACAACGAGGTGTAGTAAACTCTCAAGTTCAGTTAGCAGATTTACAAGCGTTATTAAAAGATGTTAACTTTGGTTCTTATCTAGGATCTATAAAAGCATTTGATAAATTAGCAAAAGGTTTATCTAGAGTTAAAAGATTTGCTCAAGATGCATACACAGCTGAGGACGATTTTTGGAAAATATTTTCATACTTTAAAGAACAAGATAGATTGTTTCAAGCATATAAAAAAGCAGGTATTGCAGAAGGTAGTAACTTTGTAAATCTTGCAGGTCAAACAGTAAAATTTAATAGAGAAGCTGTAGCTGATGAGGCAGCAAGAATAGTAAGAAATAATATTCCAAACTATGCTTATGTATCTGATTTTGTAAAAGGTTTAAGACAATATCCAGTAGGAAATTTTGTATCGTTTCCTGCAGAAATAATGAGAACAGGTACAAACATTGTTCAAAGAGGTATAGATGAATACTTTTATTCTGTAACTTTACCAAATAAAAAAGTTGTATATCCATTAAGAACAATTGGTCTTACTAGGTTGTTAGGTATGGGAGTAACAACAGCTGCAGTTCCTTATGCTGCGGTATCTGCAGGCCAAGCTTTATACGATGTAAGTAGAGATGAATTAGAAGCTATTAGAAGATACGTTCCTAAATGGTCTAAAAATTCTACATTAATACCTTTAAAAGGTGAAGATGGTAAATTTAAATATGTAGATTTTTCTCATATGAACGCTTACGATACTTTAACTAGACCTATTCAAACAGTTATTAATAGAGTCCAAGCAGGTGAACAAGACAAAGATGGAATTATGGATGATTTTGTTTTAGGTTTATTTGAATCAACAAAAGAATTAGCAGCACCATTTATTACAGAATCTATTTGGACAGAAGCGCTTGCAGATTTATATATAAGAGGTGGTGAAACAAGAGATGGTTTTAGAGTTTACAATGAAAACGACAGTAGAGGTAATCAAATTTATAATAGTTTAGCTCATTTAGTTAAATCACAAGCTCCTCTTAACTATCAACAATTAAAAAGAATTGGATTATCAATAAAACCTGATGATGACTTAGGTAGATTTGATGCACGTGGTAGAGAATATGAATTTGGAAATGAATTAGCTGGTATTATTGGTGCTAGAGCTGTGGAGATAGATCCAGCAAATTCTATTAAATATAAAGTTGCAGATTATTCAAGAGGAACTAGAAACTCAAAAGCTTTGTTTACTAGAACAATGTTAAAAGGTGGACCTGTAACACCAGAGGAAATATTTGATGCTTATATTAATGCTAACAGAGCTTTATACAAAGTACAAAAAACTATGTCTGATGATATTAAAGCAGCTCAAACTTTAGGTTTATCAGATGATCAATTATATACAGAGGTAGCTGAAAGAATAGGTGGCCCTAACTTTAGATATTTGTCTGAAGATTTATTTAGACCAATGAAAATAAGTTTAGGAAGTTTAATTGGATTTCAAGAAATAGCTGATGAATTAGGTATAATAAATCCTATTGATGCAGTCATAGATACAATAGAAGAATTAAGGTCTTCATTAAGTAATTATTCATTATCAAATGAATCAATACCTGACATAAATAATCCTTTTAAAAATTTACCTAAACCAGATCTTGGCCCTGTTAGCCAATTACCACCTCTTGTATCCGGTGCAAATCCTGCTATTGTACAAGCAAATACAAGATTTGGCTCATTACCAAGAGCTCAGCAATTAGAGGAAATAGACAAATTATTTAATTAATTATGGCAATAGAACCTAAAACAACCAGAGAACACATTTTATCTTTGTATGGACACATATCAGGTGTCAAGAAAAATTTAAAACACGTACACGAAGATGTAGAAAATTTGGGAGGCAAGATAGATAAGATCTATTGGGTTCTTTTGACTGTGGCGGGTACTGCAGTACTCTTCGTATTGGAAAGGTTAATAAATTAATGAATCTTACACGTAATTTTTCTTTATTAGAATTAACTAAATCAGACACTGCTATCAGAAGGGGCATCGATAACAACCCCAATGCTGATCAAATAGAAAAATTAAAAACACTATGTGAAAATATTTTGCAACCAATACGTGACCACTTCGGCAGAGTTAAAGTGACTAGCGGATTCCGTAGCCCAGAATTATGCACTGCTATTGGTAGTTCTGTAAATTCACAGCACGCCAAAGCTGAGGCCGCAGACTTCGAAGTGATAGGCGTAGATAATGCTGAACTCAGTGATTGGATACATAAAAATTTAGATTACGATCAGTTGATCTGCGAGTTCTACACTCCCGGAGAACCCAACTCGGGGTGGATCCACTGCAGCTATGTGCCTGAAGGTAGACGTGCATCCTATTTATGGGCATACAAATCAGAGGGTAAAACAAAATACAAACCGATAATTGGTTCTGCAAAAGATTTAATCTAACGACACATACATCCAAAAAAATATCCACTACCATCATTCATTACGTGAAGATTTATGCTTTCTACATATCCAGTTAATTTTAATCTTAATATGTCACATAAATCAAAACAATCTACTTCAGAAGTTACAACAATTCCTTCCATAATTTCTTTTGTAACAGGAATTAATTGATATAAGCCATCGTTTAAAATTATAAGTTCCATTAAAACAATACCGGTTCTAATACAAAGTCAAAAGATAAAATTCTTTTTTTAAATTTTATTTTATTTGGTTCTGAATAATGCCATAAATGTTGTGGCACTATCATTATATCTCCAGGTTTAACTTGTGGTGTGTATAAAACACTTTGATCATTTTCATTATTCCAAGGTTGTATGTAAGTAGTTTTAGGTGAGTCTGGTTTCATATCTAAATAAAGTATGCCACAATAACCTGTTGAACTATGGTTATGTGGTACGTGATAATCACCTTTATGGTAAACAACAGACCAAACTCTTTGCAATAAAATTTTAGAATTAAACTTTGCTCTAATTAAACTAAACTCATTTTTAAATATTTCTCTAAATTCTGTATTGATACTGCATTTATTTCTATTGCTAGCAAAATTAGCTTGAGGCATTTCAGGATATCGTTCTAAAACTTTTTCTAATTTTTTCTTTTTGTTTTTAAAATCAATGCATTTAATTTTAAAAAACTCTATTTTAAATACAGGCTCTATCTCGTATTTTATATCCATTCTTTTAACTCCTCACCCATAATTTGTGTTGCTATATTTATCTTTTTACGCAACGCTTTTCTAATCTTTTCATCTACAGTTTTTGGTGCTATAAGATCGATATATGTCACCGCCTTTTTTTGACCTATTCTATGCGCTCTGTCTTCTGACTGCAGTCTTTTTTCTAAGTCATATCCATTAGAATAATAAATTACATTGTTAGCAGCAGTTAATGTTATCCCATACCCACCAGTTTGTGGATTACCCACAAAGAATCTTACGGGTGAGTTTGGGTCTTGAAATTTTTCTATATTTTTTTGTCTTTGTTCTGCCGGAATCGCGCCATAATATTGAACAATGGAATCTAATCCATATTTTTTAGAGATAGCATTTACTATTCTTTTTACATCATAGACATAATTAGCCCATATTATTGCCTTACCTTCGACTTCCTCTAAAACTTCTAATAGGGCATCAATACGATTATTTTTTATTTCTGTAATCGTTTCATCATCATTCTTTAGGTGCCCACAAGTGATTTGATGCAAACGCATTAGTTGTGTTAATACGTGAGGTGCGGTTGCCATTTTGCCGTTTAGTTGAGCGAGGGCCGCGGATTTCATTGTAGCATATGTTTTCTTTTGGTCTTCCGTTAGTTCTACTTGTCTTTCTACATATGTTTTTTCTGGTAGATCTAAACAGTCTTGTTTTAATACGCGATCAGAAAATTTCTTTAATATCTCTGATAACTCATCTAATCTTCTATATCCTGCAGGTATCTGCACTCTTCTACCACCAAAGTTTCTATCTACCATAACTGCATACCTATTTCTAAATGTATAAAAAGAACTAAAACCTAATAATTCTTCATCGAGAAAACCACATTGTGTATATAAATCTAATGGTGATTTAGTTACTGGTGAACCTGTAAGAATACGTCTGTACTTTGCAAGCTTACCTAAATTACAAATAGCTTTTGTTCTTTTTGCAGTTGGTGTTTTTATAGTTGTAGACTCATCAACAGCCATCATAGTTTTATGACAGTTTAAAAATTTTACAGCAAACTCAAGACCTTTTTTAGTCGAGAACGCTTCTACATTCATTATAAGGATGTGAAGGTCATAGTCTACTTTAAACAATTGTTGATACTCTTTATCCTTTGCTTTGGATGTAGTCGCAGTCCATAATACCGTTTTGTGATCTATGTGCCTAGCTAAATGATTTGGTATTTCTTGAGAAAACCAGTTTCTATAAACACCCTTTGGTGCTATAATTAACGCCCCATTTATTTTACCTTTATCATAAAGCATAGCCATATTATCAACTAATACTTTTGATTTACCTGTACCCATCTCCATAAAATAGGCAAACTCTTTTTTATTCCACGACTTTTCTAATGCACTTAATTGATGTGCATAAGGCTTTGTTTTAAATTTATATTTCATAATTTTTTTCTTCTTTCTAGTTGACAATTATATATAACCTATGCTAAACGATGTCAAGAAGTAAGAAATGAAAAATAAAATATTTGAGTTATATAAACCAAGATCTTTAGAAGAGTTTTTAGAATTTTATAAAAACAACCCTAAAGAGAAATTTGTTTATGTGATTCAACAACCAGCGCCTAACATAAATATATTAAGTGCGTCTGACTTTGGTTACCTTGTAATATGTTTGCCTAATAGAGATCAGGCAATATTATCTACTGCACCTTATGTACAGAAGATGAAAAAAAATTTACAAGACTTTCGTAAAGAAGATTACTTGCTTGCTGTAGGAGATCCTGTTATCATAGGTATATCTACGGCTGCTGTAAGTGAAGTAACTAACGGACAGTTTAATATGTTGAAGTGGGACAAACGTGAATATCGATACTATCCACTTGAAGTAGATATGTATCAGAAAGGATAACAATGGCTGTAAAGCAAAAAATAAAAGTAAAGACTTTTACAGGGAGTGGTAGCTTCAATGTGAGAGATGAGATGTTAAAAGATTCAAAAGATCTTTTAGACAATGTAGAGGTGACAACGGTTGCACAAGAATGTGTAAAGTTGAAACAAAAAGAAGATGAGATTGCTGAATTAGAAGAGCAACTTAAAACAAAAAAAGCGGAGGCCGATGATATTGGCTCTCGTGTAATCCCAGAATTATTAGCAGAACAAGGATTGTCAGAGATTAAACTCGCTGATGGTTCTAAAGTATCTGTGAAAAAAGAATATAGATGCACTCTTCCGAAAGATGAAGCGCGAAGAGCGCAATGCTATAAATGGCTTCGTGACCAAGGGTTGGGAGATATTATTAAAAACAATGTCTTTGTGACTTTTGGAAAGGGAGAAGATGACAAGGCACAACAATTGTTGGACCTTGCGGCAGAGAATGGGTTTGAACCACAACAGAAATCTGATGTGGCTTGGGCTACGTTAACTGCCCTATTTAAGGAGCGTATCGAGTCCGGGCTCGATATGCCTCCTGATGTCTTTAGCACTTGGATTAAAGACAAAACTAAAATAACTCGGAAATAATGGAGGATGTATAATGGCTAATGGAAACATAAAAGCTAAAGCAAACACATCACTCGCCTTATTTGGCGATGATGCAAAAGGTTTTGACAATATGACTCAAGATGATCTTGCGTTACCATTTGTTAGAATCTTAGGACAATTATCTCCGCAGGTGACTGCAGGAGATGCAAAGTATATAGAGGCTGCCAAACCTGGTATGATCTATAATACTGTTACCAGCGAACTATACGATGGTAATAAAGGTATCAAGGTTATTCCTTGCTACTACAAAAAAGATTACCCAGAGTGGTCGGACAGAGGGGATGGGCCTGGTGCTCCTGTGGCTATCCATATGCCGAACAGTGAGGTAATCAATACTGGTAAGAGAGAAGGATCAAAGATCAGATTACCAAATGGTAATTATCTTGAAGAGACTGCTTCTTATTATGTAATGGTTGAGACAAAGACAGGAGGTTATACACCGGCTTTAATAACAATGAAGTCGACTCAACTGAATGTCAGTAAAAAGTGGAATTCTATGATGAAAACCACACAAATACCTGATGGTAAAGGCGGATTTGCTATCCCGCCTATGCACGGGGT
>Ga0209348_1000646_pt1 | contig 17789 bp, 16 predicted proteins | sample ETNvirenome_2_30_FD_184065 | JGI IMG/M metagenome (GOLD analysis project Ga0209348, IMG submission 184065) | Marine viral communities from the Pacific Ocean - ETNP_2_30 (SPAdes) (version 2) | ecosystem: Environmental > Aquatic > Marine > Oceanic | place: Pacific Ocean | collected 2013-06-22
CTTGCATGGTCTTCATGCTTTCGTCATGGGAAGTGGTAGCCTGTGCGATTTGGCGAGCCAATTGAGCGCATCGGTGGGCGTGGTGGTCAATCATTTCCTTTTGGCGTTCTTGGTATCGGGTGGCGATAATTCCTTTTTGAGCATCAGTCAAAGTTATGCCCTTGAGGTCAATGTCATGGTTCACCAAAGTATTCCAATAAATGTGCATATTCATTTTCGTTTTGTTGGCGTGGTCGTAGTATGAAACCATGTGGCTTTGTTGGAGAGAGTGTCCTTGAATCCCTGCACGGTTCGCAACAAGTGTGAGCGCATCGGATTCATCGGTTGGATTACCATTGGTAAGCATATCATTGATTTTGTCAGTAATTGCCTTCACAATGTTATCATGCGTCTTGAGATTATTCGCTTCCGCTTGCTTCTTTGCCTTTTCAATTGCAGATTCAGCATTCTTAGCATCGTCAATAATTTGTTTCATCTTGGCTTCCCAATCCGCCTTTAGACCTGCAAAGGTTGGAGTGTGCTTTCCGAACAAATGCGACATTAGACCGCATGAAAGGGTGTTTTTCTTGGAAACATCGGCAAAAGATTGCTTGAAGTAGCACCAATCGGAACGGTGGCGAGAAGTCCACGATTGCGCCAAAGAAGCGACCTGTGGGTTAGCAAGAGCAAATTCGTGTAGGGCGGCGATTTCAAGGTGAAGGCGAGGATTCTTGGACTTCATAGAAGATACCATAGCCTCTATTTCAGCATCAGTAAAAGTAGTAGTCGCATCCAAATCAAAGTGTTGGGTATTGTTGTAATATGAGTCGTAAGCAACATACGGAATCAAATAAGCGAGGTTGATGTTGAAAAGATAAGTGGTGGGGTGATTTACCATGCTGTCAAAGTGTTCATCGCCTGTTTCACCGTTGAACATATTGGCATACCATCGGGGCTGAACAATGTTTCGGGAGTGTGAGTTTGTAGGGTTAAACTTTCCACCAACATTTTCTCCGATGGTGCTAAGGGTTGTCCAAATGTCCTCGTAAGCCTTCTCAAAAGTAGCATTGTGGTCGGGGTGTGATGGGTCAAGACCCCAACGAGTGTTTGAGTGTTGCTTCAATTGATTACGCATAATCTTCAAGTTATCAAGAATGGTTGAACGGTGTGAGGAAAACTCCTTCTCAAGAGTTTCCGTTAGCATGAAATTGACGATGTGGTGAAGAATATCAGTTAGGTTTCCATACTGATAACCTTGAGTGAGATTGGCAACATTGTTTTGATATTCGGTGGCGGAGATTCCTCCGACTTCAACATCATGGTATCGTGCTTCTTGGAGGAATGTCCAAATAGTATTATGTGCGTTCAAGTTAGTATTGAGGGCTTCAATAAAGGCATTCTTGTCCTTGTGGAGTGGGTCAAAATTCAATTGGTTGTATCGGATGGCTCGGTTGCTCATGTTTTTTCCAACGAACCAAACGGGTTAATAAAGTTTTCTTTCACGGTGTTAAGTGAAAAAGTCAAAAACGGAGGACAGGTTAGAAATCAAGTTAAGCCCGTAAAATCAAACAGGCTTATTCGTTTCCTACTGCGCTACCCGAATAGTTTTGTCCGAAAGCGGCGTTGGTGTAAGCGGCGGCGTTCATCCAAGATGCGCCATCAATCAACATTTCAAGGTTGTTTTGTGCCGCCATTGGGTATGCAGTTTGTCCCACATAATTTCCCGAACCCGATACAGGTTCAGCAAGTGGGGTAATAACAGGCATAGAAGTGCCTCCCGAATTGATAGGGATTTGATACAGACGGTTTGTTCCTACGATAACTTCGCCACGCTCATTGACACCTGCCGTGCCGTTAGCACCATCGGCTTCTTTGGTTTCCTTACCCTTGAAAAGACCTGTAATGAAAGCCTTTGAGGAATCAACAAGTGGTTGTAATTCTTCATCAAAGATGTATAGCAATAGCCCTGCTACTGCCGCACCGCTAAGGAAGGTTTTCATTGTAGTCATTTACTTCACTCCGAGCCGTTGTTTCCGTTTCCAAAGAGCATCATGCTCAAGAAGGCGGCAGTTCCGATAAGGAGGCTTGGGAGTGCCATTCCAACAACAAAACCTGCACCTGTCTTTACCGCAGGGACAAACGGTTTATCGCCTGTGATACCGTCAGCATCATGGGTAATGATTTCGCCTGTCTTACGGTTGCGAGCATACATACGACCCTTCTTGTCCTTACCAAAGGTAGCCTTTGATTCAGCATCCATTGTCATAACATCGTCATACTTGCGACCCATCTTGGAGTGCATCTTATCCATAGCGGAAGCCTCATCACGGCGGTCTTTCATGGATTGTTCCTTTGTGGACTCTTTTCCATCACGGACACCGAGCGATTCATCCATTTTGTCATCATAGCCTTGAGCATCCATTGTCATAACATCGTCATACTTACGACCCATCTTTGAATGTCCCTTATCCATAGCGGAGGCTTCATCCCTTCGGTCTTTCATGGATTGTGAATGAGAACCACGATGGCGCATACCAAGTGACTCATCCATCTTATCATCATAACCTTGTGCGGAGAAGTTTGCATTGGTTGGGTCAGCACTTGGGCCATCTTGACCTGTAATTCCCTCATCAAATTGAGGTTCGGGGTCATCACTTTCAGCATACCATTGAGTGACACCATGACCGAGAGGGGCTTCAACGACTACGGAATCAACACCGCTATATCCGTCAAGGGAAACTCCTTCTTCAATGGTAATTCCTGTGGTGGATTCGTCAAGGAGAGCATCCTCAACACCTTCCGCACTTCCGAAGTATTGATTTACTCCGTGTCCAATAGGTGCGCCTTCTTCAAGAGAGTCAATTGGTGCATATCCGTCAAGGGAAGTGCCTTCGGCCACAGCGACAGGCTCGGAAGCAGGTTCAACGGATTCTTCAACATCAGCGATTGCCTCTCCTTCGGCGGAGAAGTTTGCATTGGTTGGATTCTCAAAGTCGGAGGAAGATACCATATCGGGTTCGTTGGATGGGGAATAGGTTGCAGTTTCACCTTCTTCCGCACCATGATACCCATGACCTGCCCTCTTAACATTGTGAGAACCACAATCGGCACACATCATGTGCTTCTTGCCGTGTTCAGCACCGTAGGCTTGATTTGGTTGATTGGAGGTTAAGTCCACCAATGCCGAATCAATTGGGCGGTAGCCGTCAAGGGTTTCATCTGTTCCAACCATAGCCTCGCTTGGGTTATAGTATGCTCGTTCAATTGCTTGCTGTTCTGTTTCGCTGTCCATAATTTCAACATCCTGTATTTCTAAGAGTTCGTTCATATCAATTCCTTGTGCTTCGTAAAAGCACTTGTGGTCTTCTTCGGTCATGTAGTAGTTTTCGTTTTCGGCTTGTGCCACTTTTGCTTCCTTCTTTCCCTTCTTTGCTTTCTTTTCGGGTTTTAGGAATTCTTCGGGGGCGTGACCTGCGGCCACCAATTGCTTACCACACTCAATTCGTGGCTTTTGTAAAGTGAGTTTGAATTCGCCGGGTCTGCTTGCAGAAACCCCGAAATAACCTACTTGAACAGGGCATTGGACAAGTTTCCTTGATTTTGGAGATGGGAAAGATGTTTGAGCATACACGACTCCGCCCTTTTCGTGATTGGCAGGGGTCAAAAAGAAATTGACACGCTTACCCTTTTGGGTGTGAAGAACCAATTCAGCCGATGGGAATGAACCCGAATCAAAACGGATGCGGGAGGCTTGAAGCGGGCCACCCTCAAGATAACGACCATAGCGACCCATTTCAAGAGTTTTCATGTATTCGGCACGGTCATTGTGATGCTTATTAGGCAGGTGAAGCACGATACGGTATGTTCCCTTTCCAAGACGAGTGCCTTTGGTAGCAGGTTTGAGATACATTTCGGAAGTAGCCTTGTCGCCTTGTGGGAAAACTTGGGTATAATCTTGTGGAGATGAAAACAACCATGTCGTGCGAGGATTCTCAAGAAATGTCTTGAGAGGCTCTTGGCGTGGCTTACGACCCATACCGTTGTTTTGTCGCTCTCGTTATCTAAAGCCTCGCTTCATCCATGAAGAATGGAGGCGTGGGAATCTTCGTTTTTGTAATGATGATATTTGGCTCGGTTCTCAATAATTGCCTTCATAGATTTTACCAAATTGTCTTGAGAAATCTTAGTGGTTTTCTTGTAGTTAGAAGCCTCTAAAGCATCCATGTAAGCCATTGTGACCATTTCTTTCAAATGCGCCCCTGTCATGCCTTTAGTATCTTTGATAAGGGCTTTGAAATCAACATTGTCGTGGTCAAATGTGGAAAGATATTTCTTCAAAATCCACTTGCGAAGTTTGTCATCGGGCAAGCCAAAATCAATGCGGAAATCAAACCTGCCGGGTCTGTCCACTAAGGCTTTGTCAAGGTGTTCGGGGTAATTTGTAGTAGCGATAGTGACGACTCCACTATTGGATTCAACACCTGCCAAACAATTCAAAAATTCACCGAGAATAGGGTGGTCGCCACCTTTGGTTCGGTCAAGACCTCCAAGCGTATCAATATCCTCCACGACCATGATTGTCGGGGCGACTTGACGAGCAATTTCATACAATTCGGCAATCTGTCCTCTTTGCTGAATCTCATCGGAAGTAATGTAAATAATTGTGCTTTCAATTTGGTTCATAATAGCCGAGCAAGTCAATGTTTTTCCTGTTCCGGGTGGGCCTGTCAGCAAGCATCCCCGACTTGTAGGGAGTTTTTTGTCAGCGAAATAATCCATGTGAGTGATGAAATTAACAACATTTTTCTCAAAGGCTTCCCGTTGGTCGTTGCTCAAAACCACATCATCCCAACCGACCTTTTCAATGTTGATAAACTCAAGATTTGCATTGACAGAATTGTTTTTCAAAATGCCATGCTTTTCACCGTATTCTTTGAAACCTTCGTGAAACTCCTTAACCGATGTGGACATTTCGTGAATGATTTGAACCTCAATATGAAGCCCATCAACAGGGGTCAAATCCACTACATATTTTGCCCCATCCGATTTCCTTTCAAGGAAAAAAGAACCCCTAATCGGCATATTTTCTTTACCATGTGGGTAAGTGAATTGGTGATACTGCAAGCCTGTTTCCTTAGTTTTACTCATGCTGAAACCGAGAGTTTTGGCTAATTCAAAATCCTGTGCAATCCAACCCATAAAATCGTAAATGTAAATCGGGGTTCGGCTTTCTTCCCAAAAGACCCAATCCGAAATTGCTTCGGCAGGGGAAGATAATTGCATAAAATCAACATAGTTTTCTTCTAACAAATCGGGGTCGCCATCATTGACCTTCACCATCTTCCGATAAAAGGAAAGAATCGCATCTTCGTTGTAAGGTATGCTAATTTCGCCCATCGGTGTTTGTAGTTTAATTGGGTCGGCCATAAGTGAACATTGTGAAAGTCCATATCTAAATGTTGAGTGGATTCAACATAATATCACGCATGACACCTTTGAAGGTTTCGGCAAAGTGGGGAAGGATGTCAAAAACTCCTTCGGGCATATCCTGTATGGTAGGTTTCGGATGTTTTTCGTAAAATAAGTCCATATTGCCATCTAAAATGTCGTTTAGGTTCTTGCCTTCTCGGATGGCAACCTCATTTGCGCCTGTTTGCACACCACCCGAACAAGTATTTTCTTCACCGACATAATGGAATCCTACAATCAATTCAAGGACACGATAATGTCGCCGTTCTTCCACAGGGATTTTTCTTGGGTCGCCAACAATACGCAACAGTAATTCAGTATCTTCCGCCATAGCCAAGCGTTCATCGTAGCCACCAACGGACTCAAACGCCTCCCTTCGGATGATAGTCCCTGTCGGTGCAGGGGGATGACCAAAGAGGTAATAGTAAGCATAATCGGGGTAGTTTTCTAAGAAAGGCATATCTTGATGCCAATATCCGTAAAGTCCTTTGACATTGAAGGTCTTACCTGTAAATTGAGAAATAGTGGGAACATGACAGTCAAGGGGACAAGACCATATAGCGACTTTTTCCGATGAAGATTCAATTTCCTGTTTGACTTCTTCAAGATATTGAGAATACCACCAATCATCGCCGTCAAGGAAGGCAAGGTATGGATTAGAGCCTAATGATACGGCTTGATTCCGTGCGCCACTAACGAGAGGGTGTGCAGGGTCTTGACGAACATAAACGAAACCGTATGACTCCACTAAGTATTTTGCATCGTAATCTTGATGTTGGACAGGTGTTCCATCACAAACATAGACGGTGTAATCCTCAAAAGTTTGGTCAAATACCGACTCTAAACAACGCTCAAGGAACGATTTAGAAATCCGATAAATGGGAATGATTACATCAAACATGACGAATCATTCTTCAATCACTCATTTATAACTTCCCACTTCATTTCAACGATAATGTCATTGTAGCCTTTGAGAGTGGTTGAACCGTTGTCCTCGTTGTATTCTCTAATCAACGATACCTTCATGTCGTTGTTGGCATCTTGAATCAATTCATCAACGGTGTCAAAATCATCTTCCGAAAGGGCTTCCAATGGTGGGTGAAATGGTGAAAAGTCAATGTTATCCCAATGGTCTTTGCGCTCTTGAGTAAAGATTACCTTACCGCCTTGAGAAACAGTCATGGTTGCCTTAACGGTATCTTGGTAATCCATCAAATGAATGATACGATGGGTTTGACTCCAAAGGTTCTTATCATCACTACGGGGGTCGCCAAAGCCTCCCTTACTCCACATTTCGTAAAAGATACCCTTGTCAAAGTAAGTATCAGTCAAGAAAACAGGGCCAAAGGAAACATCCGATGTATTACAGAAGAAACCCATGTGTCCGTATGTTGAATCAATACCGCCTTTGTCCGACCAAACTTCCCAAGCCATGAAGATACCGAAAGGAAACGGGCTAATAAAGGTTTTGATACCGATACTTCGCCCTATTTCCGTTCAGCCTTACGGCTATTTGGGTGTTGTCAAGCCTTAAAAGGCACTCATTCCGTTGCGCTTACTTAGGCTTCAAGCCATAGCAGGTGCGGATTGAGATTGGATAAGGGTTCGCTTATACCAATCAACATTTCCCGGATTGATGGAAATACCCATCTCCAACAGTTTGTTAGCGATAAGGGCATCGGGGCCATCGTAAAGAGTGTATTTCATAAACGCTGATAGGGTGTTGTTAGCAAGGGTTGAACCTGCGGCGTTAGAACCGTAGCAAGTCACCAAAGCGTCAAACACTTGTCCCGGAAGGACATAGACATCAGGGTAAAGGTTGAAACATGGTTGGAAGTTTGTGCTTCGTGGGTAAGGACTTGCCGCACCCGGAATACCATCGTTTCCAACATTGTCAGGGTCAAGGAAGTAATCGGTTGTGTTGATACGGATTTGGATGTATGCACGGTTTCCGAAGACACCTGTTCCTGCACCTGCACCTGCTGTTGGGCCGCTTTGGGTAAGACCTCTATATACATCGGCCTTTGTTGTTCCCGAAATACCGAATGCGGTTGGGGAAACTGCGACATCTTCAATGACAACGAATTGTGTTGCTGTGGTTTCAGCAGGTTTGGTAATGTTGTTTCCGAATCCACCGATAAAGATAGATACCGAAGAACCTGTTTGACCTGTTGCGGCATCATCCCATGCGGTTGTTCCACCTGCGGTTGATTGGCTGTTCCATGCGTAAATTTGACTTCTCATACTCATAATAATCATCTCCTGTGTTCATTCATCCCTTGAAAGGTGAATCAAGCACTACCTCCGTTTGAAGCAACAGCCGCAACACGGCTTCGTTGTTGTTGTTCAATCAAAGTGCGCTTATACCAATCAACATTGTTTGGGTTGATGGTCACACCAAGTTCCAAGAGTTTGTTTGCGATAAGAGCATCGGGGCCATCGTAAAGGGTGTATTTCACGAAAGCGGCAACGACTGTGGTTGCGGCGGTGCTTGTGTTTGTGCTTTGTAGCGAGTAAAGGATTTGGAAAACTTGACCCGGCAAGACATATACATCAGGGTATAGGTCAAAGGACTTCAACAATTGAGTGTATGTGGTTAGTGAATCTTGGTTTCCCGCAACCTCGTTTGAAGAACCTCTTGGGTAAGGGGAAGCAAGTCCCGGAACACCCGCTTGGTCTGTGACATCAGGGTTTTGGAAGTAATCTGTGGTGTTGATACGGACTTGTAGTGCGCCACCAAGATATGCTGAACAAGCGATGTCCTCAATTACGATGAATTGGGTTGCTGTGGTTTCAGCAGGTTTGGTAATGTTGTTTCCGATACCGCCGATGAAGATGTCGTATTCACGATTTACGGGGACATCAACAGGGACAGCATCAACAGTTCGGCGTAGGCTTGAAGTTTGACCACTTGGGGCAAGGTTTGACCATTCATATACTTGGCTTCTCATACTCATTTTAATTCACTTCCTTTTGGAGTTAATTCTTCGTTGTTTTTTTGACTATCTAAAGGGTCGCATTATCCACCCGTATTATTGAAAATATGGGAAGAAATGCTACGCTCTTAGATTAAAAGGAGGTTTTCGTAAAGATGTCACGAAGACATCGGGGGAAAATCAAACTTCGTCTTCAAGGGAAAGTGGGTCAAAGCCTGTAAGGACAGCGACACCAAGAAGACCGACTACCATTCCCATAATGCGTGTGATGGTGACATCACCCACGATAGGTAGGGAAAAGAGGACACGATTCAAGATACGAAGGTTTGCGCCAAGAGCGACACCTGCACCAACAAGCACAAGTGATGCGCCGACAGTAGTTTTGTTTAGCAACATTCCCTTAATATCCATTCTTAATCACCTTACTTCATGCAGTTCATCAAACAGCAACCGCCACATACGACAAGTGCTGAACCGAGAATGTGTTGAACGCTGAACCAACCGAATGAAGGTAGTTCAAGCATTCCAAGCACAGGTTGTGATTCAGTCAATGCCATGTGAAGTCCACCAACGGTGGTCAAGACAGCACATAGTAGTTTTCCGTTCTTTGTTTCAATTCCATTACATAGTTTGTTCAACATATTTTCACTTTCCTTGTTTTGTTTTTGTTCTCACATAAAGCGGTTAATCAAAACGCAAGTTCCGACTACAACGCCGATAGCACCTGCGAGTTTTCCGACTGAACCAATGATAGGTAGGGAGTAATCGGTGATTCCCGAAGCCATACCAAATTGACCAAGACCAAGTAGTAGCACCGAAGCACCGACTACAATTTGTCCTGTTGGAGTTTCTGTTCTTTTGCATACATCTTTAATCAATTGCATCTTATTCACTTCCTATTTATTGTCCTAAGACACTCCCATGACCTTCTGCACCTGCAACGAAGTTTCCGATGAAGCCTGTTTGGTTGCTTTCAGCATACCATTGGGTCACACCATGTCCACTTGCACCTGCGGAGGGCATCTCGTAAGATGGGAGAATGTAAGTATCAAAGACATCTTGGACTCCACCGCCAAGTTCCTTTGTTTGTGGGAGAATACCTGCCTCCATAGATACATCGTATGCGGTCATAGCAGGTGCGGAATCAGCCATTGATGTTCCACCAACGACATTTGCCATTGAATCATCGCCTGTGCGTGTGCGGTTTCCGCCTACATCGGTTGAAGCGGCGAATTTCTTCATATCCATGCGCTTGTTAAAAGAAGTAGCGGAGTTTAGGTTTTCAGCACCGAACCATTGGGTGACACCGTGACCCATAGCCGCCTCTTGGCGAACCGAGTCAAGGTTGTTTCCGACCATTTCTTCGGCAATCTCCACTTGGGGAGTCCCTGCGGTCATTTGTTGCTCAATAGTTTCAGCACCGTAGTTTTGGGTTGGTTGTAGGGAAGCCCTATCCACTTCAACGGAATCAAGCGCACGGTAGCCATCAAGGTTCATGTGGCCGAAATAGCCAACATTGTCGCCTTCTGCCGCCATGTAGCGAGTTAGGTTTCCACCAATTCCAAGAATGCCAAGAATGTTTCGGGTAGCGGCAAGAGTAGTAATTGCACCACCAAGAGTCCAAACCATGTTAGAGGTCTTAATACCATAGGTTGTCATTGATACACCGACACCAAGACCAACGGCTTGTGCGATTTCGCTACCAAATGGTAGGATGGAGAATGGAACAAATGTCAATACTGCGGCAGTTAGTCCACCAACGACTGAACCTGCTACGATTGTTCCTACTGCGAATGCGCCTTCCTTTGTAGTGAAAGTGTCTTTTAGAGCATCAGGTGTGCCTGTGACAATATCAATAACAGGGTCAATTGCTTTATCCTTTACTGCTGAAACGATTTCCATGAATTTTCACCTTTCGTGTTATTCTCCTTTGAGTTCTTCCGTTATCTAAAACCTCTCATTCAAAAAGGTCGGGTATTTCCTCCTGTGAAATTGATGTTTTGGGCGGGAGTTTGGGTAGGTGGGGCAACGAATTGTTCGCTCTTGACCTGTGTTAAAACAGGCGGGGCAACATATTCCGAAGCAAGAATATCTAAGGCTTCACCTTGCGTGTATAGGAAAGAGTCCGATTGGAGAGGATTGTCAATAGAAGATGTGATGACTTGTCCACCCACAAACTCCGAAATCCCCGTATTATCTGTTTTATTAACGCAAATCTCGGTTATTGCAGTTTTGAGTTCCATTGGCAAGTCCATTTCTTGAATAGTAGTCAAGAAGCGGTGCATAGAGTTTGCACCTGCCTTAGAAACAAGTGGAACGGCTTCTGTATCACCATTACCTGTCAAACGAGAAAAGAATCCACTAATTCCGTTTTTAACAGTCATCTTGTTCAAAGACCATGTTTGGGAAGATTGGTCGTATGATACGGAATATCCATTTCCTAATTCTTCGCTGAAAGAAGCAGGGTTAGGAGTAGCAGGTGGGCCTGTTGGTGGGCGAACATAAGCGGAAATTGGATTAGGAACATAGGAAGCAAGAGGCTCACCAAGAATGGCTTTTGCTTCTTCTTCGGATTCATAGAAAGCATTCAAACGATAATGTCCATCACCAAGATTGGAGGCTACACCGTGCATAGCGGAATCCATCGGACTACGCTTGAGGGTGTTGGAGATGGCTAAGTCCAAATTCATAACTACACCTTATCCCTTCTGTTATCTAAAAACAATGGTATGACCGACACCAATAAAACTGCACTTGTGAATTGTAAGAATGGGAAGGAGGTTTCCTGTTCAGCACCTTTGGCAACGGCTTTTTGCTTTTTCTTAATCATTCTTTTGATGGGTGATAATTCCGTGCCTGTAATGAAGTATTCGTCTATTTGCTCATCGTATTCAATTTGGGGTGTGAAAAACTTGCGCTCATCATACTCTTTCGTTTGAAAACGACTATTTTCCACATATTCTTCCTTTTCTTTGGGGTCAATTTTGCTTAATATCTTCTCTATTACAGGTAAAGTCGCATTACCCGGATATTGTTGTCTTTGCCATTTGAATTTCATACTCTTAACCCAATTTTCATCAATCATACGGTCAAAAGTAATATCGTAATATCTAATTCCACCTTCCTCGCCTTTCGGCTCTATTTTGACGACTTTACCCTTTGCATAACTCCCGAAACGGTCTATGTCCAATCTCACAACCATTCCTTCACGGAGATTTTCAAGAGGAATCTTGGGCGATAACCACAATCGGGAATCCCCTTTCATGTATTTGAGGGCTTCCGTAGCGTTAATGTCATCCATTATTTTTTGAAGCCCATCGGGAATGATGACTTCTTTGTTTTTGGGTGTTCCTTGCGTGTATAATGTTCTTTCACCGTCTTTATCAAGATACAATGTTTCTATGACTTCGGACAAATTATCCTGTTTGCTTTTTGCAGGGTCAAGATATGAAACTCCTTTGCCTTCATATCCCTTGTCGTATTCACTTCCTGTGTAAATACTTGTCCCTCTTGCCATACTATTCTTACTTGACTTTACATGAGGTGGTAATTTATAGTAATATGATACACCCCTTCCTCTATTCTTGAAAGCATAATCGGAAAATTGTCTGTTCATTTTGATGGAAAGATAATTGGGTGCGACTACGACTTCGGGATATTCACCGCTTCGTTTCCATGTTTTACCTGTATGTGGGAAAGATTTTTCCAACATTTTGACTTTCCAATCAATCGGAACGGGATTGGCTTTGATTTCTTTCAACATAGCAAAGTAATCATCGGGATTCTTCAAAACATACTTTTTCTTTTCTTCGGATTCGGCATTTTGCTTTTTGACAATCAATCGTTTTATCGGAGGTAGTGCTGTGTATTTGTCCACCCAACCTTTGAATCTTGCCTTTGCGATACCGATTGTTTTATCTGCAATATCATAACCTTCCAATTGAGGGATTCCAATAAACCCGTAATATCCCTTCCCTCTTAAATTTGGATGGGTCGTATCATAGTAAATAGCCCGAACATTTTGTCCTTTGTAAGATAGTTCATACGAGGGTTTTTTGTGTTCTCCCCGTTGCTTAATTCTTTTTCCGACTACCTTTTCTTCGGATTCGGCGGATTTGGAAACATTGAGTGAACCTTTTAACCCAAATCGGCTTTTGTAATCGTCAAAAGAGGATTTTAGACCGGGTTTGTTCCACAAAATCCATCTTGAAAGCGAACCTGCGGTAGTCGGGTCTTTCCAATCTTCCTTCGTGCTTGTTTCAAATCCGCCACCGTGTCGTTCAAGGTATCGTTCCATCCTTTCCTTATCACCATGTTTAGTATAATCACTTGCGCCTCTTTGTCCAAAATGCGTAGTTTTCATCTTCTTACCTTCGTCATCATAGAAAATTGCCATCAATTTCTTTTCGGGATTGGTGGAACGGGAGATTTCAACGGATGAGGGTTTGGAAGATTCAGCCCGATACTTCTTGGTTTTCTTAGCAATTGATTTAGGTTGGTCGCTAAATTGCTTTCCTTTCTTCATATCTTTGCGCTTCTTAGCACTTGTTTTCTTGTATTCCTCATCAGTTAGTGCTTTGATAGCCTTTGCAGGTAAATATCGTTCACCTGTCTTACTTGACTTCTTACCACTCTTGGTTCTCCAATCTTGGTCGCCCCAATCCTTCAACGATTTTTGAGATTTTGTTCGTTTTGAAGATTTATACGGCTTTTTGCCCTTCTTGCCCATTTCTTCTTCATATTCTTCGGCTAATGATTGGGCTTTCCGAGCAGACCATTGACCCGCTTTTGTTCCATCTTGAGCCTTAGCAAGAATCCTCTTGAAAATACGGTTTCGGACTTTTGCCCCTTCTTTACCATAAGTTTTCTCATATTTCTTGAGTCGGGCTTCTTCCTTTGAATCCGCCGCTAATACTTGAGGTCGTGTTGCTTTTGTAGCCACTTTGGAAGTCGTTTTTGTGCCTCCAAAGGCTCTTTCTTGCCACTCTTGCGAAACTTTATCTGTCTTGATAGGGCCACCTTTCGCCCATGTATTACAAGTGCGGGCTGATTGGCATTTGAAATTGTGCATCCAACAATAACCAAGATTCTCACCGACACCACATTCCCTCATGCGTGGCGAAACATCGTAGGCTACACAATTACCACAATTTTGTTTCTTGGCCTTTTCCACGCTCACTTCCCAAAATTCCGCCATCTTTTCCCAATAATCACCCGGATTTGTCACATCTCTTGGGCCGTAATCGTGGTTTTCGTAGGTGGATTCTTGATTTTTGCGATTAAGTGCTGAATCTTGCGTAGCGGGAGGACACGACATTCCTTCGGCACGATTACCCACTACGGAATACTTCAACGGTTGATAACCTTCAATAGCGGAGGATTCCGTTAATTGTTCGGGTGTGTAATCACTCAAGGTTTGATTGGGTTGATATTCCGCTTGAAACTTGTCGGGCAAATAATCGTCATCATCGGTGGATTCGTAGCCAAAATCCATCTCTTGTAGTAAAACAAAACGAGTATCGCTTGGAATAGTGGCTTCAATGTTGCTAACGCCTTTCTTTACCAACGGGTCAAAAACGATTTTCCACTCATCATCGGACAATTCCTCCTTTGATACCAACACGAACTCGGTGAAAGGGGGTTCAAACCAATCTTGGGGAAACTTGAATTCCACTCCGACTCCTAATTGCTCAATAGAAATCGTTGATACATTTTCGGCTTCACGCCATCCTGTTTGGTATATGGCTTGCCCTTGTTTCAAGGCTTTATCGTAAGCACCATCGCCACAATAGACCTTTTGATTACCCCATTGGTAGCAATCCACGCTTACTTTCCTAACAGGAATGGTATCACTTCCACTTGGTCAAGATTCCTAATCCGACTCCAATGGATGCGATGAAAGCCGCAGGGATAGCGTAAGATTTGACAGAATTAAGCAAATTTTCCGATTCTAACTCGTTTTCGGCTGATTTTGTTTCTGCGGCACGGATGTCTGCTTTGATTTCGGCAATCAATTCACTTCGGAAAGTGTCGGATTGACTTTCCGCTTGTTTCACCTTTTCAATTAACGAAGTGATGCCTTCGGATTCAATCTCAATGACGAGGGGGTGTAAATCGGCAACGGAGGCTCTTTCCACTTTCTTCAAAGCGTCAATGTGTTCCTCACCTGCATAATTCATACGACTCCATGTAGCACCTGCAACGGCGGCATAGGTTGGTTTTACATCGTAGCCCGATGCTTTGAAATTAGAAACGATACGAGCAATAGCGACCTCTCCCGCTTCTTCCTCCGATTGAAACAACCATTCTTCGTAATCAGCAAGTTTCATAGCGGAAACATCTCGGAAATCTTCGGCATGGGCTTCCATAAACGATTCAAGGGGGTCGGGAGAATTGTCCATGTGTTCATTTGTCGGAGTGGGGGAAGGGCCATCTTGTCCGACAGGTTCAACGGGTGGATTTGGAGGAACAGGTTCGCCTACGGTTTCGGAAGCCAAGTTAGCGGTTTGAGCATTCAAAGTATTATCGCCCATGACTTCACTTAGGTTTTCTTGCACGGTAGCGACTTCTTCCATAGGGACTTCTTCACCTGCGCCATAATCGGTGGACTCGCCTTCACTCATTAACGATTGGAAATCCGACATAGATTAGAATTATCCTTTCCGTTATCTAAAGACAACGAATTAGACATTAGAACGATACATTCGGTGAACAGGATAATTTTCCACACCCACTTCCGCCATATACATCTCGTAATCATCGTAATTGAAAGCATCACTTTCAGCCTTCATTAACAAGCCGTCATCATCCATAACATCTTCGGCCATGTTAAACTGTTCCATCTTACGACCAAATTGACTTCCTAATTTTTGCATGGCATTGAGAATAGGTTTCAAATCATCTTTGTTTTTGCACAAGATAATTTCGGTAATAACAACGCTACCTTGAGTGCGGGATGAGCCATCGGAAGACAATTCAAAAATACCATCAGCCGTGTAAGAATCACCAAGAGCCAAGTTTTCTTTTTGAGGGAGGGGTAAAATCCCTCTTTTGATGAATCCTTCAATGTCAATCGCTTGCGTATCTCCGCTAATGTTTTTGACCGTCAAACCGTTGCGTGTGCAAACTTCTCCTACGCAGTAAAACAAAGCAAAGGGAGAGTATTCATCCATCTCATCAGCCGAAATGTTGGCTGTTTTGACGACTTCAACCGCATCTTTGTCATCTTTATCAAAATATCGTTGGGCTGAATCAGTTAGGATAAACGCCATTTCGTAATCCATGCTTAAACCCTCCGAACACGCTTCATTAGTCCCGATGACCTATCAATAACTACTGCTTCCGTGTCCGAAGTTTGGCTCACCGTATTCTCAATAGACCATTGTGCAAGGGACATTGAGGTTGTTCCATCGGTGTAATTTGCATTCACTTGGTCGGAAAGAGGGCCGCCGACTGAACCGCCAAGACCTAAAGTGTTAGGGGTAGCGTTTCGTGAACCTAAGTGATTTGCGCCCATGTCGCCACTTCCGGGAACAAAGGCAGGGGTTTGTCCGAGAACGCCTGTGTTAAACATCTTGTTCAAAACGGAAGGTGGAGTGTTAGCATTTCCTGTATATCCACTCATGGATTGTGGAATGAAAGGTTTCACCGCAGGGTCAAGCGAAATAACTTGTGTTTCCTTCAAAACTCTCATATCAAAGTCGGGGTTTTCTTCACCTGTGGTGCTATTGTAAGGAGATTGGCCGGGTGCTTGGGCTTCCTTGATAACATTCTCGGAGGCTTGAACCATAGCCATTTCGGGTTCAAGGTAAATCTCATCACGGTTCAAGGCAATATCTGTATGTGCGCCAATTCCGGGTTCATTGTATTCCACATACCTTTCGGTTGGGAGTGCTTGGAAACGACTACCCATGAAACTACCGTCAAGGACTTGTGGAATCACATCAACGGCGAATCCTGTGGACTCCACGACCATTTCTTCGTATTGAGCAGGGTCAAGATTACCTGTGTTTGGATTCTCAATCAATTCAATTTCACCCATTTCGGGAGTATCAGCCGCTTTTTCTTCCTTTTTGTTAAAGAACTCGGTGACTTTCGGGAAAGCAAAGACCGCCGCCACACCACCAATTACGAAAGGAAGAATAGATGATTTCTTAGTTTCGGCATCACTAACGATAACTTCTTGAATCACATCGCTACCATCGGACACTTCCACTACGGCATCCTCAACATCGTGGTCATCAACGGACACCATACCAATCTCATCATTGAAGCGGTTTCTAATACGAGCATTGGAATCATCAATCATTTCCATTTCAGCATCGTAAGTTTTATTCCAAGATGCTACACGACCCTTGACTTCATCTTCTAATTCGGAAGTTAGATACTCTAAGTCCGAACCTCTTACCTTTACATCAAAAATCCTTGTGAAATCTTTTGTTGAACCCGAAGGACAACCAATTGATATTTGCATAGCCGTCATCTCATCTTCCGCCCTAACTTCAAAGTTTTGATGACCCGAATAATTTAAGGAGGCTTCGTCAAAATCACCGTGAATAGCACTACTTGTGGTTAATTCGCTTGTGGTAAAACCTTCAAGTCCTGTATTTTGTCCAATACTAAACAAACTACCTGCACCTGCATACGGGGCTTCTTTGACTTCCGCACCTTTCGCTTCTGTAATAATTGCCAATGCTTCTTCTTTATCACCAAAAGGAATCTCCATGTTGTTTAGAAACCACTCAAGCGTTTCCAAATCAATATCCTCATCATTTACCATTTCTCTAACTCTATCTGTTAGTGAAACATTCATGTTGTAGCCCAAAAGATACTCAATGGTATATTGGTCGGTTTCACTCCATGATTCAGCACCAAAATAATCATTGAATTCCACAAAGGAAAAGTTAGCAGGGGAATTATCCATGTAGCCACCATACGCAGGGAGTGGGTTTTCCGCAGGTTGTGGGTATGCCCCCATCAATTTTGCGAATTCTTCGGGAGTCATAGCATGACCTTGCGTAGCATCGCCATTATCCATAACAGAACATTATTCATTCTGTTATCTAAAGACGGCGTTTAAGAATTCCATAGTAAGGCTCAAAACCGTCAATCGCTTGATTATCCACTAAATCGCCCCAAGTGACAGGTTCTTGATACAGCAAGTAAGGGTGCAACATTTCTTCAAGATTTTCGGCCACATCCTCCGATTCAGTCCATACATTTGACGAAACAGGGATGGGAGAGGGTTCACCAATGCGTCTTTCATACTCTTTAGGAGTATAGTTAATCAATTCAGTCCAAGAAGGCGGTTTATCTCCAACTTGAATTTCGCCGTAATGATATTCGGCGTAATACTCCTTCCTCAACCACTTATTAGCGGTTTTTCGCCAATTGTAGTCGTGACCT
>Ga0209348_1000647_pt1 | contig 17767 bp, 19 predicted proteins | sample ETNvirenome_2_30_FD_184065 | JGI IMG/M metagenome (GOLD analysis project Ga0209348, IMG submission 184065) | Marine viral communities from the Pacific Ocean - ETNP_2_30 (SPAdes) (version 2) | ecosystem: Environmental > Aquatic > Marine > Oceanic | place: Pacific Ocean | collected 2013-06-22
GGATGTAATGGAGAATGCGAGGATATCGTAAACCTAAAAAGGTAAGACCTGTAGAAAAAGATATTCCTAAAGGATATGATTCTAACTGGGAGTATAAACTACATTCTACTATACTTAAATCATGGAAACATCATGGCGATAAAGTAGACTATATTGTAGAACATAACTATGAACCAGACTTTACTAAAGTAATTGATGGAATAGAGTATCTTTTAGAAGCTAAAGGTAGATTTTGGGATTATAATGAATACAATAAATATGTTTGGATAAGAAAAAGTTTAAAACCTAATCAAGAATTATTATTTATTTTTTCTAATCCATATTCACCTATGCCACAGGCTAAGAAAAGAAAAGATGGCACTAAAAGAACCCATGCAGAATGGGCAGAAAAAAATAATTTTAAATGGTTTTCGGAGGAAACAGTACCTAATGAGTGGAAAATATAACTTTAATGAAGATAAAATAATAAAAGAGATAAAATCTTATATATCTAATACCTATTCTCAACATTATGTTAGTGGTAAATACCAAGCAACAGATATGATAATAGATTCCGGACATGGAGAGGGTTTTTGTATAGGAAATATTATGAAATATGCTATGAGATATGGTAAAAAAGAAGGCAGAAACAGAAAAGACTTATTAAAAATTATTCATTACGCAATAATTATGTTACACATTCATGATGAAACATATTTTTTAAAGGATAGAACATAAAATGGAAGATAAAGTTGGTAAAAAACAATATTTAGGCATAGAAATAGACTATGATAAAGAAAAGAAACTAGAGAAGTTTACTCTAGACACATTGTATGACAGATATTTATTTAAAGAAGGAGGTGAAAGTCATGCTCAAGAAGCTTTTGCTCGTGCTGCTATCTATGGTGCGACATATAAAGATAGAACAGATTTTGATTTGGCTCAGAGACTGTATGAGTATAGTTCTGATAGGTGGTTCATGTTTAGCACTCCTATCCTCAGTAATGGGGGTACTGGTAGGAATGGGTATAAGTCAAGGGGTTTACCTATTAGCTGTTTCCTTAATTATGTTCCTGATAGTAGGGATGGTCTATCTGCTCATTATGATGAAAATATTTGGTTGGCAAGTTCAGGTGGAGGTATTGGTGGATATTGGGGAGATGTTAGGAGTAATGGCGTTGCTACTTCTAACAATAGTATGTCTACTGGTTCTATCCCCTTCATAAAAGTAGTAGATTCTCAAATGTTAGCCTTCAATCAAGGCACAACTAGAAGAGGTTCTTACGCTGCTTACATGGATGTTTCTCATCCTGAAATAGAAGAATTTATAAATATTCGTAAAGAATCAGGTGGAGATATACATAGAAAATGTTTAAATCTACACAATGGTATTAATATAAGTAATGCTTTTCTAGAAGCAGTAAAGTTAGATGATGATTGGAGATTAGTAGACCCAAAAACAAATAAAGCAGTTAAAACTATTAAGGCGAGAGATTTGTGGTGGCAAATACTAAATGTAAGAGCAGAAACAGGAGAACCTTACATGATTAATATAGATACCTGCAATGAACATTTACCTAAAGGACAAAAAGATTTAGGTCTAGAAATAAAACAAAGTAATTTATGCTCTGAAATAACATTACCTACTAATGAAGAAAGAACTGCTGTTTGTTGTTTGTCTAGTGTTAACTTAGAGTTTTTTGATGAATGGAAAGACAATAAAGATTTTATCCAAGATTTAATAACTATGTTAGACAATGTTATTCAGCACTATATAGATAATGCTATAGATACAGATTCACTAGGGGAGTATGCTGCAAACTTTAAAAGATTTAGTAATCATGTAAAAGAAGATAAAATACCTTTTACAAAGTCAGCATTTTCTGCATACAGAGAAAGGTCATTAGGTTTAGGAGCTATGGGTTTTCATGCTTACTTACAGAAAAATAATATACCTTTTGAAAGCATGTTTGCTGCTAGTTTTAATTATCAAGCATTTAAACATATAAAAACAAAGGCTACAAAAGCTTCGTCATTTTTAGGAGATGAAAGAGGAGAAGCACCAGATGTATCTGGAACAGGATTACGCAATGCACACCTGTTAGCAATAGCTCCTAATGCTTCTTCTAGCATTATATGTGGTAATACTTCTCCTAGTATAGAACCTTACAGAGCTAATATTTATACACATAAAACTTTAACAGGAAGTTATCAAGTAAAAAATAAATATTTAGAAAATGTTATGAAAAATAAAAATTTAAAAACAGAAGAAATAAATAGTATATGGAAAGACATTTTTGCTAACAATGGTTCTATTCAACATTTAGATTTATTTTCTGATGATGAAAAAGAAATATTTAAAACAGCTAATGAAATAAATCAGATATGGATTGTAGAACATGCACACAAAAGACAAGAGTTTGTTTGCCAAGCTCAAAGTGTAAATTTATTCTTTGTATTACCTAAAGCAACAGAGAATCAAGAAAAGCATGATGAATACTTACAATATGTAAGTGATGTTCATTGGGCAGCTATGCACAAACTAAAATCTGTATATTATTTTAGGTCTGACGCTGCAAGAAGTGCAGAAAATGTTAATATAAAAATACCTCGTATAAATTTAGACGATGGTGAATGCTTGGCTTGTGAGGGATAATGACTAAAAAATATATTCATGTTAATCAACACAAAATAAGAGCTAATAAAAAACATGGTACAAATGAACCTGTTATAACCATAAAAGAAGGTAGAAGCAATACTTATTGTCATTCTGTAGAAATATTAGGACCTTCAAAAATAATGTATGGTGGCAATGAAAAACCTATATTATCTTGTGGAGCTAGAGTAGTTATCATGACTGAAGCAGATATAAAAATAGGACAATAAATATGGCAGCTAAATGGAGCAGTACAAAGTCTCATACTCCTGTTGCAGGAGCTAGAGGTAAAAAAACATCAATAGGAAATAATAATCTTGCTACTTCAACTATGAATAAAAATTATAGAAGAAGTTTTAAAAAATATAGAGGACAAGGTAAATGACAAAATGGGATAGAAAAAGAAAAAAACCAAATTGGGATGATATACTTAAGTGGGAAGATGATAATGAAGCTTTAGTTATGTGGGTATGTACGCCTAATTGTATTAGAGAGAGAGCAGAAAACCAACACAAAAGTTTAGGAGAAATAACAAATAAACAAATATATGAATTTATATATCAAACAAGGAGAGGATGGAACACAGAAGACTTTAAAAATGTATTTAAAGACTTCGTTATAGATAGATTGAGGGACTATTATGGATGATTTTAGAAAAGCAAGTATTAATGTATTGTTAAATTATTTTGAAGGACAATTACATAAACATAGAATGAATGTAGAAAATTACTTACAAAAAAGTGTAGGTGTTGGTGAACATTCAGATATTATGGAAACTATAGAAAAAGAATTAGAACACATGGCAAATTACCATGATAAAATTGAAGTATTAGAAAACTATTTTATGGAGGAAAAATAATGAGTTTATTAACTACTAGAGATTACTATAAACCTTTCGACCATCCTTGGATGTTTGATTATTATGTTTTACAAAATCAAATGCATTGGATGCCAGAATCAGTGCCTTTACATACAGATGTTAAGGATTGGCAAGAATTATCAGATAATGAAAAAAATCTACTTACTCAAATATTTAGATTGTTTACTCAATCAGATGTTGATGTAGGAGCAGGATATATAGATAAGTATATGCCTATATTTAAAAAGCCAGAAGCAAGAATGATGATGAGTTCTTTTGCTAATATGGAATCAATTCATCAACATGCTTATTCTTTATTATTAGATACAGTTGGTATGCCTGATATAGAATATAAAGCATTTGCAGACTATGAAGAAATGTCAGATAAACATGATTATGTCGGTAACTTTAAACCTAAGAAAGCTAAGAAAGAAACTATAGCTAAGACTTTAGCTGTTTATTCTGCGTTTACAGAAGGTCTACAACTGTTCTCTAGCTTTGCAATACTGTTAAACTTTCCTAGATTCGGTAAGATGAAAGGTATGGGTCAAATAGTAACCTATTCTATTCGTGATGAATCTATGCATGTAGAAGCTATGACTAAATTATTTAGAGAACTTATACAAGAAAATTTAGATATTTGGACAGATGATTTTAAGAAAGAGCTTTATGATATTTGTAGACAAATGGTTGAACTTGAAGATAAGTTTTTAGATTTAGTATTTGAAATGGGTAATATTAAAGGGCTAACTAAAAGCGATATGTATAAATATAATAGATACATAGCTGATAGAAGATTATTACAGTTAGGATTAAAACCTAATTTTGGACAAAAAGAAAATCCTTTACCTTGGTTAGATGAAGTTATGGGTGTTGAACATCAAAACTTTTTTGAAGGTAGAGCAACTACCTATATGAAAGCTGGTCTTAGAGGTAAACAAGGAGATATTACTTTTAATGATGTATCATGAAAAAAGAAGCAAATATTATCAGTTGGAAAATAGTTATAGATGAAAGTAATAAAATTATTACTGAAATAAATCAATTTCCTGAAGATAAAATAGACGAAGTTTTTAAACAAGACGCACCTTATATAAAAGGTATATTGTTAGCAGCTAAACCTACATTAGAAAGTTTACACAATGATATTAAAAAACATTTACAAAAACTATGAATAAAATAAAATTTGACCCAAAAGAATTATCTAATTCAAAAAGAATATTTAAATCAGCTACTCCTAAAGGAGATATATCTTGGTATATTAAATGGTTAGGCAGTATATTAATACTGGTTGCTATGTCTATGAGGGGTGCTGAAGGTATGATTTATACTGATTTAAGTATTTCTATTGTAGGAGTTTCTTGCTGGTTGGTTGTTGGTATTTTGTGGAGAGATAGAGCACTTATTATGGTTAATGCTATAGGTTTATTTTTATTACTAAATAATACTTTTAATCTTTTATTTTCTAACTAAGCTGATAAAGAAATTAACATGCCAAAAAATACAAGGCATAAAAGTGTTATTTCAAGTTTTTCTTTGCAATCTTCCATTATCTAAAGTGTGAAAAAAATATATAGTAAAATACAAGTATAAGTTTACCAATAAACCATCCTAGTAAAAAACAGAAAGATACTAGAAAGGCTAGTACAATCTTTTTAAAATCATCCATTATCTTCTTACTAAACTACCACCAAAATACATTCCTATAATAGCTGATACTAGGTTTGTATCTAGTTGTGTTATTACTAAACCATTAAATGTTATCCATCTGAATACTTCTTCATCGCTAGTAAAGAACCAAAATCCTGGTCTAAACTCTGTATAACCAACAGTAACTGATATCTCTGGATAAAATACTGCTACAAGTTTTGGAAAGACAACAATAGCAAAAACAGAAGTTAAAGCTATAATTCGTCTGGTCCATTGGAAACCTTTGTTCTTAACATTACGAGCTGCGTCAATAGCTTTGAGTTGAAACTTACCTCTAGTTATTAGAGCCATTTGTTCTTGTTGTTTAGCTTGTCTGCTTTCTGCCCATAAGCTAAGTAGACTACTTAACAAAGTAGACGCTAACATTGTAATTATTTCAAAAGGAAAGCCCATTATTATGTATCTAATTCTATATCTATTATTTCTTGAATACCTCTTAATAACTTTTCAGGTATGTGTATATTAAAAGTGTTTACAAAATATCTGCTTTGTTCATCCATGCCTGATATTTTTAAATCTAGACAGGCTTCAAATAAACTTCTATATTCTTCTAATTTAATCCAAGGACTATCATTTAAACTTCTTTTCTTACAATCAGCTCTCCAAGCTTCTTCTAATTGTTGTTCTGTATAAAGTATCATTTATTTATATTATATTTTTTTTCAATATCACTTAAAGCTAACATTAAAGCTTCTTCTTTGTTTCCTTTAGCGTCACGCAGAAATTTTATACCTTTTATATTGTTCTGAATATCTTTAGCTGAGTCAAGAAATCGACCTTGTGTTAGTATTTGACCGACTTCTCTTGCGTTTATAAGAGTAGTTCCTATGACACTATCACCATATTTTATTCCTAAATTATAATGTTTTAAATCATTAAAAGGGTCATTACTTCCTTCAACATATCTAACATTATTTTTATCGCCTGTAATATTTAATTTATATTCTTCTGGTAATCTTTGTTCATTTACTAATTTATTTAAACTTTCAGCTGCATTAGCTTCAAAGTTTCTCTGCTCTTTAGGATTCATAAACTGTTTACTTAAATCATCAATAATATCTTTTGAGTCATATTCATTAACATCTACATTAGCACCTGTATTAAATTTTTCTCTAAATGTAATAAAATCATCACCTAAATTATATTCAACATCTTTAAAACTTCTTAATATTTTTTTAATAGTTTCACTTTGATAACCATAATCTTTTAATAAATTCTGAGCTTCTTTTATGGTAATCTGACCATCTAATAATAAATCATGAACTTCTTTAGCTGATACATTAAACTCTGAATCTTTTTTAGGTTTTTGTTTTAAATTTTCTAAAAATTTTGGTCTTGTATATTCTTCTCTTAACCTTTTAGCTCCTTTACTTTTTATACCTTTAGTAACTGTAGATTTTAAAGCTTTACTAAGACCTCCTATGACAAAACCTAATCTTTTCATTTGTTCGTCTTCGTCTCCTGTTTCTGATATAAAATCAAACTCAGCAGTTTCTGAATAGCTTTCTCCTGTGATAGGATTTTTCCTGTCTGCTGGTTCTTCTTCAACATCTGAAACTCTACCACCTGTCTTTTTATTTTCTCTTACAGCTTCTGAAGCTCTTGTTTCTTTTAAAGTATATCTATTTATTAATCTTTCAAAAGTATCATACAAATTATTTATTTGTTTTTGTGCTTCTTCAAAACTTATTGTGTTTTCTACATATTGTCTTTGAATAGCATATACACCTCTTCTAACTTCAGTATATTGTCTTTGAAACTCTCTGCTATTGGTTCCTATTAATTTAGATATTTCTATAGGTTGTAATTTAAAACCAAAAGTGCTCATTATAGCTTCTGCTGGGCTAAAATCTGTAGCATAAAGAGATTCTCCACCTTCGATTGCCTGTCTAAAAGCTTTAGTAATTTTTTTAGAGCCAAAAGAATTAGAAAAAGGAGTATACTTAGCAGCTTCTGGTCCAAATAAAGGAACTGTAAAAGCTGTAGCAGGTATGTTAGGTAATAATCTACTTAATATATGTTGTGCTATAACAGCAGAATCGTTACCTAATCCTAAGCCTTGTATTTTTTGTCTTGTAAAAGGGTCTGTTTGTGTTATTAGTGGTATCATTATCTCACCAGCAGCACCAAAGTTAGGATTTAAAGGTGCTGGTAGTCCTATTTCTTTACCTTTGAAACCTAAAAAGTCTAAGGGTATGCCAATACCTTTATCACTAACACTAAATATATCACCACCGGGAATAAATCTTTTAACATCTATATATAAAGGAACTTCTTCGCCTTTTCTTTCTTGTAATAATTTAGAAGAAAAAGGAGTTTTTATAGCTGTATCTGGCATAAAAGGCAGACCAAAAAACTTTTCTTGTAAATTTTTTCTCATTAGTATTCGTTCTGCTTCTTCGTTACCAACTTCTTTTCTAAATCTACCATAGTCAGGGTCTTCGCTAACTAACTCAGCAAATGGAACTTTACCTTTACCAACTTCATTAATACCATAACCAATAGCTGCCCACTTACCAAATTTCCAAGGTCTATATACTGCTGATTCAGCTAATAAAGGTACAACACGATAAGTATAAGATAAGAAAGGAGTAGGCACTCTTCTCATAGCATTAATAAAAGGAGCATTAATATTATAATCAATAAACCATTTTTTTGCGTCTGCTGCTGCTTTAGTAACACCTAGACCATTTTCAGCTCTATCCATAAATAATGCCATTCTAAAAACTTGGTCTTCTAACTGATAAAGTTTTTCTAAATTACCAGCTGACATATCATAGCCTTTTTTCAGTAATCTTTTATATATACTGTCAGCATATCCAGTAGCGTTTCTTAACTCTAAGCTACCTTCATCTGCTAATTCTTTTACAGCTATTTTTAAAGCGTCTCTAACTTCTCCTGATAATTCTCTTGATACTAAGTCAACATCAAATACACCATACTCTTTTGCTAGTTTATAATAACCTGCACTTGTATCTCCATCTAAACCTTTTAATAATTCAGAATAACCTCTAGGAATATATTTATAACTTCCTCCAGCAAAATCATAAAGAAGAACATTAGAAATAGTATTATTAACATGAACTGTAGGGTTCCAAGCTGTTTTAGATTTTTTCCAAAATCTATTTAAAGTATCATAACCTTCAAAAACATCTAATCCTGATTTTTCTTTTAAATCATTTATTTTTTTTAAATCGTTAAATATAGGTCTAGTAACAAATTTACCTGATAATTTACCATAAGTTTTTATAGGATTTTTACCAAACTCTAATCCTCTAACTATACTATCAGGCATTTGTACCCAATCATCTGCTTGAAGTTTTCCAGCGTCAAGTCTAGTTTTAAAAGCAATCTCGTCTAATGCAAAAGCTGAATCTTTAGATATTTTTTCATATAATTTATAAACAGATAAATCATTAGTCATTAATCTACCTGTTTCAGCCACATTAAAAGCAGCGTCTTCAATTTCACCAAAAGCTTTTCTTTCTTCTTTAGTAAAATCTCTTCTGATTCTAACCATTGGTTTACGAGTTTTTTCGTCAATAAACTCTTCTATAACTTCAAAGCCTTTATAATCTTTATCTTTATTTTTATTAAAGAATTTTTTAGTTAGTGTTTTAGGAGGTGTACCTCTACCTTTAAGTTCATTACCTATAATTTTTAAATATCTAGCACCTTTAACTGCTTCTACAGGAACTTCTTTGTTTAAATGTTTTGTGTAACTTCTATGAAGATAAGTGTCTACATTTTTCTGATAAACTGATGGAGATAATAAACCAGCATCTACCATTTCTTGCCCAGCTCTTTTAATTATTTTTCTAGCTTCATTACTGAAACCTACATATTCTTTATTAGCTATAGAATCAATATCTCCTGTTATTAAACTATTAACAATTTTTCTTTCTTCAGGTTTTAATCTATTTATAATTTGAGCTACTTCAGCAAATTTTGTAGATAAAGCATTTACTTCACCAAATGTTTGTCTTTTCAAATCTAAATAATTTTTTGGTAAACCATAGTTATCAACTAAACCTCTACCCATAACTTCTTTGAGTTCCATGCCATCAGCGTTTACTTTAAGTTTACCACCTAATTTTGTTACACCTACACCTGAAGCTCCTAGTAAAAAGGCAGCAAACATTTTTTGTGCTTCTGTGGATTCAGGGTCATTCCATGCGTTATAGCCAGATATAGCTCCGAAAGTACCAGCTAATGCAGAACCCCAGTTTTGACCGACAAAATTCCAAACTGGGTCTCCTACATTCTCTGACCAAAATTTTTCTATATTGTTGTTAAGATTTTTAGGAGGATTAGCTTCTAAGTTTTTTATGGTTTTTTCTGCTAGTTCTCTAGCATCATCAGAATCTTTTAAGGGTTTACCTGCTTTTAACAAATCAGCTTGTTCTTGAAGTATATCGCCTTGTCTTTGTTTTGTTGTTCTAGCAAACTTACCAGCAGAGCTTCCTTTAGCTTTACCTATAGCTTGAATTAAACCAGCACTACCTAAACCTAAAATACCACCTATAGTAGCACCTGTTAAAGCACTTTGTCCTCTATCCATACCTTCAGATTGATACATAACACCACTCTGATAAGCACCTGCTCCTACGCCAAATGCTGTAGCTTTACCTATACCATCTATTTTTTTACCCCAACCTAAAAAAGGTATTAATCCTACAGGGTCTGCTATAGAAGAAGCTAAATAAAAACCAAAAGCTTTAGCTCCATAGTCTTCATTTTCAAATATTTCTTTAAGTTGTGTGTCTTTTTCTTTGAGTTTTTCTAGAAGGTCGTCAGACCCTGTGATGTTGCCATACATTTGTTGTATGCCTCTAAAAGAATCAGTGAAGCCCATTTCTAAAGCATACTTAAGAGCTTCTTTTTCTGATAAATTGGAAGAACCTACTTTTCCTTGTGAAAAACTATTCCAAGGATTTGTAGTTGTTTGAGTTTTGTTTGTAAAATTGTCCCAAGGATTTTTCATTCATTATTCGCCTAAATCTAAATCTTCTATTTGTTCGTCTACTTCTGAGCCACCTATAAGACCACCTAAACCAGTAAGTCTAACTACAGTTCCAGTGCTAGTTTTACCTAGTAAAATCTCACCAGCACCAAAACCTAAATCACCATTAATAAATTGGTCAGGTATTTTACCATCACCTTTATACCATTTTTCTACAGCTTTATAAGCTGTTTCTCTACTTTTTGCTAATCTTTTGTTAAGTTCTGCACCTCTAACTCCTTGTTTTCGTAATTGAATTTTTAAAGTTTTTAAAGAGTTTTCAACAAGAACATCATAGGATTTTTTAGCTTGATTTCTTATTTCTAGTTGTGTTGCAGCACTAAATTTTCCACTCTTGAGAGTTTTATTTATTTTATCTATTGCTTTTTGTTTACTTCCTCCAAAAAATTTACCTATTCCTTTTATTATTGCAGGTACTTTCATAGCTCCTTGAAAACCAAATTTAACTAATCCAACTCCCGGAACAAGCATTGCCACATCTAATAAATCATCACCAAATTTATCTCCAACTAAAAAATTAAGGACAGGGATATCAGGAACATCAAGACCTTCAATATCTAAATATTGTGCTAATAAACCTTTAGAGCTTACATTGTCTTCAGAAGGTGTAGGTTTTCCTTGTACGCTTCTAAATACTATTTCTTCATTTAATATATTATATCCTACTTCTATTTTCTCACTTCTGAATATAGCAGAATCTGCTCTAAAAGCATCAGCTAAACTTGGAAATTTGCTTAATATATCTTGAGGACTTCCTATAATTTTGTTATTAGGATTAAAATAGTTTCCATTTTTTTCTAAACCATTTACAGGATTTTGAAATTTTAAATCAAATTCAAGGTCTTCTATTTTTTGTTCATCTACAATAAACTCACCATTAGGAAGACTTGCTCCTCCAAATATATTTACTTTTAAAGCTTGAACAGTTTGTTGTTTTGATATTGCTGCTGCGTCTACATCTACTATACCAGCTATTTCTTTTAATGATAAATTAGGAAATATTTTTTCTTTAGCAAACACATAATCATCTTCATAATAACCTTCAGGTTTTAAATCTATGTTATAACCACTATCTATATAGGCTTGTAATACTTCATTTGGTCTTAAAATAGGTTTGTTTAAATTTTGAATATTTGTTTCTTGCGTAAAGAATTTTAAATTATTAGCCTCTCTAGCTCTTGTTATTGCTCCACTAGCAAACGCATTTCTAAAAGCATCATTAGCTTCTATTTCATTAGCATTTATTTTAAAATCTGAATCTACTAAGTCATAAGCTTCTTGAATGTTTAAATTTGGATTTTGTAAAAGTCTATTAAACTCTATATTTCCCTCATCTGTTAAAAGTTTTTGATATAACTGTCTATTCTCAACCGACTTAGAACCTTGATTAAAAGCTTTTATTTTGTTTCGGTCTGCTTCTAAATATTGTTCTCTTACAACTTCTTTTTTACCATTTTTATTCATGTAAACATATTCTGATGTTACTAGAGATGTTCCATTTCCTAAGTCTTCGAGACTTACTTTAGGAGTTCCCATCATATGCCAATCATAATTTTTTACTACATTTTCATACTGAGCAGCTAATGCTGGTGACATTGCATATAATACTTTAAAATCATCATTAATTTTTTGAATATCTGCTATTTTAGATTTAAAAGCACTATTAGCATATTGTTCTGCTAATTCTTTTTCATTTACAACATTAAAACCATTACCTTTTAGAAAAGAACCTGCTTCTTTTAAAATATTAAATTTATTATCTGACTTTAAATCTTTAAAAACATTATTATAATTTTGTTCAAGATATTTTTTACCTTCTTCTATATCTTTATAAGGCACTCCTAAATCTTCTAGATTCTTAAATAACTCTCTAGTTTTTCTTGCTAACTCTTCAGCTCTGTCATTCAAAGTATCACCATAAGCTGCATCAGGTTGTCTTACTATAGATAAATCAGTTCCTTCAGGTGCGTTTCTAAATATTTCTTGTTCTGTTTGTTCTTTAGTATAATTTTTTGCCCATGCTAAAAAATCACCACCATAATTATTGTAAATATCATCAGCTATACCAAAACTTTGAGATATGGCAGATAAATTACTTTTACTTTTTTGTAAATCAAAAACATTATCTCTTTTAAGTCTATCTACATTTTCAAAAATACTATTTTCTATAAGTTTTTGACCATCTCCAGCTATGTCAAGAACTTGGTCAATCAGTTTTTCGTCTTTACCCATAGCATTTCTTATAATTTTATTTTCATTATAGAGAGTATTTGGTATATATTTTTTCATTCTTCTTCACTCCTTTGTAATAAACTTTGAACTGGTACTTCTTCTATAGCTTGTTTTAATTCTTTATTATCTAAATTAACATTTTCTACACCTTTAGATTGTAGGCTTTTTATTTTTTCTTTCATAATATTAGAACTTTTATTAACAAATTCTGCTTCTCGTTCTTGGTCGTCAGGTTCGTCTGCGTCACCAGCATAAAGTTCATAATCTAAACCTACTTTTTCTGCTAATGCCATTATTATAAAAGAAGTTGATTCTGCTAATAACAATAGTAAATCTACTGTCCACAAACCTCTAGAATAACCAGATAGTAAATAAGTTCTAGCTATATCTTCAATAGTAATACCTTCAGCTATCATATCTGTTAAAGCTATAAAAGTTTCTTTTTCTGTAAGTTCTTCTAATATAAATATTTCAGCTTCTCTCCTATTAGTAAATCTAGGTGGGTTTTCCCAAGGATAAGAATTATCTGGAGAGTTAGTTAATGATTGACCCGGAATAGAACCTCTATAATTCATTAACGCTTGTGCGTCTTGGTCTGATATTGTTAATTTACCTGCTGCCATTAACTCATACCTCCTACTTGAACTGTTGGTTGAACAGCAAATTGATTCATTTCTCTCATGTATTTAGTGAACATATCATCACCATAAAATCCCATTTGATATAAGTCTCTAGGATTAGGAGCACCTCTATATCCATTTTGAACATAACTTGGATATACACTTCTAGTATAATCATTCATTGATGTTGTATCACTTTTCATAGGGTCAAAACTACCACCACCTGTAGGCATGTATTCATTTTCACCTGTTGCTACATCATAAGCTTCTTGCACTCCAAACATAGCTGTTCCTGCTTTAGCTATTTTAGTTGCGTCATATTCTCCAATACTTGCTGAGATTTGACCGGCATCAAATGTTTCTAACTGGTCTACACCAAATTTATTTTCAATATTTTTAACTCTATTATTATTATAATCAATAAAATTAGATATTCTTTGGTTTGAAGCTAATTGGTCTTTATCTAAAATATCAGTCGGTACACTTTTAACTACTGGATTCATATTAAATATTTCTTCACCATTTGCACCTATATATTTTACATCTTTATCAAAACCAACTATAACATCTGTTAATCTACCTTCATCACTAAGTCTTTGTCTCTTAAGAGCATTTTTGTCTACATTAATTTGAAAAGGATTTTTTGCTTCAACAACTGGTGGTGGTGGTGCCATTGATACTGGTGTATATTCATTAATTTTTATTATTTCATCTGTAGTTAAATTTCTATTTCCAAATAAAACTTCATTTTTAAAATTATCATCAAAACCTAATTTCTTTAAATCTTGTGAGTTCATTTTTTGTAAATTTCTAAAATGAGCTTTTTCACCAATACGAGATACTTTAACAACATCCTCAGAAGGATTTAATGGATTCATAAACTCATCTCCTGATACTACATAATCAGCGTGTCCTATATCTGCATCTAAAAGATTCATAGGCTCTAGTTCTAATCCTTTCTCATAACCTTTTTCTATAGTTACATTATTTAAAACTTCTGCTTCTTCAGCTATAGTTTCTGCTGTAATATTTGAAGTAGGTAAACCCATTTTCATTCTAACTGAATCTACTTGATTATCTACAAAAGTTCTAAATCCATTGTATACATCAGTTAAATTTTTACCTCCTCCTACTGGTATTTTTCCTACAGTGTTTCCTGCCACAGTTCCTACAACATCACTAACAAAACCTGTAACACTAGAATAAACTTTACCAGCAAAATTACCAGCTTGAGCAATACCTTGCATAACTCCACCTATAAGACCACCTTGAGCTCCTGCCCAAGCTCCAAAGCTCGACCACGCAGCTCCTATTCCGGGAAGCATTAAAGTTAAAGCTAATGTTCCTATTGGACCCATTTGACCAAAAAATTTACCTACTTCTCCTAAACCATCTTTTAATGCTTTACCTATTGGTTTAAGAAATTTTTTAATACCTTTACTTATTCTTCTAAAATGTTTTTTAATAAATCCCATGTTATTCTCCTAATAATTTTATTAATTCCCACCAAATAATCTTAAAAAGTTTTTTAATCTAGTTAAATGATTTTCACTTCTTAAAGCTGATTGGTCTCCACCTTGCATACCTGCAATAGCTATATTAGCATCTCTGTCAGCAGAGTTTTCAGATGATTTAAATATATAATCAAACTCATCTCTTAATTCTTGCCAAGATGTAGCTAAAGCTGTAGAGGTTAAACCAAATGCATTTTGTGCGTTTATTTGATTTACTTGATTTTGTGCTGCTGTATCTATAGTAGCTAATTTTCTTCTCCATTCTACATTAGATTGTTCTATCACCATAGCATTTTGAGCATTAAAACTTTCTCTTTGAAACTCTCTATCTACAATAGCTTGGTCAATACTAGCAGCTAACTGTGCGTTAAATTTATTTAAATCTGCGTCTAATCCTAATCTTTGTGCTATATTTTTATTAGTCTCTGCTGAATTAAATTGATTCATAGCATTCATTTGTGTTACATTAAATCTTTCTGTATTGTCTGCTAAACTAGCCATAAATTGATTAACTTGATTTTCACTAGCAGCATTAAATTGAAAAGCTGCATTTTGAGCAGCCTGATTACTTAATAATCTTTGTTGTTCTTGTTGTGCTGATAATATTACTGCTTGTTGAGAAGCATTTAAATTAGCTAAATTTAAACTTAAAAAGTTTTTAGCATTTTGTATTTGTGCTTGTTGATTTAAATTAGCTTCAGTTATATTCATTTGAGACATTCTAATAGCGTCTTGAACTACTGCTTGTTGTTGAGCACTAGCTTCTGTTAAAGAAACAGTTTGTAAAAATTTACTATTAGAAATTTCTCTTTGTTGGTCAGCATTAAACTGAGCCATATCCATTTGAAATACTTTATTAGCTGTATCTAAAGAAACTTGTTGTTGTCTTTGTGCGTCTGCTTCAGCTGCTTGAGCTTCTATACCTCTTTGTTGAGCTAGTGCTTGTTGTATAGCTTGAGCATTAGATTGTGCTAAAGGTATTGAAGCTTGAATAATAGTATTTACTAAAGCATCTCTACCTACTGATGAAGCACTTAAACCTCTTTGTGCTAACATAGCTTCTACAGAAGCAACAGCAGACTTTGCCCATGTAGGTATTACTCCTGATTCTATACCAGATAATAAACCTTCTAATTGTGTAGATACTAAAGCTTCTTCAGGTAATCCTTCTATTATACCTCTTTCTTTTTCAGTAAAGTCTGTTAAACGAGCTTCAAGAAGTTCTGGGTCATTACCAATATCATCTATTTTATCTTCTGATAAACCAGCATTTCTTAATTGTTTTTTAGCTCTAGTAACTCTAGCTAAGTTTGTCCCAGCATTTTTAGCAGCTTCTGCTTTTATTTCTGGACTTAAAACTCCTTCTACTCTTTTTGCTAAAGCACCTTCTTCTACTTCTACTTTAGCTGCATCTATTCTATCTATACTAGCAACTTGTGCAGTTTGAGCTAAAGCTTCTTCTGATATTACACCTTGAGCTGAATCTATTTCAACTTGTTCTGCAACTGTAGCTACATCTCTTTTAGCTGCTTCTACAATTTTTGGAAGTCTAGCTTTAACAGACTCTCCTTCTCGTAAAGGATTAATAGTTAAATCAGCAGCTGCTCTTAAACCTATATTAACATCTGAAGAAAGAATACCAGTTCCTTTAGGTATTAACTCTGATTCATAAGCGTCTCCTAATAATGCAGCTTTAGCTTCTAATCCTAAATCATCAAGATTAATTTCGCCCTGTGCTATTTTTTGTAACATTTCAGCAGAATTTGAAACTCTATACTGTCTTTGTACTTCTGCAAGAAACATTCCGGGAGCATCAGGTCTATCACCAAAAGGTGTGTAATATCCATAAATGTCTGTTCTATCATTTCCAAGGTCAGGTAAAGTAACACCATAAATATCTTCTGTATCTCCTTGAAAACCTTGTAAATCTAAATCTACTTCTGCCGGTGGTGGAGGAGTAGGTACAGGTCTATCTTCCGGAGATGGTGTTGGTTCCGGTGTTGGTTCTGGAGTAGGCTCTGGCGTTGGTGCCGGTGTCGGAGCCGGTGTAGGCGTAGGCGTTGGCGTAGGCGTAGGCGTAGGCGTTGGAGTAGGTGTAGGCGTAGGTGCAGGAGTAGGTGTCGGACTTGGAGCCGGTGTAGGGTCAGGTTCACCTATCTCACTGTCAGGTTCAGGTGCAGGAGTAGGAGCCGGTGTCGGAGCCGGAGTTGGACTAGGTGCAGGTGAAGGAGTAGGAAAAGGTCTAGTTTCTCCACCTATAGGTTCTATTTCCCTATCTCTTTCATTAAAATTTGGTCCTCTTCCTCCAAGTTGATAACCTGCTCTCATAGTAGCCAAAATTTCTTTTAATGTTTTTTTACTTTTTCTTTTTCTTGCCATGTTTCCTTCTCTTTAATTGTTGCAATAGTTTACCTTTAGGCATACCAATAGCCACAAATATTGCTACTCCTTTGCCTTCATGCATTAAACTGATTCGTTATCGTTTAAATATATGTTACCACTATTAGGTACTTTTGGATTTTCAGGATTAACTACATCGTTAACTCCTCCAGATGGATTACCACTTAGGCTTCCACCAAATCCAGCACCAATATCATTAGCACCACCAGATACTCCTGAATTTTCAGGCATATAAATATCGTTAACACCACCAACAGGGTTGCTCATACTAACATTACCACCAAATCCAACTTGGCTTCCTGAGTTAGCATCACCTGAAAGTATTGGTCCAGTAGGTCCATAATGGTCTACTTGCTCTGGTTGAGCATTTTTATTATACTTCTTTGGTTTCATTTTATTCTCCTATTTTATTTAATTTCAAACAATCTATCAATCTTCTCATCAAGCTTTTCAAGCCTATCAATGAGATTATTCATATCATCCTTGACCTCTGATTTAGTCACATATTCTTTTGCGACCTCTTCTCTTGTTTTGTTTATTAATATATCTTGTCTTTTTAATTCTGCTGCATTTTGTCTAATACTATACATTAGTGGAGCAAGTACCAAAGTTATGAATACATTCCAGATAATGTATGGTGTTAGTAAATCCATTATGCAATAACTCCTTTTACTAAAGGTGGATTTTTCTTTTCTTCAAGTTGACTAGCTAATTCATTTTTTAAATTTTGAACAGAATTTTCATCATCAATATTAATAGAATTTTCTACCCATT
>Ga0209348_1000648_pt1 | contig 17754 bp, 31 predicted proteins | sample ETNvirenome_2_30_FD_184065 | JGI IMG/M metagenome (GOLD analysis project Ga0209348, IMG submission 184065) | Marine viral communities from the Pacific Ocean - ETNP_2_30 (SPAdes) (version 2) | ecosystem: Environmental > Aquatic > Marine > Oceanic | place: Pacific Ocean | collected 2013-06-22
GTCAAGTCTATTGTTGGTGCAGTAATTTCTACCTCTGTATCTGCGTCTACATCTAGTTGTCCATCCGTGCTAGAACTTACAGATAAAGCACTATCTCTAAAGGTCATTTTTATTGCGTCATTTAATAGTAAAGCAGAGTCATGCACATGAGTTAAAGTTACATCGTTGTTGACACCAAAACCCAAAATAGCACCATCGCTGTCTAATTTTAAATCGTGACTGACTAGAACTGCTGTAGACGCATTTAAATCAATAGTTGCTTCACCATCTACTGTCAAAACACCATCTGAGCTTTGATGTACAAAACTAGCTGTATCACCAAACGTAAGTTTATTTGTGCTATTGAGTGTAAGTCCAGTGCCGTCTGTGTGTGTTAATGTGGTATCTCCATCTGCACCAAAAGTTACAACTGCACTATCTGAACTAAAAGTAAGATCATCCGATACGGTAAGGTCATCTGCTGTAGTGGTTCCTGCTAAATTTAAATCAGTTAATACATCATGAACTACACCACTACCTCCATTACCATCAGTCGCTATAATTTTCACATGTCCTGCTGGAACAATTACCTTATCTCCAGCACTACTAGAACCTTGTTTAAAAGTCAACGCATGGCTAGTACCATTATCCATGATCCACATTTTTGATACACTGGTCGGTAACAAAGTCACTTCACAAGCTTGACCTCCACCAGTCAGTTTTAAATAAATTGCTCTATCATTATCAGATAGTCCATCAGCAAGAGTAATATTATCTGTTGAGGCATTTGCTATTGCTCTCGTACCGTACCCTAAAGCTTGACCTATAAGTTCTAAGTTTGTATTGGTTTTAGTACCCCAAGTTCCCGACTGTTCACCAGTCGCCATTTCCTCGAGTCTTAAATTATTGTCAAATGTACTTGCCATTATGCCACCCTTTCTACCCAATTAGCAACTTGATCTGGTCTAATAAGACTATAAACTTGTTCGGGTCCAATAGAACCAGTTGCACTCACTCCTGATATAAATACCACACCTTGAGGCACGATTGCAACATTTCCTTGCGATAAGGTTAAAGCTGTTTGCGTTACTGCAATAGAAGTTGTTGTAGTTACTGACTCTGATCCTAACGCAGTTGTTGCTACAAGTCCTGTCGTTGGTGCTCCAGTTGTTGTGGCAATATTAGGAATAGCAGGAGTATTTAATGTCGCACCCATAAGAGCATGATTACTACATTGATAAAATAAAGTCGGTGCTCCATCTGCTACAGTTATTTCTGTGTAAGCACCACTTGATCCAGCAGTTCCATTTGTGGTTACACCAGTAGTATACTCTCCTCCAGTTTTGTCGGCAGAAGTATATATCCTTAATGGATGACCAGAGTTACTACTATCACTTTGATCAAACCTATATGTATTACCTTCATAAAGTGTTAAAATAACATCTGATGATGCAGTTGAGCCATTAATAGCGTATTTATTTGTTGATCCTTGATTGTAATATGGATGATTTGAAGGATTACCAGAAACGACTGTAACTGTATAAGTGACTGTACTAGCACCAGTTTGACTTATAGAGGTAGTTGCAGATAAACCAGTTACTCCAACATTTACTCCAGGAATACCACTAGGAGTTCCTAATCCAGTTGTACCAACTAAACCAGTAACCTCTACGGCAATAGGTGCGTCCCATGCACCTTGATCCCATGTGCCTCTACCCCAACCTTGTAAGGTAGTGTTTGACAATTTAAGCTATCCTTATAATCGCATTACTTGCATCAGCAGTTGGAAACTGTATTGTAAATGTTCCTGAAGTCGATGTTTTGTTAGATGTAAAATCTAACACACAAACGGAATGATTGCCAGTAGCACTATTATATATTAACGCACCCATTGCTGTTATTGATGCAGTTGTAAAACTTAAATCAGCAAAATCAGTAAACGCAGTTTGTGTGGTCGATGCAGAAGCAACACTTGGGTCTACTCTTGTTAAAGCACCACCACCAGTAGAATAAGATCCACTTGTGGCTATTTCACCTGTTGTTGTAAAAGCAGTAGTTTGAAAACCTAAAGTTGCAGTTGTACTAGATTTACCTCCACTACTTTCAGCGTACAATGCTAATTTAAAAGCACTTCCACCTGAATTTAAAAAATTGTGTTTACCTTCTAATAAAGTTTTTTTAAAAGAGTTACACATCGCTTGTGCAATAGCCATATTAAAGTCTCCTTATATATTCAGCCAATTCTTTTTGACCATTAGATCTTAAGATATGAACTATACTAGCTCGTTCTTCTCTTCTTGCCAAGAGTAAATAACTATACAACACTTTTTTAAGATGCTCTCTAAACTGTTTTGCTTGTTGTCTTATATGAGGGGGTGCATCGTCTGATATGCTTACTATTTTATCAACTGCTAAATCGGCTACTTGTTCGTTTGTCAAACCACCATTTTGAGAAGTATGAACATTAACATTACCTACATTTGTAATACCTATCTCAAACATTTATTTTTCCTCATATGTTACTCCTGGAATATCGTTTCTACCAATAATATTAGGTTTAGCATCTAATGGTTCTGGTGGTTCTAGTTTTGATTTTTTTGTAATCAACATACTTCCATTTGTTGCAGTAGAAACTAAAGGATCTTCTAACCTATGATAACCATACAGTTTTTGGTCATCAGGAACATTAGTATCTAATAAACTTGAGGAATGTGCTATACTCACTTTAATTCCTTTTGTTATAGCAACAGCTAACCAAAATTCACAGCAACCTCTCCCTGCCTCTGCAAAATTTATTGCTTTATGTGTAAAATCTATTCCATACAAATGTATTTCAGTAACTTCCTCTGCAATAGCATAGGCGATTGCATAAGCTACTGTATTATTCAAATAGCTGTATTTAGCTTTCTGTAGAACCTTTTGTAAAGGATACTCTACTACATCAGGGCATCGTTTATCTAATGTACAAGACAGAATAGGCACATTTAGTTTACGACGCAATCGTTCAGCCATCACATTTGTTTGATTTCCAGCATTTGGTGTATCCAAAAATCTTGAAGGCGGATCCATCATGAAACATATATCATGATATATAACAGCAGACATTGAGTTTATAGCCCAAACTTCATCAAAGTTTTCACTACGAACTCTACTTCTCATGTATTCAAAGCCACTATTGCCTAGACCAACAATAGCCACACTTTTAGTTTTACTCATGTTTGTCTTTGTCTAACCAAACCTTCTCGATAAGAATCAGAATAATTTCTACCTTCTGCATAATTCTTTAATCGTGCAATAGATTCTAAAAATCTACCGTTGTATAAATCTAATATATCTTTTTCGCCCTTCATAAAAGTATATGCTTCAACCAATGTACCATACAGTAAAGCATCAGGAGCATTTGTACTAATCCAAGTTGTTCCACTATTATCTGTAGTAAGAGAAGCTGGACGATAGTAGTAATGTAATTCTACGGCAAAAGCACTGCTTGGTGTAGGTGCTAAAATAAAATTATCTACATCAAACTGTGCATAATATTTAGGTGTTCCAGTTACAGTAGGGTCAGGATGAAACTCTTGAAGATAGTTTACGTCTTTTTGTAATAAAAAAACATTACTACCACTACTTACAACAGATAATGAAAAAGTAGCTAGATAATCACTTGGTTTTTGTAAAAATTTATTACTGGCAGTTGTTGTTCCCTCAACGTTTTTTCTAAAATAATCTAAATCCACTGTTTTAAAAATACGTTCTTCAGCATTTTTTATAAAAAAATCTAACTCACCTACAAAAGTACTTTCATCGTTTTCAGTCCAATCCTGCACAGATTGTTTTAATGTTGTTAAGGTAAAGCTCATGACACACTCACTGTTACAGTTCCTAATGAAGTTGTAGCACTAAAACTTGTAAGCTCCGCACCTAATATACCTTTATCAGTATTAGTGTAAATTATAAATTTTTTATTATCATCAATCTCTTGTGGTCTAGGTTGATACAAAGCTTGTGGTTCAAATGGTGGTTTTCTTGGAGTTAGTTGTGGGTGTTTAGCTTCATACTCTGATCTATGAACTACGTTACCATTCCATTCCATAACTCTTTCACGATAAGGAAAAGCAAACCCAGACCTATCTGATATAAATTTTGATTTTCTTCCTAATGCAAATCTACTCATACAAAACCATAATATGTACTACTAGGGGTTAATGATAAATTAGAACGATCACGATCCTCAGCCGAAGCCCTTTCAAACTCTTCTTCATACATAGCTTTTAGCAGTTGTATTCTATCAGGTGCTCTTTTAATAGCTAAATAATATGCTAATCCAGCAGTCAAACAAGGATAAAACCTAAAAGGTACTTCAACTGTATTTTTTGCAGTATCAGCATCTTGTATTCTAGTTAAAGCATCATACACAAAAACATCTGTGCTGTTTTCTGGTGTAGCCCATAACTTTAATTTTGGCGTTATTTGCCTATCTAAAAAATACTGACTTGGTCTACCAGTAGTAGATTTTGTAGGGATATTTAAAAATTGATCTCTACCTATTCTGCTAATACTAAAATCATTTGAGCCTCTTCTTATTACAGCATTTAACACATCTATTAAGTCTGTATCCAAAGTGTACTCAGCAGTGCCTGAAGTTAAAGTTTGTGTCCTTTGTTCAATCGTCCATTGATTTAATCCTCTATTAGCCCAATCAGCAAAAAGTATATTCATTGACCTTCTTGCTGTTTGTAAATCATAACCAGTACGAACTTCTAAGCCACAACGCTCAAAAGCTTCTTCGATATACTCGGCTACATCAAGCTCAAAATTTGTAGAGGATGAAGTTGTCATTAACTATAAGGACCTTTTACAACTTTGCCACCGTTAGCGAAGCTTTTCTTTTTCATAGCACCACCACCCATAGCATAACTTTTTTTCTTCATAGCACCACCACCCATCATTTTTTCTTTATCGTTAGTAGCACCACCCATTGCATAGCTCTTCTTTTTCATCATTCTTTATTCTCCTTATAAAGATTATTAAATGTTACATCGGGATCCATATACTGTTCATGTTCCTCTGCATTATGAGTCCACTGACTCGGTTTAAAATCGGGAGCTCCCTCTCCAGTTTCCCAGAGTGCAGGGGATGTTACTCTAACCCTGTTGTTTGGCAAGGCAACAATGTTGCCCGTCCAGTTGTCTGCCTTAATAAGTTGAATGACGTGACTCTGCTTGTGCTGAGCTGGATCATCCGACAAATCAGACTGACTGTAATCTATTGTAAATAAATATTTCCCGATATGCAACTTATTATCTATTTTACATATCCATGGACTCACGCTTACATAATCTAGCTTAACAACACTATGGTAATGCGAACTACAATCCCAAGGTTGTGCAAAGCGTGGGTGCATTATATCTGGCATAGTATCAAGTGGTATGTCTGCTACTAATGCAGTCAAAGGCATTCTAGCCCACATAGCACCCCCATGAACATTTGTATCATCAGTGCCATCAACTTCACACCCAGTGAAAACTACTTGAAAACCTAATGTTCTATCAGGCATTGTCGTTACAGCAAAAGCATGAGCATGTATAAACTCACCTCTGTACTTCTCATGATTATGTGTAAATTCTTTGCGTACCCAACATTTAAAGAAGGGAATATTACTGACCAAATAAGGCATTAAGCTTTCTTCTTAGCTGTTTTCTTTTTAGGTTTTTTACCTTTACCAAAAATATGAGCATCAACTTTCGCCGCTTTACCTCCAGTCAAAACAGAGTTTACACGAGCCATAGCCCACTGATTGGGTGTAGTTCCAGGACGATGTCCCGTTTTATAAGCCGCGAGACCTTTATTATAGACTTGACGTAACTGTCCTGCTGTAACTTTTTTACCTTTAGCTCTAGCTTTTTTGGCTTTTTCAGCAAGTGATTTACTTACGTTTGCGGACATTCTTTTTCCCCTTTTTCATAGTTGCACCTTTAATAATATCACCACGAGTTATTTTATTATAGGGGGGTGATAATGAAGCTAGTTTCTTTTGTTTAGGGCTAAGTTTTTTTGTCATTTCTTTTTACCTCCATACATTTTTCTAAACTTTTTTGTATACACTGATTCTTTAGTTTTAATACGTTTACCTTTCTTAAAGTCTGTACTAAATTTATAAGCTGATGGGTCATTATCTGCTTTTGGTGCATTACGTTGTATCTCTTTACGACGTTTAGCACGTTCAGTACTAGACAATCCTTTAAAATATTTTTCTGGTATTTTACGTTTAGTCTTTTTCTTTTTGGCAGGAGGTTTACTTATTTGTTTTGACATTTGACCTCTTGTTATAGCCATTTAAATATCTCCGGAACAAATGCAGAGGCTATTATTAGGATACCTAACCCCCACAGCTTTGTATCAAACCTATCAAGTTGCTGTTCAATACGTTTGTATCTATCAGCACATTCAGACTCATGCTTTTCCAATAATTTTAAAACTTCATCTGCTTTCATTACCAAGCCTTACAAGACCAATACCTAGCACTGAACTTATCTTTTGCAGTATCACATCTATGACGTGCTCTAAAAGATTTTCTACGTCCTGGTTGATCTTTTTTTATAGACATGTTTGGATCACCAAACCTAACTAATTTAATTTGACTGCCTTTTTTAGCTAAAACAGCTGATTTTTTTGGACCTCCAGGAGTACGTTTTGGTTTATTAAATCCGGGAAAAGTCATCCCTCGGTAAGTAATCTTACCTGAGGGAGTCCTTTTAACGTCCTTAGTGGTAGCCATTAACCATAATCCTTGTTAACTTCTAGTATGATAGTATAACTATCTGCACTAGAGTGTCCTACCGTAGTAAACTGTATGTCACCAGTTTTACCTGATCCTGCATTATTTGGTATGCCACCAAAATGTGAGTAATCATGATAACCACTTTGGTTTTCACCTAACTCGATAGCAAGTACATCGCTTGTAGCATCAAATAAAATTTGTACTTTCATACCGATGCACTGCCACCATATTTTTTGTATGGAAGCTCCAGTACAAGCCTGACCAATAGAATTATTAGCTAATGCACTTACATCTACCTTTGTAACAGCACTTTCGCCACTTCCGTCTGACACGTTTGTGAATTTGAGCACTGCTGTTTTACTACCATCTATGATGGTTTGTGAGGTTACTGCATCTGCCATATTACTCTCCTATTAAGCTTCGTAGCCCATTAACTCTATAAATAACTTTCCAGCAGTATAGTCCGCATCAGTTGCATCACCAGTAGTTAAATATAAAAACTCGTCAGCGGCTGGAACAGCAGAAAAGTAAACCTTACTTCCAAGTGTTGCATCTCCAGCATTAACCAATAATGTCTCAGTTAAATCACCAATAGCACCATCTTCTACACCAGTTCCTTCTGTAGCAGAATGTACATTAATATCTGGGTCACCTCCAGCAGGAGCTTCAAAACATTCCATGCTACCAGTTAAAATTGTGCCATTTCTCGCCGCAGTTATCTGTCCGATATGACAAACAAGAGAAGTGCCGTTGACACCAATAATATCACCAGAGCCAGTTGAACGTAGACCAGTCAAATCAATTAAGATTCTAGTTGTAATAATACCACCTGATCTCATAACAGAGCTTCTATAAATTGTACCAGAGCCAGTTGTTATACCAGTCCCAGCTTCTACTGCCATTGTATTAGCATCTAATGAGCTAAATCCTGCAGATGATATTGACATTTGTGTGGTTTCTGCACCAGTTGTAGCATTAGTAGCTATTGATGAATATCCACCCTCAGAACGTAGAGTTCCTTTAAAAGTTGTATTAGCCATTTAAATCTCCTTGTCAAGCTAAAGTCGGGTTTATTCCCGTCAAGGTGTTAAAACTATAACATAAAAAAAGAGCGACTGTAAAGTCGCTCTTTAACCTTCAAGGGGATCCTTGAATTAAGCTCCTGGAGAGCCAAACACACAACGAGGATCTGATACGCCAAAGCTGTATCTTTCTCTCGCTTTATATCTAACATTACCAGTATCAAAATCGCCTTCCATTGATGTAGCAATCGCCGCTCTTTCAAAGTGCTTAAAGCCATTTGGTGAGTCAGTTTTAATGAAAAATGCGTCTGTATCTGTAAGGAAGTGGTTAACCACATAACCCTCAGGTAACATACCCATGTTTCTGATTGCATTGACATCATTGTCTGCTGTTGCTGGACGCATGTTACTTGCCATTAATCTTTCAGCTACAAACTGTAAGTTTACTGGAATAATTAACTTACGACCCATTAAAGCGATTTTTAAACCTCTTTCATCAATAAAACCTGAGATGTCAATTAATGACTGTTCTAAAGATGTTTCGTTTAAGTCCGCCGCTGTTGTCAACTCGTTTCTGAAGTTACCACCTCCAGCAGTTGGGTGATCAGTAGCACAAAGCTCCTTACCATCTCCAAAAGTGAAGTTAGAATCAAAAGCGTTGTTTAACACACTCGCCGCTTTAACTTGCTTTGTATTAGACATAGATCTTGCAAGTGCTCTTGTGTATCTGCTTGAAAGTCTATCATAGAGGTTATCCTCAATAGCTTCTTCAGTTATAGCAAAAGCCAAAGCGATTGTTTCATGTGTGTAACGAGCAGTAAATGATTCGTTCGCAGTATCAAAAGATACGGCGGCTCCTTCAGCCTTTTCAGGAGCTGTTCCAAATCCTGCTAACATTACTTCTTCTTCAAACGCTCTGTCAGAAGTTTCTGTGTCATAAATTTCGGCATGTTCATTATCATACCTGTCGTACTCCAACCCGAATAAAGCATTCAATCCTGGCTCTAATTCTTTAAGGAGTTGTGATCTTGCAATAGCCATTATACCCTCCTATAGACCAGTAGTATCAAGATGGAATGGTAAATTGAGTCTTACCAAAAAGATTACTCCAGCCGATGTGACATCAATATCATTAAAGTCATCTTTAATACCTATTATTCTAAAGTTGTCAGTCGCTGTAGTTGCTCCTGCAGTTGCTACAGAAAGTTCACCGATAGACTTACCAGTTGAACCATTCTCTGAACCAAATCCAGTACCTTCTGCATTAGAATGTACTAGAGCTTGTGCAGTCGCCGCATTTGTTAAGGAAGCATCTCCTTGTATCTCATACACTTGGAAAGGGTTGTCATATACATGAACCGTTGCCTCTGTGCCTGATTTAATAGATGCTGTTCCAGGGTAATGATTGTCAAAACGAGGTTTCCCGTCTAAATCAATATATTCACATCCGTTCATAACGCCTAAGATTGCTACACTACCACCGTCTGCCGCTGAAACGTCGACTAATCCATTTGTTAATGGAATGACCATATCGCCTTGAAAAATCTGGCTAGATGATCCTGCTGTCGCCGCTGTCTGTACTTTGTACTTTGTCAGCCCCATTGAGTTTGGTGCAGAACCTAATAAATTATGAGGACGTAAACCAAAAGGGGCATCAATATTTGTAGCCATTTTTGTCTCCTACTTCATAAGTTAAGGTTATTCAGAGCCACTTGCTTTAGCTCCAAAGGTTACACGACTTTGCCGTTCTGGTTTAAGGATCGGCATACTTGGGTGTTGTTCTCTCATCATATCATTATCGACAGCATCCATTTGATCGGATGTTTTTTGTTGAAAATAAGCTTGTCGTTCATTCCTTGACTCAAGAGGAAATCTTGCGAGTACCAGACCACCCACACCAATAACTCCAGCGTGTTTTCCGTCCTGGATTGTCGGTGCCTCAAAATCTGGGTACTCATCAGCTCTAACTAAATCAAATCCTTCACGGATTCTGGCAGAAAGATTTTTAACATCATCAAATCCCATAACAGATGTACGGATCCAACGATGCACAAAACCCTCTGGAGCTGGGGGTGCATCTAAAGTAGATGGTGGTTTCCAAGGGGCTCTACGAGTTGTTTTTTCTCTAGTTGCCTCGGTGCGTGGTTTACGGTCTGACATATTGTCTCCTTCACGTTGTAGCTAGGTTTTGTTTTTGTCTAGCGTATTGCTCTAATGATACACCAAGTTTCTTGGCGATTGCAACCTCTGATTTTGTTAAAGTCACTTTTTTAGGGTTTCTTGCACCAGAAGACCTAGTTGCAGGAGCTACTGGAGTGTTTACAGAGGTAGTTTGAGTTACACTTTCACTAAACTTTTGTGGAAATGCTTCTCTAATTCTTTGATCAATAACAGTATAATATTCGTCTGTTAGTGCATATTGTTCACCATATTGCTTAATTAATTCATTATGTATACTAAAAGCAGTTAGTGTCATAGGCTCATCTGACCCAAACCATGTATTTTTTTCAGCCCATGCCTGAGCTTTAGGGTGAACTGGTTTAGGTGCTTGTTGAACTTGTTGTGCTTCTGGTTGTTGTTCTACAAGTTTAGCTTGTTCTTCACGTGTGACTTTTGCTTTGTTGAGTTCTCCAGCTTCAACAGCTAACCTTGCTAAATCTTTATTTATGTTTACTTGAGCTTCTACATCTCCAGCAGATATAGCCTCTGCTAATTTTGTTTTTAGAGTTGCTTCTTCACTTGAAACACGAGCATCATATTCTTTTATATAAGAATCATCAATAGTTTTTGAGCGTTCTTGCAAAGCTTTGTTTTCTTTTTGTAAGCCTTGTGCGTATTCAATCGCCGCTTTTTCTCTACGCTCCGCCTCACGTATCTTATAAGTCATCTCTTCGATACGTGCTCTTACCTTCTTACTATAACCGTCTAGCTCTTTTGCTTCTTCAGTTTGAGGTTCTTTAGCTTCTTCAACTTGCTCAACTTTAACTTCTTCTTTTTCTTTGTTGTCTTGTAGGTCAACTTCAACTTCTTCATTGTCAACCTCTAATGGTAATTCTTCTTGTTTTTGTGCTTCTGCCATTTTATTCTCCTATGTATGCAAAATGTCTTCAGGGTTATTTATTGTAGCTAGTATCTCATCGTCATTCAATAATCTGACTTCACCACCATCTATTTTAAATCTACTTCCTGCATAACGACCGAATATTACCCAGTCTTTTTCTTTGCACCATGGATCATATGTATCTCCAAATTTTTCTTTGTCTTTAAATGCAAGAGGACCGATCTTTAAAACATAACCACAAACGGTAGCTAATGCTTCACGTTCTACAGCTTGATCTGGTATAAAAACACCACCTTCTGTTTTGCCCTTACCTTTATACGGTAAAATCAAAACACGCCAACCAGTAGGTTCTGGCATTTTAGCTAGTGCTGATTCTGTAGGTTCTGTTTGTTTTTCGGGGGTTTCTTGTTTTGTTACTTCTTGATATTTTTTAGCTAATCGTCTAGGTACTATTAGTTTACTCATTTTCCACCTTTTTGAGCAAGAGTGTTACCTCTTGTTGTAATGTTGCAAGTTCTGAGAGTCTAGCTCTCACTTCCTTGTAGGCTTCAAAGTTTTCAATACTACCGTGTAACAGTTGTTCTTCTAAACTTCGTTGCCTGTCTTTTAGAATATTAACTATTCTATCATAAATGTAAAGATCCATTTATTTTTTTACTTTTTTCTCTTTTTGTTTTTTAAGGGTGGTCTTCCCCTTTTTCGCAATACTGGCTTGTTTAGGTTTTCCTGCGAACTTTGCTCTTTGTTCGACGACCGTAAGGATTTGTATTTTTCTTGCATAAGGTTTTTTAATTCTTTTAACTTTTGCCACAGTAGCTCTAGCATCTGCAGGAGTTGCGTACTTAATGCTAACAGTATCTTTGGGATTTTCATCGGTATATAACCTCCTTCCACTTCCTTTAGGTTTTTTTCCAGTTCCTACCTTAGGATCTTTTGTTTTTCTTTTTGCCATTTTTTACTAAACTCTTTAATGTTTTTGCTTGTCCTGCATGTGCTTTAGAAGCTTTTTCTAGTTTATTGGCTACTTTAAGTATTTTACGTTTCATATCTGCAACTCCTGCATGTATTCTTAAATGTCTAAATAAATCTTGCACATTATGTTTTCTTAGTTTTCTTAGCAGACGCAAAATGTTTAGCTGTTGGTCTGCCTTTTTGTCCTGCTTTACGCATTTTTTCACCACTTCCAGCTTTTATTCTCTTACGTTTAGCATGTATGTTTTTGTATAAACTCATATCTTCAAACTCCTTCGCTCTGACAAACATCATACCGATTGTCACTTTTTTGTATCTACCTTTTTAGTTTTATCGAATGATCGCATCCCTGCAATACCGAGCATACCAAATAATAATGGCATCATTACAGACATATCTGCCTGAGGTATTACAACTCCAAATCCTGCCAATATAGGGCTAACCATATAATTTATTGCTAACGATAAACCACATATCCAACCAATTAAAGGTCGCCAAGAACTTTGAAACCAGTTACCTTTTGCTTCTTCTTGGTTTACTTTTATCTGTGCTAACGCTAATTCCTGAGCGTGTTTTTCAGACATAGTTGCAATATCATGTGCTAACTGTGCTTTTTTGTCAGCATCTGGAATAAATTTATCTAGTAATCCTGTGACTGGACCAATTAACGCTGATAACATTACCAAAGCCTCACTCTGTTTTTATTTATCTTAACCAATTTACAAAAGCACGAGTATCTTTTTTCATCTTCATCAATAACAATATATTGTTCATTTAAGTGCTCTTTAAAATATTTACATGTATTAACATTTTCAAAATGCAATGTTCCTGCAGGAGCCCCACTTAAATAGCACATAAGCAAAAAAGCCGGACTCACTTCACTCCTCTAAACTTAATACCTTGCTTTGACATTCTACCACCACGACTTACCATGCCTCCTGCTTCCATGTCAGCACGATTATCTCTAGCTTTCATCTGCCCCATGAGTGCTCCGCCTCCAGCAAATTTTCTAACTTGTTGAGTTGTAGGTCGTACTCTATTAGTTCCAGCCATACCACCCATCATCTTCATGTCTTTCAACATATCTATCTCTTCTTGATTTAAATTCCCAGTTTGAAACATCTCAGCATCAAGCAACTCTTTAAGCTCTTCATACTTTTCACTTCCAGGATCTAAACCTTCTAGTAAAGACTCTAATTGTTTTTTTCTGCTCATTTTACTCTCCTTTATCCAGTGCTAAATGGTATTGTGAATTTTATTCCAGTATAACTCTCTTCTGGCTTTTCTTGATTAAAAATCATCCCAGCATCCACATCTACAGCCTCGGGTACTATACTTTGTATAAAAGGCTCTGCATAATTTAATGCTTTACCAACTACTCCAGGACTTGTAAGTAAATCTTTTAAATTTAAATCTGCTGTTTGTGTTACTGGTGGTAAGTAACGATTATTATTTTGCATTCCTGCTAATATAGCTCTTCCAGCATCAGTCAAATTAGCACGATCCATGTTTTCCATAATACCAACGTCAGTCTTTTTTTCTGGTTCAAAAGTTTCTTCAATAACCTCCTTACCTTTGTCGTAAACATCCATGCCTCTGTTTATAAGATTCATAATAATTCCAGTTGGACTTACGTTGCGTATTCCTTGTATAATAGGTGGTAAATCTTCTTGTAAAAATTTTTCGCCTTGTGAATAATATCTTACTGGTTCTCCTCTTGCATTGAGTCTGTCACCAAGTATTTGTGGTAACATTGAAGATGGTACATCAAAGGATATTTTATCACGCAAAGCAGGACTAGGGGTTAAACCTCTTCCTATCATATTTAATGCGGCGAAGTTTGGATCATAATTGACTGCATTTGTTATGTTTGATACAGTTCCACGACCAAAGTCCATTATGTTAGGATTGTTAGGATCAAACGCAAAATTTTGAGTGGTATCTGATCCACCAAAAAAAGCTCGATCACTATCACTAGCCCCACCAGAAGGACCAGTGGCAGATACATTTTCACTTCCTAAAGAAAAACTATCACTGCCGTCAAAACCATAATCAGCTCCACCACTTGGAAGATCAAATTCGCTCATCCTTGATTCCTTTGTGAAGCTATAAACCTAGCGTTTTGTGCTCGCATATTAGCTATATCCTCGGTTGTATTGATACGATCTTTTTGTATCAAGGTGTTTGCTTGTAACTTTTGTTTATTAAGTTCAAGTTGCTCTGCATCAGTTCTTGCCTGATTCATTGCCTCTTGTTCTTTTATCTGTAACTCTTTTGCTTTTAAGTCAACTAATGGGTCACTCTGCTGACCACCTAGCACCTGAGCCTCTACCTCAAAATACTGTTTTGTAAGTTCAGCTTCTATTTGTGACAATCTAGCTTGTGCCATTGCTGGATCCATTTGTTGTTGCTGTGCTTCCATTTGGATTTGCATACTAGCTTTTAATGATATGTGTTCAAATATATGTTGTTGTAAAATATTAATAACAGCAGGATTACTTCTAACAGATATACTACCCATGTAAGATAAATGAGTTGAAATATGTGCATCATGGTCTTGTTCAGGGAAAGCTTTTAATTGCATTTGTCCACCCAAAACGGACATTACTTTACCATTCTCTATAACTGCATTCATAGGTTGTGGTTGTGGGGGAGGTGGTAATAATTGTTCTACATTATCCACACCTAAGCTATTATACACACGCCTATACGCCTCATACAAATTGTGCATCTCAGGCTGACTCGTTGCCAACTTTAATTGTTCTTGAGCTAAACTTATACGTTGAGCCATACTAAAAATATTTGGATTAGCTATTGGTACAATATCAATACGTTTATCAAAGTCTTGTGCTTTGTCACCCTCTTCCATATAAGGGTATTTACCACCTTCTTGAGATATTAAATCAGCTATAAGTTTAAATTCTTGTTTCATACTGTTGTATAAACGCTTATGAACAGCACTAATTATTCTACTGCCACGCTCTAACAAAGCTATAGTTGTGCCTACTGGCATCTCTTGATTATTTATATTGCCAGTACCCATATCTGTTGTGCCGACAAACTTTTGAGCCGCCTGAACTACAAAACCGAGTAATTGAAACAATGTGCCACTCGGCTCTTGGTATGGTAAATTAAAAAATGAGTTTTTAAGTTGGTCACCTACAACATCTACATCACGCCATTCTCCAGGACGCAATGGTTCATCATCATTTTTTATTCTTAATCCTCTAGCCTTAAAACCAGATGGCATATTAGCTAATGTGCCTGAGTCTATTAATTGTCTAAGGTTTGCAGTCGCCGCTCTTGACAAGTTACCAAGTAAATGTATCAAGCCATTACCATAAAAACCTAGTCCAGGAGTAAACATATAGTGAACAAAGTATTGTTTTTTGTTTTTAAATGTATCATTGGGGTCATAATTACGGTAAACGGACAAAACTTCGCCATTTTCAGCACTTACTGTTACAACATACGGTAATTTTACTCCAGTTTCTTCGCCATCTCCGCCAATATCAGGAAATTTTTCCAAATCTAGGTAACAATGGCACTCAAAAAGTTGTATTTCTTCATAATCACCTTGTGCATACACACCAGTTATTGATTCTTTTGCGTCATCTGCATCATCACGGTCAGCACGACCTGATTTTACCTCAATATCACGGTAAAATTTACTAACTTGGAGCTTTCTAAACTCATTTTCTGTCATTGTTATTATTTGTGTTACCCTATCTGCAGAATCTAAGTCCGTTGCGTTGAAGGGTACGAGCATATCTTTAGCTTCTATAAACTTACTTACTTGTCTGCCGAGTTGTGGATCAGGATAAACTTTTTTAAATGCACTACCACCTAGTCCTAAGTAGTATAACATCTGGTCAAACTCAGCTTCGTACTCTTTCATAGTGTGCATAATTGTATAATTCATATAATCTTGCACACGTTCTGCTTGTTTCTCTAAATCGGGTGTTGTTTTACCCATAACTTGTGTGCGTACTGGACCTTTCGCAGGAAGAAGTTCCTTATATGCTTGACTTTGGAACTGTGTAACTGCTTCATTCAACATTGGGTGAACTACACCAGTAGCACCATCAAAAGGCTCTGTTCTGTTTTCATAATTTAAACCAAGTAGATTCAAACCTTCACTGTATGTATTTAACCACTCACTACGAGCATTTTTATCTTCTTCTACTTTTTCTAATACATAAGCACTTATCCCAGCTATTTCATCATCATCCAACTGGTCTGCTAAGTTTGCCATAAAACTTGTATCTTCTGGCTCAACCTCTTGAGAGCCAAGTTCCACGGATCCATCTTCAAGTTCGGTAATTTCCATACCTTCTACTATTTCAGGTTGGTCTTCTACTTCAACATCAACTGGATCTGGGTCAAGTATTGGGTTGCCAACTAGTGTTAGCTCTTTTTCTATATTATTATAAGGGTTTTTTGGTTCAGCCACTTAACCCTCCTTCAATTACATAAAAGCGTTGTCTAATTAAGTGTGCCACATTTTCTCTTATTTCGCTAGAAGTTAATGGTTCAAAGTCTGCATCCTCTACAACCATAGCATCAGTCAACATTTCTATCTCATGATATAACTGCTCTGGTGTCAACTCAACCGTAGTAGACGGTATTTCTAGGTATATATTCTGGCTCATAAACTTCATCCTCTGGGTGCGTTATAAATCCACCTTCTCTAAATCTTCGTAAAGCTTGTGTTACTGTATCAACAAAGTCATCATGCTCTCCAGCAGGAAAACTCGCACACTCTTCAATAACTTCTTCAGCCCAACGAGTATCTGGTGACCATACTAACCCACTTTCTAGTAAAGGTGCAACTGAATTAACACGACTAAATTTATCGTTACCTCTACTTGGGCTATAATTTTGTATTGGAATACCCATCTGCCTCAGTTCGTGAGTCAATGGCATACCTGATGCTTTCGCCTCAATTAAGACACATTCTGGCTCCCAATACTTATATTCTTCCAATGCTATTTTGCGTAACTCGGGGAAGTCCCACCTACCACGCCTAGCATCACAAAGAATTATGTTGGGAGGTCCACCCTCATCTGGGTAAAAAACACCCCATGTTGTTATTGCTGAGTAGTCCGCTGTTTCTTTTTTACTAAACGCAGTATCATAACTTTGCATAACATAACTCAATGGGGGTATGTCTTTTTTCTCCCATGTTTGCCACCACTCTCTTTTTAGTATGGCACTTGTTTCACTCGTTGGGTTTTGTTGCCATTGAGCTTCCCACTTACCAACTGACAATGAAGCCTTAACCTTCAACAGTTCTTCCACTTTCCAAAAGTTAGACCACATTGCTTTACCATTCGGCAATATCGCTGGAAACTCTACAACTTCCCATTGGTCAGCTAAAACATCTCTAGCTTGTTGTTTTATTAATTTACCAGTTAAATCTATCTCACTCCACCTTGTCATGACTATTACGATAGCTCCTCCTGGCTGAAGTCTCTGGCGAGGACCTGAGGTGTACCATTCATACGCATTCTCCAAAGCGGATGGACTCATCGCATCTTGTTCTGAGTGGGGGTCATCTATTATCATCAAATCTGCACCACGACCAGTTATCGCTCCACCCACTCCAGCCGCGAAGTATTCACCACCTTTGTCTGTTTCCCAACGTCCAGCCGCGAGGCTGTCTGACCGTAACTTTACATCTGGGAAAACTTGGGCGTACTCGGCTCCTGCCATAAGGTTCCTTACTTTTCTACCAAACCTGACAGCCAGTTCTCCAGTATGAGTTGCTTGTATTATCTTCAACTTTGGGTTACGTCCCATCAACCAACTCGGCAATAAGTAACTTGCAAACTCTGACTTAGTATGTCTCGGGGGCATGTTTACAATAAGTCGTTTTATTTTTCCAGTAGCCAAGTCGTTAAATTTTTTTGCCATTATCTTATGGTGCTCGCCTTCTATAA
>Ga0209348_1000649_pt1 | contig 17739 bp, 17 predicted proteins | sample ETNvirenome_2_30_FD_184065 | JGI IMG/M metagenome (GOLD analysis project Ga0209348, IMG submission 184065) | Marine viral communities from the Pacific Ocean - ETNP_2_30 (SPAdes) (version 2) | ecosystem: Environmental > Aquatic > Marine > Oceanic | place: Pacific Ocean | collected 2013-06-22
AAAGAGTTTAAGGCTATGACAGCCGAGCTTCGTGACACATGGACCAAGAAACAAGTATTTAGAACAGAAACAGAAATGAGAATGTCTGTTCTTCAAGATATGAAATATCCAACTAAAGCTGCAAAGTATTGGCAGTGTGTTAGAGAACAAAACGTATTCTTAGAAAACTTAATGAGTCTATCATTTGATTGCAGAAGACAAGAAGCTAAAGTTAAATGGTTAGAGAAAAAGATTGAGACAGAAGAAGACGAATACAAATTAACAAAGTACCAAATAGATTTAGATGAAGCAAGATATGGTTTAGCTAATATGCAATTAGTAGCTAAAGATAGAATGAGAGAAATAAAACTATGGTCACAACTTAAAAAAGAATTTGACGATGGTACATTTGATACTCAAGATGTTAATAGACACCAATTAGAATCTTATCATCACATTATGAAAAACAAGGCAGAAACATTATCATCTGGTTCTTCACAACCAGAGATATTTAATGTGTTAGGTCAATTAAAAACAATAGAAAGAGTTAAGAAATCAGGAGAAATGATTTACAACAAGAAAGAACAATTAACGAGTGACCTCGGAGCCAAAGAAAAATAAACAACTATTCTTTTTAGTTGCACTGCCAAGATCAGGTAATACTTTATTTGCAAGTATTATGAATCAAAATCCTGAGATAGCTGCAACTCCTAACTCTATTACATTAGAGATAATGAAAGATTTATTTTTGTTAAAAAATACAGATGTGTTTCAAAACTATCCAGATCATAGATCTTTAGATAATGTTTTAGATGTTGTGTATGATACTTATTATAAAGACTGGCCACAAAGAATAATTATAGATCGTGGACCTGTTATGACACCACCTAATTTTACATTGATGCAAAAACATTTTAAACGACCATTTAAGTGTATTGTATTACTTAGAGATCTGATGGATGTGTTAGCAAGTTATATGCAATGGTACACAGAAAACCCTGACGCATTTCCTAATAGATATAATCACAAAAACGATGAGGAAAAATTAATAATGCTTATGAACAGAGAAGGTGCAGTTGCAAAAGAATTAGAAGCAATTAAAAACTCATACAATTATCCTGGTATGTGTCACTACGTAAAATATGATGACATTGTGACAAACCCAGAACAAGAGTTTAGAAAAATATATCAATTCTTAAATGAACCTTATTTTAACCATAGATTTGATAACTTAGATCAAGTATCTGTAAATGGTCTATCTTATGATGATACAATAGTTGGCAGTAATATGCATAAACTATTTGATGGACCCGTAAGAAAAGTATATAACCCTTACATAGAAAAAATTCCAGAAAGGATAAAAGAAAAGTATGGACACATCAAATTTTAAATTTATATTTTTAGGTCAATCAGTATTAAAGTATCAAGTACCTCTTGATGTATTTAATACTATTAATCATATTTATGAAACAAAATATCCTGAACTAAAACCTGCCAACAAACAGTTAGTGGGTAAGATAGAAAAAGAACATAGTTTATTTTTTGATGGTCAAGATAGTGAAAGAATGACTAGACATAATCATTTACCTCAAAACGTACTACAATGGTTTCATCAAAAATTTACACATTACTTACACTGGAACAAGGTAAGAGAATATAAAATGCATTTAAATTCTATATGGGTTAATCAAATGTTTGAACATGAATATAATCCAGTGCACGTGCATCAGGGAACAATTTTTACAGGTTTATCTAGTGTAATGATTTTAAAATTACCACAAAGTTTTGGTGTAGAATATTCATCACCAGGTGCACCACAAAATGGTAGGTTACAAATATTAGGTTCAGCATCTGGTCAATTTGCAAATGTAGATTATCAACCAGAAATTAAAGAAAGAGATTTTTTTATTTTTCCATACGATATGAGACATACAGTTTACCCTTTTAATGGACCAGGATATAGAAGAACGTTAGCTGCAAATATGGATGTTGATTATGACCCAATTAAAAACAGAGGAGTAAGTTAATGTACGAAAACAGACATATCACAGAACCTAAATGGAAGAGTTGGATAATACAAACAACTACACCATTGTTTACACCAGATCAATGTAGACAGATTATAGAATGTGGAAGAAGACAACCACCACAACAAGCGCAAGTTGGTATGGGTAAACCTGGAGGTGGCACAGACACAAAGAAAAGAGTAACAACAATTTCTTGGATACCGTTTAAAGAAATGGGACACATGTATGTAGACCTCAATAACTTTATACAAAAAGCGAATGAAAATCATTTTGGTTTTGGAGATATACAAGTTACGGAAAATGCACAGTTTACAGAATATCCAGAAGGTGGGTTTTATGATTGGCATATGGATTGCGATGTGAACATGCAACACGAACCACCTGTAAGAAAAATATCAATGACATTATTGTTAAATGATCCATCAGAGTTTGAAGGAGGGGATTTAGAACTAATGGCACCTGGTAAGTTTGCAGAATTAAAACAAGGTCATGCAATAGTATTTGCATCTTTTTTAAATCACAGAGTTAATCCTGTAAAACGTGGTGTTAGACAATCTCTTGTTGTTTGGTTTGGGGGTAAACCGTTTAGATGATTAAAGAACAATTTTTTCCAACAAATATATATGGCAAGGATGTAAAACTAGATAATCAATTATTTACTAAGGAAATAGTTGAATGGTCTAAACGAGATCCTGGTGTAAAGAAAACAAATCGTAATGGTTGGCACTCTACAACTGAAATGCATAATATGCCTGTATTTAAACCTTTAGTACATGAATTATTTATAATGATGAATGATATATGGAAAGAAGAATGGTTAGATAGAGAACCTATATTAGGTAATATGTGGGCCAATATAAATCCACCAGGTGGGTACAACGCTCCACACATACATCCTAATAGTTTATTTAGCGGTGTGTATTATGTAAAGGCTCCGAAAGACTCTGGTAATTTGGTTTGTAATGAACCAAGAGCAGGAGCACAATTAAATATGCCTGCAAGAAAACCTGGAAAACCACCAAAAGAACTATGGAGAGAGGTGCATTTAGAACCAATTGAAGGTAGAATTATAATGTTTCCTTTTTATCTTTGGCATTGTGTTGAACCTAATTTATCTAATGATATAAGAATATCAGTAAGTTTTAATTTTATACAACATGGCTTTCAATAAATATCAAGTAATCAAAGGTGCACTTAGCTACGAGTTGGCTAATTTTATATTTAATTATTTTTTACTTAAACGTGATGCTGTTCGATGGATGTATCAAAATAATATTACATATGATACAGGGCTACATGGAACATGGACTGATGAACAAGTTCCAAACACATACAGTCATTATGCAGACAATGTTATGGAAACATTGTTAGTCAAGATGTTACCAGTGATGGCAAAAGAAACAGGTCTTAATCTAGTACCTACATACTCGTATGCTAGGATATATAAAAAAGGTGATATATTAAGAAGACACAAAGATAGACCCTCTTGTGAAATATCTACCACACTTAATTTAGGTGGAGATCCATGGCCTATATTTATTGATGGTACAGGGGCTGACAGCGTCATAGATGAGTATAAACAGATACATAAGCCCAATGCTCCAGAAGGCACGAAAGTCTTGCTTGATGTAGGAGATATGCTAGTATATAGTGGTTGTGAATTAGAACATTGGAGAGAACCACTTGAAGGTGATGTCTGTGCGCAGGTATTTCTTCATTATAACCATGTAGATGGTCCTTTTGCTGAAAAGAATAGGTTCGACAAAAGGCCGATGTTAGGTGTTCCACCAATAAGGAACATGTAATATAATGAGGTTATATGCTACAAAAAATAGGTTTTCAGCCAGGTATCAACAAACAGGTAACACCTACAGGTGCAGAGGGTCAGTGGGTTGATTGTGATAATGTTAGGTTTAGATATGGTACACCTGAAAAAATAGGTGGATGGAAACAATTAGGCGAAAGCAATCTAACTGGTGCTGGACGTGGTCTTCATCATTATGTAAATAGTTTAGGCCGAAAATACGCAATCATTGGCACAAACAGAATTTTATATGCATACTCAGGTGGTGTATATTATGACATACATCCTATCAAATCTACAAATACGCTTACGAGTGCATTTAGCACGACCAACGGATCAGCTGTTGTTACAATAACTTTTAGTGGTGCTCATGGCATTAACGAATCTGATATCATATTACTAGATAATTTTTCTACAATTACAAATTCTAATTTTGGTGCATCTGATTTTAATGACAAAAAATTTATGGTAACTACTGTACCAACATCTTCAACCATCACGATTACCATGCCATCAAATGAATCTGGATCTGGTGCAACTACATCAGGTGGTATTAGGGTTCAACATTATTATACTGTAGGTCCAGCTGTGCAAGCTAAAGGTTTTGGTTGGTCTTTAGGAACTTGGGGTGGTGAAGAAGTAGGAGCTTTTACTACAACTTTATCTGGTGCAATAAATGCTTCAGTTACAACTGGTATTACATTAGCAGACCCGTCACAGTTTCCAAGTTCAGGTACAAACTTTTTATTAATAGGGACAGAAGAAATATCATACACAGGTATTAATGCATCTAATGAATTAACTGGTGTTACAAGAGGTGTAAGAAACACCACGGCGGCATCTCATGGTGCTGGAGATACTGTGACTAGCACAGCAAATTATGTGGCTTGGGGAGAAGCTGCATCTGGTGACTTAGTATTAGAACCAGGTATGTGGTCATTAGATAACTTTGGTGATAAAGCAATTTGTCTTATACACGATAGTGCCGTATTTGAATGGGACTCAAGTTTATCAAATGCAACAGAAACAAGAGCAACAATTATATCTGGTGCACCAACAGCATCAAGACATATGTTAGTATCTACACCTGATAGACACTTAGTATTTTTTGGAACAGAAACAACTATTGGAGATACATCTACACAAGATGATATGTTTGTGCGATTCTCGGATCAAGAAGATATAAACACATATACACCTACAGCAACTAATACAGCTGGTACACAAAGACTGGCCGACGGATCACAAATCAGAGGAGCAATTAGAGGTAGAGATGCAATCTATGTTTGGACTGATACAGCTTTATTTACACAACGTTTTGTTGGTCAACCATTTACCTTTGCGTTTGCACAAGTTGGAACTAACTGTGGATTGGTTGGACAAAATGCTTGTGTTGAAGTTGATGGTTCTGCATATTGGATGTCAGAAAATGGTTTCTTTAGGTATGCTGGTAAATTAGAATCATTACCTTGTTTAGTAGAGGATCATGTTTACGATGATATAAATTTAGACTCAGGTAATCAAATGGTGTCAGCAGGACTAAATAATTTATTTGGAGAAGTTATGTGGTTTTATCCAACATCTACATCTTCTGTTGTAAACAGAATGGTTTGTTATAATTATTTTGATTCTTCACCACAAAGACCTGTATGGACTGTAGGCACACTAGCTAGAACAATGTGGGAGGATTCTGCTATATTTGGTAATCCACATGCATTAGAATACGATGCAGCTACAGATACATCGTTTGATGTTGTAGGTAATACTGAAGGTAGAACAACATATTATCAACATGAAACAGGGACTGATCAAGTTAAAGGTGGAACTGTAACGGCTATTACTGCTAATATTACATCTGGAGACTTTGATATTACACAAAGAATAGTAGGTAATCAAATGACAGGTATAGCTGATTTTAAAGGAGATGGTGAACATCTAATGAAAATTAGAAGATTTATACCAGATTTTGTTTCACAAACAGGCAATACTAGGATAACATTGAATTTAAGAAACTTTCCAAATGATACGTCCGCGAGCTCGTCTCTTGGACCATTTGATATAAGTTCGTCTACTCAAAAGGTAGACACTAGAGCGAGAGCTAGAGCGATCGCTTTAAAAGTAGAAAACACAGGATCTAGTCAAAGTTGGAAGCTAGGAACTTTTAGATTAGATACGCAACCAGATGGACGTAGATAATGTCAATAGATAAAAAAATAAGTTATGTAGAACAAGACGGAGTTAATAACTATATTAAAAACTCTGAATCTGTAACTGTTCCTAAAAGATTTAAAGCTAGAAAAAATGCGCCAGCAACTAAGCTAGCATACATTACAGATGCTGAAGCTAAGATGTTGAAGAAAATGAAAAAGGGTACACCGCACAAAGGACCAAAAGGTATACCTAGTTATGATTCTTTTGATGCAGAAGGTAATTTTACATCTGGTGCTGCAATGAGTGCTGCTGAAACAGGTGGTGGTAGAACTGAAAGAGGCAGAGCTGATATGAGAGCAGCTGGTATGTCTCCACAGCAGGCTCAAGATTTAAGGTCTGCAGCTATCGCTGCAGGTGCAGGTCAAAGAGTTAATCCTGGTTTTTTTGATAGTAGAAATGTTATATCTCCAACAGATTTAAGGTTAGCTAAAGCTTTTGCAAAGACTAGCCCATTTGCAAAAAAAGCTATGAGAAAAACAAGAGGTGGTGGTCTTTTAGGTTTTTTAACAAGTGGTGGAATACTTGGAAACTTAATTAGAGGTCTTGGACAAAAATTTGGTTTAGGTAAAAAATATAACGAACCAACTTATGATATGCGTCAGTTCAGTGACATAGGTTTATTAACAGATAGAGTTAATCCAGATTATTATCTTGATCAAGATAACGATGATTTATTATCAATAACTTCTACGCCAAAAACTGTTGCGCCTATACCTATAAATAATGAAGATGGTATAATCTCTTTACTTAATTCTATTGAATTAGCAAATGAGTTAACAGATAATAATGCACCAATACAAACAGAATCTATACTAGGAGATAACCCTAAATTAACATTGAGTCCATAATGGCAAAGATAGTGCAGGTATTAACAAGACCAAGTAGAGAATATGATCTACCCACAGCAGAGGCGCAGGTTAGAGATCTTGATGCCATTGTTGAGAAATTAAATACGACGTTTCAGGAAGAATTAAAGGATGAAGTAGAAGCACAAAACTTCTTTTTAAATTAATGGCAAATAGTTTTATAAATAAAAAAGTAGATTTAACTACAACAGATTTAACAACACTATATACAGTGCCTAGTTTCAAAGCTGCTGTTGTAAAATCATTGTTAGTATCCGAGGATGCTGGATCAGGAAGCACAATAACAGTAACATTAGTAAATGCTAGTGGTACTATATTTAATTTATTTAAAGATAAAGCTATAGGATCAAAAGCTACAACAGAACTTTTAACTAACCCTCTTGTAATGGAAGAGAGTGAAGCATTAAAAGTACAAGCTGCTGACGCGAACGAGCTGCACGTCATAGCTTCAATATTAGAAATACAGCCGCGAGAGGTAACAACGTAATGAAAGATATCCCAACAATAGAACCAAAAGAGATTATAACAACAATAACTAACCTTAAAACAGGCGAGGAATATAAAGATGATTCTGAGTGGAAAGCTAAAGGAGTGCCAGAATCTGACATAAGAAAAGATGTTAGAGTCATCATGCCAAGTCTTGATTTATTCGGAGAAACCAAATAAGATAGATAAACTATGGCAATTTCAAGATTAGATATGGAAAGACAACTTAGAAAAGACGGCGGAGTTTTAACACTAGAGGATGCTAAGAGAATGGCTCCTCCTGGAGAGTCTTTAGCATATATTAATCCAGAGGAGGCTGCACTTTTAAAGTCATTAGGTGGAGCAGGAGAAGACATAAATGGCACTGGTATTAAATCATATTTTATTAAAAAAATTTTTAAAAAAGCCAAACGTGCTGTAAAAAAAGTTGTTAAAAGTCCTCTTGGAAAAGCTGCAATATTAGCAGCACCATTTTTAATGAGCGGTGCTGGTGCAGGCGGTCTTGGATCTATATTTGGAAAAGCTAAAGGACTAGGTTCTCTAATAAGTGGATTAGGAAGTAAAATTTCAGGTATGAGCACATTAGGAAAATTAGGTTTAATTGGAGGTGTTTCAGGTCTTGGTGGATTAATGGCTGCTAGAGGACAACAAGAAGAAGATGACGATGAAAGTATTTTTGATAGAGGTGAAGGTTTAGATATTGACAGAATAGTTAGACTTGCAAAACAAAATGATCCACAGTTTAGATTTTTACCTGGTGCAGAGTTTACAGGTGCTTATGCAGAAGGTGGAAGAATAGGTAAGGAAGAGGGAGGACCAATAAATTTAGGAATGGATTTATATCTAATAACAAAACAAGCACTTGAAAAACAAGGATACTCACCAGGAGAGGCACATGAAAAAGCTTTAGATGCTTCGGGTATGAGAGAGTATTTTGATAAACTACCTAAAGAAAAAGATGGCGGAAGAATAGGTAAACAAGAAGGTGGGATCATGAACCTTGGAGGTATGGAAATGGACCTTAGAGGTGGTGGATTTGTACCACTAGGTGCTAAAGAAAAAGCTGATGATGTACCAGCAAGATTAAGCAAAAATGAATTTGTAATGACTGCAGATGCGGTCAGAGCAGCAGGTGGAGGAAGTGTTGATAAAGGGGCAGATAAGATGTATAAGCTTATGAAAGGTTTGGAGGCTCAAGTATAATGGCAATACAAGAAACAAGAACATTACCCGCAAAGTTTATAGAAGATCTTGGTAAAGATTATGCAAAACAGTTAACAGCTACTACAGCCATACCTGTTGATACTTCTAAATTTGCACCGCAAGTAGCGGCACAAGATGCATTACAAACACAAGCTGCAACATTAGCGGGTTCTGGTGTAGGATCTTTTCAACCATTTATACAAGCAGCACAACAACAAGCAACAGCAGCTGGTCAAACAGTTGGTGATGTAGGAACAACATTAAGTGGTATAGCTGGTTTAACTGGTGCACCAACTGCAGCACAAACAGCAGCTTATACTTCTCCATATCAACAACAAGTTATAGATACAACATTAGCAGAATTTGATAGACAAAGAGCAATCAACGAACAAAACATTAGAGATCAACAAGCATCTTTAGGTGCGTTAGGTTCAGGTAGAGCAGGTGTGCAGTTATCAGAATATCAATCACAATCAGGAAGAGACAGAGCTGCACTAGAAGCACAACTAAGACAACAAGGTTTTGGGCAAGCAATGCAAGCTAGACAACAAGACATTGCAAATAGATTTGGTTTAGGACAAGCACAATCTGGTTTAGCTCAACAACAATTAGGTTTAGGTCAGTTTCAAACTGGTTTAGCAAGTCAAGTTCCAACATTACAAAGAGCTGATATATCTACACTTGGTCAAGTAGGTGCAGCACAACAAGCTCAAAGACAGGCTGTACTAGATGCACAAAGACAAGCAGCAAAAACAGCGGCCTACGAACCATTAGAGAGATTAGGATTCTTTGGTTCAGGTGTAACAGGATTAATGGGTGGATACCCAGGACAATTCCAATTTGGTCAAACACCTAAAGCAGATCCTTTACAAACTGCATTAGGATTAGGAACAGGATTAGCAGGAATATTCGGAGCATTGAAATAACATGATGGATCGTATTTTAAAAAGACCTATGTTTAGAATGGGAGGTCGAAGCGATGATGGTATTCTGTCTGTTAGACGTGGGTATCAAGAAGGCGATCAGGTTAAAAAAGAAACTAGTCCAGAATATAAATTTAGTGAAACACCTATTGCAAAAGCAGGAGAAGGACTTGTAGCTTACGGGCCTAATGCAGCTTTAGCTGGTATATTAGATTTTGCTAACGTTCCAATAAATACTTTAGCTAGAATGTTTGGATACAATCCTGGATTTTCAGGAACTAAACAATTAGATGCTTTAACTGGAGGTAGATTTAGTGAGTATACAGGATATGATCCTGACAAAGCATATTTCTTTGGAGTTCCAACATCTGCTGTAGAAGGATTTACTTTACCATCAATGCAAAAGAAAGAGGATGAAGAACCTGTAAATAGATTACCTGTAAAAACAAAAAAAGAAAAAGTTCCTCAAGATCCTGAAAAAGAATTATTAGACATCTATAAAGAAAACAAAGGGATCCTAGATCAAGTTATGGGTAGTTCAGATGATTCTACAAAAAGAGAATTATATTTACAATTAGCTAGATTTGGTGCAGGTCTTGCTGCACAACCAGGTGGTGATTTAGTTGGAGCAATAGGGAGAGCTGCAATAGATCCAATAGAAGGTGTTGGTAAAGTATTAGCTGATAAGAAGAAAACAGAAAAAGATATTAAGATGTTAGCTTTACAAAAATCATTTGATGATATGAAAGAGCCAGAACAAGTTAAATTTATTAAAGCTATTCAAAAAGAATATGATTTACCTACCTTTGCAGATGCTTATGATCTTGTTACAAAATCTAAAAAAAGTTCTGCAGAGATAAATCAAGAAAATACTTTTTATAGAACAGTTGGAGAAAACATGGGAGTTAGTTCTGAAGGTTTTAGAAGAGCTATGAGTGATCTTGACGATATGGGACTTGGAGGTCTTATAGGTGAATTTACAAGACCAGACGCTATGCTACCAGAAGATGTTGAAGATAGAACTAACGGTGAATATTACGTTAGACCAAATGGCAAACCTGTAAGATTTGTTAATGGAAAATTATATGAACCAGGTGAGAATTTATTTACAGCTGAAATAAAAGCAACTAAGAAAACGTAGGAGGTACTAATGCCTATTTCTGAAGCAGAAGCTTTTGGACCTACACTATCAGCAAAAAGAAAAAAATCAGAAGAGACAGGATTTATTGAATCAGCATTAGCTGGTGTTGCAACTGGGTTAATTAATATACCAAAAGGTTTTGTATCTTTAGGTGCAGAGCTAATTGATTTAATAGGTGATACTGATTTAGCAACAGATGTTGAAAAATTTTTTGATGATCTTAATCCATTCGACGATGAAGCCGAAGCACGAACCATTGGTAAGATTACAACAGCACTAACACAAATAGGTATACCTGCATTTCAAGGTGCAAAGATAGGAATGAATTTAGCTAAAAGAGCTGTTGATGCTAGAAAAGTTGGTAACTATGCTGAGTTAAGTAGGTTTGGAAAAATAATTAATAATGTTAAAAACTCTACACTTGCAGGCGGTGTTGGTGGTGCTGCAGTTGGTGAGGCTATCGTTTCAGATGAAGACATAGGTACACTAGGTGATATGTTACAAGGCACATCATTAGAACCTGTTGCATTTACCATGATGGATAGAGATAAGAAAGAGGGTAGAGAAGAAGCTTTTCGTAGATTAACTAACAGAGTTAAGTTTGGAATAGATGGTTCAATATTTAATTTAGGTATAGCTGGTGCTGGTAAAGGTATTAGTGCACTAAGAAGACCCACTAAATTAGGTTATCAACGATATGCAGAGGGCACAGGTTTTAGTGGTGGTTTAAAAGAGTTGTATGAAAGATACATTAAGTTTGGTTTTAACCAAGCAGGTATGTTAGATGAAGTAACTGCTGAAACAAAACGAAGAGCTATTGATGTAGGAGAAGCAATTAAATTTGATGCAGGTCAAGACGTTACTGATTTATTTGATACTGTTAAAGAAATAGTTCCTAATATTACAAAAGATAGTGTAATTAAAAATGAAGAAGAAGTATTAAAAAGAATTCAAGAAATAATGCAACCCATACCTGGTAAGAAAGCAGCAAATATTACAGCTGATAAATTACCTGACTTAATAGAAACTAAATCTGGTTTAAAAAATAACGCTAGAAAACTTTTAGAATTTAGTGAAACACCAGAAGGGTACAGAAGATTATTAACTAAAGAAGGTCCTGATGGATTATTTACAGCAGGTGATTATGAAATAGTGCAGGGCGGTAAATTTGATAAACTTTTAAAAGATGTTGAAAACACAGTCGGTGGTAATAAAGGAAGAAAGGTTTCAGAAGAATTAAAAAATTTAGTTATTAAAATGAGAAACGGTGTGGATAATATGACAGGTAAGATTTTAAATAAAAACTTACAAAAAGATATGTCCTTAAAAATTCAAAGTGAATTAGGTAACTATCTAACTGCAGACTATAATCATTTTAATAAATCAGCATTTCCATTTTTTAGAAGTAGTGAAGCAGCGGCATCTTCTAAACAAGAAGCCATGAAATACTATACAGCTGCAAAATTATCAGAGTTGTCTGCTATTAAAAGGGTTCCAATAGCTAAATTAAAATCAAATCCTGAAGTTATGAATCAAATTATAAAAGATGGAGAAGAACTAATAGCAAAATATTTAACAGCTAAAAATATAGATGATCCAGCGATAGATCTTTTAAGACAAGATAAAAAAAATATACAAGAACTTTTAGTAGGTAAGGCTGCGGATGCAGAGACTGGTTTAAAATCACCTGCTGCAAAAGAAGCAGCTAAACTAGAAGATCAGGTAATTAAAGTTAATCCTGAAATTTTAAAAGGTAAAAGATTAAATGAATTTGAAGAAATAATTTATGGAAGAATATTAGATCCTAAACATACTTATCTTTCTAGTATAACTAAAATGGCAACACTAAATTCTACGTTAGAACTTATGGAAGATGTAGGTAGAATAGGTTCTAGAAAATTTTTAAAAGATGGAAAAACTTTAAACCCTGGTAGATATGTATTTGGTGATGGAACTGAAGATGGAGCTATTAGAGATTTATTAAATATACCTGAAGTTAGAAAAGCAAACGGAGATATTGTTCCACTTACAACAGAACAAAAGTCTCAAGGATTAACTATGTTAAATGATCCTAAACAATTTAAAAAAGTAGAAGCAATAAAAAATAAAAAATTAATAGGTTTATTACCTTTAGAAGGTAAATATGTAAGAGCACCTTTTTACGATGATATATTTGAAACAACAGCTCAATTTTTAAATACTAATAAAATTGGTGCAATATATAAATATGGAGTATTGGCTCCAAAAGCAATATCACAAATAACTAAAACAATTTTATCACCTATAACTCACGCTAGAAACTTAATTAGCGCTGGTGCATTTGCTGCAGCTAATGGTGCAATTGTTCCAACGGGAACAGATTTTACATCACTACTTCCTAAATCTTTGGGTGGTGATATTTTTAAAGCTGGAAGACTTATAGATCCTAAAACAAGAGAAGCCGTTGGTTTATTTGAAACTGCAAAAAGAATTACATATGGCAGAATAAGAGGAACTATGACTCGTCAAGATAGAGATTTATATGAAAGACTATTAAAAGTTGGATTAGTTAAAACTAACCCAATAACAGGAGAGTTGGACAGATTAAGTCAAGATTTTTACAAAAGTTCTTTTGTAGATCCTGCTACAACACAATCAAAAGCGTTTAGAGGTTTTGCTAATCTTGCTCAAAAAGGTAAAAAGTTTTATGGTAAAGTTCAAGATGCGTACGTTGCAGAAGATGATTTTTGGAAAACAATTACATGGGGCTTAGAACGTAATCGTTATGAAGATATATTTGGTAAATTAGGAGTTAACTCTACAAACTTTAAAAAAATATTAGATGGAACAGAAGAAGGCATATCAAGACAATTAAGTGACTATGTAAAACAAGGTGTTAAAAGAAATTTTGATCCTGTGGCTGGTACATATCTTGGAAGCTTTGATGATTTTTTAGATGAGTTTGCAGCTAATCTTTCTCGTAATTTAGTACCTAACTATGCATATATTGGAAGAGCTGGTAAAGCTTTACGTTTATCACCGTTTGGTAATTTTATTGCGTTTCCACTAGAGATATTAAGAACAGGATCTAATATCATAGAACAAGGTATTAAAGAAAGAGCAACGGGTATACCTGAACTTGTATCACTAGGTAACAAAAGATTATTAAGTTTTGGTTTAACTGTAGGTGGTATTCCAAAGATTGCACAAGAATCATTTAAAGCTATGCATGATGTAGACAACGAAGAGATGGAAGCATTAAGAAGAATAGTTCCTGAATGGTCTAAAAACTCTACACTATTACCTATGGGTAGAGACAAAAACGGTTACTTAAAATATGTAGACTTTAGTTATTCAAATGCATACGATACATTGATGAGGCCTTTCAATACTGTATTTAATGCAATAGCAGATGGTAACAATGATGAGACATCTTTAAAACAAGCTTTAGGAAAAGGACTACAAGAGTCTGCTGTTGAATTATTAAAACCATTTACAGAAGAATCTATCTTTACAGAGGCTTTAGTAGACTCAACTATAAGAAGAGGTATTGGTAGAGATGGTAGAAGAGTATGGTCAGAAGCAGATGATCCATTTGTTAAGATAGCAAAAGGTTTTGGTCATGTGGCTAAATCTTTTGAACCTGGTTCTTATAGACAACTTGAAAGACTAGGAAATAGTTTACTTGGTAAAACAGATCCTAAGTATGGAAGAGAATATAATTTATTTGATGAGTTACCAGGACTAGCAGGTTTTGGTATAAAACAATCAGATCCAGAAAGATCATTGGTTTATAAAACTTCTGAGTTTGGATCTAATTTAAAGAAAAGTGAAAACTTATTTACTGTGCCATTATTAAGAGGTGGTAGAGTTAGTCCTGAAGATATTATTAATGGTTATCAATATTCAGAACAAGCAAGATTTCATGTATTAAAGAAAATGGCAAAAGACATAGATGCTATGAGAGAGCTTGGGATGCCTGATTATAAAATTAAAAGAGAACTTAAAAAAAGAAAAGGTATATCTAAAAAAGTTGTAAATGATTTAATGTTAGGTGTTTACACACCTAAAAGACCTTCTGATTTCTTTATTCAAAGAACAGGTGAAATTAATAGAGATTTAAATAGAAAAGAAGGTGCTGCTGTGCCTAATCCATATATTAAAGCACTACCTACTTTAAATAAAATAATAAATAAAAATAGAAGAAAAGATTTATTAGGTGAAAATTTAGGTATGTCAGACTTTGTATTTAGCACTTCAAGACAACCACGGATCACGACCCCTAATTTAAACGTACCATCAGGCACAATAGTAACTAATGAAAGTCAAAATGTTAGCTCGACATTGCCTGCTAATTTTGCTAGTTTACCTACCGCTGAACGATCAAAAATTATAGAGGAGTTTTTTAGAGGATGATTAATAGTATTAACAGTTTGGGCGGTTTGATAGGCGTGTCCTATCGGGTTTCTATTGTAGCGGGGGTTACAATATAATGGCTAAGAAATCTGCACTACAAAAAATAGAGGACCATGAAAAGCTTTGTAGAATAATGCAGAAGCAAACGTTCGAACAAATAAAAGAAGTAAAGGAACGAATAACTAGAATTGAGAGGATGATTATTGGTGGCGGAGGTGCTATAGTATTAGCTCTTGTCATGAATATGATGAAATAAAAATGAACCTATCACGTAATTTTACTCTTCAAGAATTAATTAAATCAGACACTGCTGTCAGGTTAGATATAAATAACAACCCTAACTCAGGTCAAATAGAAAAACTAAAAGCACTTTGTGAAAATATTTTACAACCAGTGCGTGATCACTTCGGTAGAGTAAAAGTGACTAGCGGATTTCGTAGTGAGCAGCTGTGTATTAAGATCGGCAGCTCAGTCAACAGCCAACATGCCCGTGCAGAAGCAGCGGATTTTGAAGTGATGGGCACAGATAATGCAGAGTTAGCTGACTGGATCAACAAGAACCTAGACTATGATCAATTAATTTTAGAATTCTACACACCAGGTGAACCTAACAGTGGCTGGATACATTGCAGCTACACACCTGATCAACCAAGAAAACAATTTTTACACGCATATAAATCAGAAGGAAAAACAAAATATAAACCTATAATCGGTAAAGCAGTAGATTTAGTTTAAAGTGGTAGTTGTTGGTTTAACGACAATGTTCAAACCTGGGACTCGAGAATATCGAACCAACGTCGCCCGTGAGAGCGGGACACTACCACTTGCCCCTGGAGTACCTCTCTATCCCGTTCGGAAAAACCTATATCCAATCTCTTAATTCCTCTCCTAAAACTTCTGAAGCTATATTTATTTTCTTCCTTAAAGCTTTGACTATCTTTTCATCTACAGTTTTTTCAGCCATCAAATCTACATAAGTGACAGCTTTCTTTTGACCAATACGATGTGCTCTATCTTCTGATTGTAATCTTTTCTCTAAATCATAACCATTAGAATAATAGATAACAGTATTAGCTGCAGTGAGTGTAATACCATAACCACCAGTTTGTGGTGTACCTAATATAAATCTACACTCAGGATCGTTTTGAAATCTTTGAATATTATTTTGTCTATCTTCTTGTGGTGTTAATCCATAATAATCGACCACGGATTCTTCACCATATTCTTTAGATATGTTCTTTTTAATTTCAGATATATCGTGTTGATAGTTGGCCCATATAATAGCTTTACCTTCTATCTCTTCTAATACATCCATTAGTTCTGTTATTCTATTGTTTTTAATTTGTTGTGTACTACCATCGTCAGCTGTAAAGTGACCACAAGTTATTTGGTGTAGTCGCATTAGTTGTGTTAACACTGTCATACTAGTTACTTGTTTGCCATTTAATATAGCAAGCGCAGTGGTTTTCATCTGTTCATATAATTTAGATTGTTCTGCTGTAAGACTTACATTTCTTTTTATATAAATTTTATCTGGTAAATCTAAGCAATCTTCTTTTAATACACGATAAGAAAAGCCTTTTAATTTATCTGATAACTCACCTATATTTTTAAAATAGTTCACAACCTGTATTGATCTACCTCTAGCATTAATAGTTTTCATCTCTGCATATCTATTCCTGAAAGCGTAGAATGATTGAAAGTTCAATAACCACGGACTTAAAAATTCACATTGTGAATATAGATCTAGTGGGTTTTTAGTGACAGGAGAACCCGTCATTATTCTTCTATACTTTGCAACTTTAGCTAATTCTAAAATATTTTTAGTTCTCTTAGCAGAAGAGTTTTTAATAGTGGTAGACTCATCTACACCCATCATAGCAGAGTGACTTCTTAAAAAAGACATAGCAAAGTCTTTACCTTTAGATGTGCTTAAAGCTTCTACATTCATTATAAGAATATGTAGCTTTGCATCAGTCTTAAATAATGTTTCTAATTTTTCTTGTTGTTTTTTATTAATCAACGACTGCCACATTACTGACACAGTTTCAATATGTGATGGAGTATGTGTAGGTATTTCTTGATTGTACCAAGTTCCTATTACACCTTTAGGTGCAATAATTAAGGCACCATCTATTTTACCTTTATCATACAACATCGACATATTGTCGATTAATACTTTTGTTTTACCAGTACCCATCTCCATAAAATATGCAAAGGTTTCTTTATTCCAAGATTTTTCCAATGCAATTAATTGGTGTGCATACGGTTTTGTTTTAAATTTATATTTCATAATTTTCTTCTTTCTGACTTGACATATAATCAATGATAAACTATATGTCAAGGCATAATGTCAGAAAGTAATAAATATGAAAGTTTAAAAAATAATTATACTGCTACAGTATATGTTATTCAGGAAATAGCTGGAACCAGATCTGGTAATCCTAAAATAAATATTATGGGTGCATCAAGTTATGGACAGTTTAAATTTTTATTACCTGAATTTTCACAAATGATTTTTTCTCCTGGTCCACTTATATATAAGTTAAGACAAGGTTTAAAAAATTTTAAACCTAGAGATTATTTACTACTTACAGGCGATCCTGCAATCATAGGTGTTGCATGTTCTATTGTATCTGATATTACAAATGGAAAATATAATTTACTCAAGTGGGATAAACAAGAAAGAAAATATTATCCTATT
>Ga0209348_1000650_pt1 | contig 17735 bp, 31 predicted proteins | sample ETNvirenome_2_30_FD_184065 | JGI IMG/M metagenome (GOLD analysis project Ga0209348, IMG submission 184065) | Marine viral communities from the Pacific Ocean - ETNP_2_30 (SPAdes) (version 2) | ecosystem: Environmental > Aquatic > Marine > Oceanic | place: Pacific Ocean | collected 2013-06-22
ATGCAAAAGCAAACGTTTGATCAAATAAAAGAAGTTAAAGAACGTATTGCACGTATGGAAAAAATGATAATAGGTGGTGCTATAGGTATAATTATTGCTTTAATATTAAATATGATACAATGAATTTAAGTCGTAACTTCACTCTCTCAGAGCTTACTAAAAGCGACACCGCTATACGTAGGGGTATTAATAATAATCCTAACGCAGAGCAGATAGAAAAATTAAAAGCATTGTGTGAAAATATTTTACAGCCGGTGCGAGATCACTTCGGCAGAGTTAAAATTACCAGCGGATACCGTAGCCCAGAATTATGTGCAGCAATAGGTAGCTCTGTAAATTCACAGCATGCCAAGGCCGAGGCCGCAGACTTCGAATGTGTTGGAGTTGATAACGCTGAACTTTTTGATTGGATAAAAAATAACCTCACGCCAGATCAGCTCATCCTCGAGTTCTACACTCCGGGTGAACCTAACTCGGGATGGATTCATTGCTCATGGATCCCGGACCAGCCAAGAGCATCTTTCTTACACGCTTATAAATCAGAAGGTAAAACTAAATACAAACCAATACTTGGTAAAGCAAAAGACATAGTCTAGATCCAGTCTTTTAATTCTTCACCCAACACTTCAGATGCAATATTTATTTTTTTACGTAAAGCTTCTACTATTTTTTCATCTACAGTGTCTTCACAAATCAAATCAATATAGGTTACATTTTTCTTTTGTCCTATTCTGTGTGCTCTATCTTCTGATTGTAGTCTTTTTTCTAAATCATAACCGTTAGAATAATAAATAACAGTATTAGCTTGTGTGAGTGTAATACCGTATCCTCCTGTTTGTGGAGTGCCTATTAAGAATCTACACTCAGGGTCTGTTTGAAATCTACGTATATTGTCTTGTCTTTCATCTTGAGGCGTGAGTCCATAATAATCAACCACGGATCCCGGACCATGCTCTTTTACTATATTCTGTATTATTTGATTTACATCTCTTTGGTAATTTGCCCAGATAATTGCTTTGCCCTCAGTTTCCTCTAATATATTCATGAGTTCTGTAATTCTATTGTTTGGTATAAGTTGAACACTACCATCGTCAGCTGTAAAATGACCACAAGTTATTTGATGTAGTCTCATAAGTTGAGTTAATACTGTCATTGTAGTCGTAACTTTACCATTCAACACAGCCATAGCTGCTTTTTTCATTTGGTCGTATATTTTTCTTTGATCATGTGTAAGAGCTATATGCCTTTTAGTAAAATTTTTAGGTGGTAAATCTAAACAATCTTCTTTTAACACTCTATCAGAAAATGTTTTTACAGTTTCTGACAGCTCACCTAAGTTTTTAAATTTATCAACAACTTGTATAGATCTGCCTCTTACATGCATTGTTTTCATCACTGCATATCTATTTCTAAAAGAATAATAAGAAGAGTGGTCTAAATGAAAAGGATCTAAAAAATAACATTGAGTATATAAATCTAAAGGATTTTTAGTTACAGGAGATCCTGTCATGATGCGTCTGTACTTAGCCATCTGTCCTAAATCAATTATATTTCTAGTTCTTTTAGCGGTTGGAGTTTTAATTGTAGTAGACTCGTCTATCGCCATTAAAGTTTTGTGAGAGTTTAAAAATCTTGTTGCATATTTAACGCCCTTGTCTGTAGACAAAGCTTCAACATTCATAATTAAAATATGTAAATCAGTCCCTGTTTTAAACAATTCATTTATAGCTTCTTCATATTTTTTTGTTATGTTTGGTTGCCATAAAACAGGAGTACAATTAATGTGATCTACCAAGTGTGTTGGTATTTCTTGTTCATACCAAGTTTTAATAACACCTTTTGGTGCAATAATTAAAGCACCATCAACTTTACCTTTATCGTAAAGCATAGCCAGATTATCTATTAGTACTTTTGTTTTACCTGTACCCATTTCCATAAAGTAGGCAAAGGTTTCTTTGTTCCACGATTTTTCTAACGCTGTTAATTGATGAGCGTAAGGTTTTGTTTTAAATTTATAATTCATATCTTCTTTCTATAAAAGCGGGTCAAGGGCGTATTAGAGATGGCGGTTAATTATTTTTTGTTAACCCAGAGTCTCAGGAATATACGCCTAGGAAGATCGTCATTCACTCCTTACCCAACGATAGTTTCCAATAAAAGTGACTAAAAATTATTATCTCTATCTATTGACAATATAGTCATCCTATATTATATGTCAAGTCATAATGTCAGAAAGTACGAAATACGAAAATTTAAAAGATAATCATGTGCCTATTGTTTATGTAATACAACATATTCCTGGAACACAAGCAGGTAATCCTAAAATAAATATTATGGGTGCAGCAAGTTATGGACAATTTAAATTTTTGTTACCAGAATTTTCTCAAATGATTTTTTCTCCTGGTCCTCTTATTTATAAATTAAGAGAAGGTTTAAAAAATTATAATGTAAAAGATTATTTATTACTTACGGGAGACCCTGCAATCATAGGTGTTGCATGTTCTATCGTGTCTGATATTACACATGGTAAATATAATGTATTAAAATGGGATAAACAAGAAAGAAAATATTATCCTATTGCTATTAATTTATACGAGAAAGGAGAAATAGATGGCGATTAAACAACAAATAAAGTTCAAAGATGAAATAAACTTTGAGGCAGATCAACAAGATGCAATAAAAAAGACTGGTAATATACAGTCACTTGCAGATCAAGTAGAAAGATTAGAGGGAGTGGCTTCTGAAATAGAAGACACAGAATCTAGATTAAAATTATTAAAAAAGAAAAGGGATCATATATCAGGTGAAATAATACCTACAATGATGTCTGAGATGGGTTTCGCAGAATTAAAAATGGATGACGGATCACATCTTAAAGTTTCAACGTCGTATCGTGCAACCATAACGGAAGCAAATAAAGAGGCGGCGTATAACTGGCTTCGTAACAATGGACTAGGAGATATTATTAAGAATGAGATCTCGGTGTCTTTTGGTCGTAACGAAGATAACAAGGCAGCAACTTATGCTGAACTTGCGAAGGGTCAAGGGTTCCAACCAACACAAAAGATGAAGGTAGAGCCCATGACTCTGAAAGCGTTAGTCCGTGAGCGTATTGAGGCAGGTAAAGAAATGCCAACGGAAATCTTCGGGGTATTCTCGGAGAATAAGACAACAATAAAAAGGAACAAGTAACATGAACCAAGTAGCAGAAAAAAAAGAAGGAGCACTGCAGACAAATTTATTTGAAGCAGATGCAAACCAAGGCGCTCAAAATATATCGCAAGAAGATCTTGCGTTGCCTTTCTTAAAAATTTTGGGCCAACTATCACCGGAGGTTAACAAACGTGATGGTAAATATGTCGAGGGCGCAGAGCCGGGTAAAATCATAAACACTGTGACCAATGACTTGTATGATACAATTGATATCATACCATGTCATTACAAAAGACAATACATTGAATGGCAAGACAGAGGTGCTAGTAGTGGCGCACCTGTTGCAATTCACGAGGCAGATAGTGATATCATAAGCCAAACGACTAGAGGTAAAGACTACAAAGATAGACTACCTAACGGTAACTATTTGGACAATACCGCTAATCATTTTGTATTAGTCCTTGGTAAAAGTCCACAGACAGCATTGATTTCTATGAAATCTACTCAACTTAAAGTTAGTAGAAAATGGAACTCTATGATGATGGGGATTAAATTGCAGGGTAAAAACGGTTTGTTTACTCCGCCTACTTACAGCCACATTTACAAACTATCAACTGTTCAGATGTCTAATGACAAAGGAACATGGTTTGGTTGGGATGTAGCAAAAGTTGGTCCTGTAAGTGATAAGTCTTCTTATGAGATGGCTAAATCATTTGCAATCAGCGTAGGTAAAGGCGAAGTAGAAACTAAACCAGAAAATCAAGAAGCTAAAAAAACTTCAATAGATTTATAATATCCTAGGTAGTGGGCGTCTAAGCGAGAGTGGCGACGCCCATGTTACGTATGTTAGAGAAATTTATAAATATATTTGAAGGTTTAGATAGGGCCTATGGAACTTTTGTAAAAGGTAAATCTACCGGAATAAAAGCAGAAGGACGTAGTAGCACTGTAAGAGAACCTTTGACAAAACAATTGTGGCAGGATCACTTAGACGGCAAGTATCCTTCAATAGGGGTAATGCCTCTAAAAGATGATGGCACTTGTAAGTGGGGAGCAATAGACATTGACTTACCAGAATTTGATTACGAAGACCTTTTAAAAACAATTAGAAAACTAAAACTACCTTTGATTATGTTCAGATCAAAGAGTGGTTGTGCACATGTTTACATGTTTATGAAAGACTTCACTAACGCAGTGCAGGTGCAAAAAGTTATGAAAAAATTTGCTGCTAAACTTGGTCTAGCAGATAAATTAGATAGGACGTATCCGTTACAAACAGAAATAGATCCAAAAGATACCGGGTCTTATTTAAATTTACCGTACTTTAATCATGAGGAGGGTAGTAGATATGCATGGAATGATGAGTTTGAAGCAGCATCTATAGAAGAATTTTTTGAGATGTATGAAAAATATGCTCAAGATAGTTTAGGAGAATATTTAGTTGACGAAAAAATTCCAAAGAAAAAAGAAAAAGCAAAAAATTTAGAAGACTTATACATACCCTGTATGAAAAATTGTTTGAAAAGAAATGACAATAAAATACCTGGGGACATAGGTCGAAACGATTATTTAATGCATTGTTTTACATGGGCTAAAAGAGCAGAAAAACATGCGAAAGAAATACCAGAGTTTTCAAACTTTGATGCAAAAGATTTATTAAAGTATTTTAATAAAAAAAGTATGGAAAGTCCTCTACCAGAGGACGAGATAGAGAAGACAATATTTAAATCAGAAAATACCGAATATAAATATCTTTGTAAAAGACCAAACATACAAAAAGATTGTGACCCTACAGCATGCAGATTTCATATTTGCGGCATTAACAAGGATGAAGCAGAAAAATTAGTAAGAGCTGAAGAATTGTTTGGAACTATAACAGAGTATACCAGTGAACCTCCTGTATTTTTTGATGTCGTTAAGGTCATTAAAGACTCTACTGATAATTTAAAACAAGTTCGTGTAGAATTTACTGGATCAGAAATTATTGATAAAAAATTATATTGTAACAAACTTTCAGACGCAGGTTATTTTCCTCCAAATGCTTTGTATCAAATGAAGTCAGATGACTTTAGGCAATGGCAATTACAAAGACTTACTAAAAGAAACATAGAAGAAGCGGAAGAGGAGACACAGAAGAAATATCAGTTTGAATCTTTAATTTATGATTTTGTAGAAAAAGCTACAGTCAGTTTAGAAAAACATAACATACAATGGGGCACTTGTTATTTAGATCAAAAACAAAAAACATTAGAGTTTAGAATAAAAGATTTAATGGACTATCTAGCATCTAAAAATGACAAGACGTCAGTCAGAAAAATATGTTTCGATCTTGCTAAGATAATGGACGCAAAAAGAAACAGAGGTGATTACACAGACAAAGTAAGTAAAAAAAGAGTTTCGTGTGTAACTTGGAAGTTTGCAGCGGACTCTAGTAAATTTGCAATAACAATAAACCAAACAGCAACAAAGCAATTAAAAAATGATAAAGATTAGAATAGCGGGACCACCAGGTACAGGTAAAACAACAAGACTCGTAAGAATATTTTACGAGTCTTTAGATAAATACTCTCCTGCGGATATGTTACTTATGTCTCATACTAAAACAGCTGCTAAAATTATCAGAGAAAAAATATTAGATCCTGAAACAATATTACAGTACCAAAAAGATACAGGCAAAGAAATATATCACAAAGTACAGAATGCAAAGAAAACTTTAGAGTATAATGTTTCTACTATACACTCGTATTGTAACGCCATAGCTAAACAAGTAACAAAAGGAATTGAATTTGATTTAGATGATTATGAGATAATGGCTCAGATGTATCCTTTGTTTAGTAAACATACGAGAAGTAAAAAATTTAAAGACATAGAATCTTTATTTAAGTTACATCCGTTTTTTAAATTTAACAGCTTTGCTAGAAATAACGGTATGAGTCCTATAGAATACTATTCTACTTTAGGCTTTGAAGAAAAAGATGATTATAAATACTACCCAGCAGAACTTCAAGAACTAGAAAAAAATTATCAAGAATTTAAAACTAATATAAAAGTAAATGAAAGAGCTGAGAACTTATTAGATTTTGACGACATGATAGAATATTTTTATAAAATAAAAGAAGCAAAACCAAAGTATGCTCACGTTAAAGTTTTAATTGTTGATGAAGCACAAGACTCCAGCGCTATTCAAAGAGAAGCTGAAAAAGCTTTATCATCAGGAGTAGATTATTTTTATAAAGCAGGAGACCCTGACCAATCCATATTTGAATTTTCAGGAGCTGACCCGGATGCTTTTCACAAAGAGTTTGCAAATCCTGAGATAGAATTAGAACAGGGATACAGGTGTCCACGTATTGTAAATGATTATTGTAAAAAAATTATAAAAGATGTTTGGGAACATTACGAGTATTCTAGAGTATGGGCACCATTAAAAGACAAAGAGACAGGAGAGATTATCGAAGGTGAAAAGTATATGTTGAGAGACTTAGAGCAGGACGAAAACGCAGGTGAACTAAAAAGACGTATATTAGAGACCAAGGAAGACTTTGTGTTTACGTACAGAGGCAATGATCCGATACTAACAATGAAGTATTTAATGAAGTTAGGTATCCCTTTTCAAATGCCATATAATGATCTACAAAAATTAAAAAGAAAGAAAATATTTGAAGACCCTTCAAGACAAATAAAGAATCAAAGGTTCTTTTTAGATTTAGCTAACGGTGAAAGTGTTGCTCTAAAAGAAATAAAACAAGTTTTAAAGTCAGTTAATCCTTACTATCTAGGTCCTAATTACAGCGCAGAGGCAGCAGAATCAATACCTAGAGGCAGTTACACTTTAGATTATTTAGTAGACGGTGGTTTTTTACAGCCTGGGGTAAAAGATATAAATGATTTTCAATTAATAAGTAACACACGTAGTATTTTTATGAAAAACTATATCAAAGATATTGTAGATAATAATAGGGACGTAGATAAGAAAAGAATTTTTGTAGAAAACATACACACAATAAAAGGAAAAGAATTTGACAACGTAGTGTTGGACTTAACTTTAACCAGAACAGAAGATTTATTTTCTAAAAAGAGAATGAAATATGTTGCATGTTCTAGAGCAAAGAAAACATTATGGTTAGTCAAGAGTAAAACTAAACTAACATTAGAAGGAGAGGAGGATAAAGATGACAAATAAAGATATATTTAAAGATGCGTTTCCACAAGACAAGCAAATTGGTGGGAATCATTATCGAAAAATGACCATACAGCCGTATGAGTTCATTGCAAAAAATGATCTTTCTTTTTTTCAAGGCAACGTAGTAAAATATGTATGCAGGTACAAGTTGAAAAACGGTATACAAGACTTAGAAAAGATTATACATTATTGCGAGTTGGAAATAAAAAAATTGAAAGATACTAAATGAGACCACCAGAGCCCTCAGAGATAGATATAAAAGATGGTGAAACAGTCGCGGTTGACTTAGAGACACATGATCCACAGCTAAAGACCCACGGATCAGGGGCCATAATAGGTAAAGGTAAAGTATGTGGTATTGCTTTAGCGTTTGGTGAGGAAAAATTATACATACCCATAAGGCACAGATACCCTGGACAAAATGAAGATCCTAAACTTACCTGGAAAGTTTTAAACAAAAAGATTTTTCAAAACGAAAAAATAAAAAAAGTATTTCATAATGCAATGTATGACGTCTGTTGGATTAGAGCAGAATCTGGACTTATGCCTAAAGGACCTTTGTTTGATACTATGGTTGCTGCATCTATTATAGATGAAAATAGAATGGGTAAAAAAAGATATACTTTAGATTCTTTAGCTAGAGATTATTTAAAAGAGAACAAATACAAAAACGATTTAGCAGAAAAAGCAAAAGACATAACAGATGATCCAATGTCTAACATGCATAAACTACCCTGGAATATGGTAAAAGATTATGCAGAGCAGGATGTAAGTTTAACTTTAAGGCTTTGGAATCTTTTTAAAAAAGAATTAAAAAAGCCAATAAATACAGGTGTTAACGACAAAAGTTTAGAAAACATATTTGATTTAGAAACAAGATTATTTCCTTGTCTTGTTGAGATGAGGTTTAGAGGTGTGAGAGTAGACGAGAAAAAAACAAAAAGTTTTGGTGAAGAATTATTAAAAGAGCAACAAAAAATATTAAAACAAATAAAAGACGATACTGGAGTTGACATACTTCTGTGGGCTGCAGATTCTTTTGAACCTTTGTTAAAACAACAGAAGATAACAGATTATAAAGTTACACCAAAGACCGGAAGACCAAGTATAACTAAATTATATTTAGAAACACACTCAAACAAATATTTAAAATTAATTGCAAAGGCTAGACAATTAAATAAATTACAAAATACTTTTGTAGGTAGTATTTTAAAATACTCACACAAAGGTAGAATACACGCTGACATAAATCAAATTAGATCAGATACAGGTGGGACAGTGACGGGTAGATTCTCAATGAGAAATCCTAACTTACAACAAATTCCTTCAAGGACAGAACAAGGTAGTAAGATAAGAGAACTGTTTATACCTGAAGAGAATTGTAAGTGGGCGTCGTTTGATTACAGCCAACAAGAGCCAAGACTTGTAGTGCACTATGCTTTAAAATTAAAAGATCAAGATATATCAGGTGCAAAAGACATGGCTAAGAGATACAAAGAAGAGCCAGACACAGACTTTCATGACATGGTTGCAGAGATGGCATCAATAACAAGAAAACAAGCTAAAACTATTAATTTAGGTTTGTTTTATGGCATGGGTAAAAACAAACTAGCTAGATCTTTAGAGTTAGAAGATGACGAGGCGAAAGATTTATTTGAACAGTACCACAGGGAGGTGCCTTTTGTAAGACAATTGGCGAACAGTTTACAGAAATACGCAGAAGAAAACAAGCAAATATATACGTTGGAAGATAGGTTTTGTCGTTTTAATAAATGGGAGCCTAGAGATAAATATTGGAACGCAGAAGAAGGTAGGTTTGTAGTTCAAAAATATAAAGATGACGAGAACGGAGTAAAACAGATTGTAGAAGAACAGGTGCCTATCTTAGATGGCATCGATGAAGCTAAAGATTATTACAAAGCAAACAGATCTTTAGAGCAACACAAACAAGATCCTTTTGCAGAAAACTTTGAAAATTTTTGTCAACCTGCTTTTACTTACAAAGCTTTAAACAGATTAATACAAGGTTCTGCGGCTGATATGACAAAAAAAGCAATGGTATTATTATTCGAAGAAGGTATTGTTCCTCACATACAAATACATGATGAGTTATGTTTTTCTATTGAGACAGAAGATCAAGCTAAAAAAATAAAACAAATCATGGAAGATGCTATAAAATTAGAAGTGCCTAACAAAGTGGACTATGAATCTGGACCAAATTGGGGTACAATTAAATGAGGATAAACTATGGCTTACTTAAATGGAAACATACCTGTAGAATATGCACAGATCAGGAGAGAATATTTATATGACCTTAAAAAACATCACGGAGAAGTCGAAGACTGTATTATCTTTGGCGTTACATGTATTACTGGGCGTGCTTTATTATTTCATGCAATCATGGAGAATGGTGCAATCTTTTATCGCCTCCCAATTACGGCGTTTATTCAACGTGGATTTAAGGTCACTGACGTCCCAAGGAGAAGACTTGATGAACTTCAGTTGTGGAACTCTTTTAGTTATTATCCTGCTATTACTAGTTGGGACATCTTAGAAGCACAATCAGGTAAGTACATCGGTAAAGATAAAAAATGGCATTGGGGTAGATATTTATTTACTGTTGACTTTGCGCATCCAGAGCCTAATATACTAGACACTGATCATTCTGAGATCCCGCACGAACATAAGTGCGCTCACATACTTGCCTTAAACGATGGCAACTATGCAGCACAACCCAACAACAGATTGATATGGGATATACCGTCATTTACGGTAAAAGACCAAATACCTGATTGGAAGGTTCAAACTAACTATTGGAACGTGGAAGATACACAAGAGTGGCGAACAGAAGACACTGATAATTTCTTTTACGAGATGGAGGAGAAAAAACATGATTAAGAAAATAAAAGATAAGGCTTCGCATTATTGGGCAAACCACAAGATTGAATCTCTTGTGTTTATAGTTTTAATCGCAGCTTTAATTATTAAATAATGAATTTAGTAGATTTATTAAAAAAAAATATAGTAATGGTGCCCGTGGTGGCCTCACTTGTTGTGGGAACATTCACGGGTGTCAGATATATTGTTAATCTAACTGATAGTATTAATACATCAGAACAACAAATAATAAATCTTGAAAGAGATCTTAAACAAGCACAGAAAAATATTAATGAAATAAATACAAGATTATCTTCTGCTGAAGCAACATGGCAGATGGCAGAAAATTTATATAGACAATTAGCAGATCAAGTCAGAGAACACGACTACGATATCAAAGATTTAAGTAGATAGGATTTATGAACCATGGAGATAGCCAGGATGAACTACATGTTTACAGCGATATTGATAGCTCTTCTTTGTGTTATGGCCATCTTTATGGAACCTGCATATCCTAGAAATGAGTATCTCAATGATGGTACTAATACTTGTAGTACTGGCTCTTTTGACATATCGGTCGAACAAAGAGAGTCTGAGTATTTCCATAGACACTATGATCCTACTAGTAATTATAGCAATCCTAATGATAGTCAAAGTTTAAGACTTACCTGGAGAAAATACTTAGGTTCAGCCTGCACGAAAGAATTTAGAGAAGTACAAACAGAAAATGCAAAATTAAAACAGCAATTAGAGTTGATGAAAATGTGTGGAAAAGTCAATAATAACCCCACTATTGCACGTAATCCTAACTTCGCATTGCTAGTACAAAAATGTTCTGGTATAATAATTCCTGAAAATAAGAAGCCTGAAGGCAGTCATTGGGACGATCTGAAAGATAATTATAAGAAAGAGAATCCTGAAATAAAACTAATGGGCGATAAGTTTATAGGACCAAATGAGTAATAAACCATTAAAAATTTCTGAGCAAGCTGCAGTGCAGATGCCTATGAAGACGGTTGCCTCACTGATCGCGATGGTAGCAATTGGAACCTGGGCATACTTTGGTCTTCACGAAACACTCAACAAGCACAGCACACAGATAGAATTGATGCAAAAAGACTTAGAACAAAACTCTGAGTTTAGAATAAAATACCCGCGTGGAGAACTTGGTCAGTCAAGTGGAGAAGCAGAACTTTTTATGTTGGTGGAGCATATCGCAGGATTATTAGAGGACATAGATGCAGAAGTAAAAAGCATGAGAAATAATGCAGTTAACATAGAATTCTTACAAGAAAGAACAAAGAAACTTACAGAAGATGTAGAAAAGTTAATTAGAAATGGAAGTGGGCACTGATGGTTGAGTTAGTTTTTGCACTTTTATTAATACAAGATCATAAAATTATAGAGCATCGTTATCACGAATCATTATCTAGTTGTATGAAAGCTAGACGTTATGCCATGAAGGACCGTAGTCCTACAGATAGAGTTGTATTTAAATGTCTGCAGTCTAAAGCAAACATAGAAGTATACATGGGAGAGAAAAAAATTCTTTCATTAATCCTTGACTAAGAAAAACAACAAGATTGCAAAAGAATTAAAGGATAGACGATACCATCAACGTGTGGTAAAGTCTAAGAAAGTATATGACAGGAAAATATATAAAACTACACGCAGAAATAGTGAACGGGAAATGTCCGACGTGTCATGAGTTGACAATATTAGTTGGACTTACACCAGAATTATTTAGATGTATAAGTTGCGGTGCAGATTTAGAGCAACATGTAAACGGTAAAATAAGTTATTTACCAGCTCTGACACAAACTACACCTCTGTCTACAATACAAAAATTATTTGGGTATGGCGAGGAAGTTTAAAGCATTTATAGAAAGAGATAAGCCTCGTAAACGTCCACGACGTCATACAAAAAAAGTAAATAAACACACTAAAAGACATAGTAAAAAATACAACCGACAAGGGCGTCCACAATAGTTGACAACTATCATATAATATCCTAGTCTCTAGGTATGAAAGAAAAAATAATAACAATAAAACCAAAAGGTATCTCACAAAAACAATGGGCTAGTTTTATATTAGAATTAAATCTTATGAAAAAAGCATGGAAGTCATACGGCGTTGATGTAGAGATAAAAGCTCCTGGTCTAAAAAATATAATTAAATGGGGGACAACAATAAACAATGACACAAAAAGAAATAGACGAACTGGCAATAAAGTGGAACAAGACGAAAGACCCGAAGTATAAAAAACTTTGGTACAAGAAAGTGGGAGAGGCAGCAAATGGAATTGATCGTACTCAACGATGGAGCTTATCAATTAGTTCCTGTAACAAAACAGATGATGGAACATATGTCTTTATTGGTAAACGAACTAGACTTGTTTGACTTGTGTGACATACTAAGATTGAAACTAACGACGTATCACGACTATCCTGTTAACGCTCACGTTATGAACGATGGCAGCGGTGACTTTTATGGTTGTATAATGAAATAAACCTACCCTGTATAGAGAGGGAAATAAATTAGGGTAGGTAATGGTGAGAAGATAATTCTCACTACCATAATTTAACTAACCTGTCAAACTTTGCTGGCTCACCTTCTTGTTTTTGCTCTGGATAACAGCCAAATTTTATATATATCTTATTATTGTTGACTTCTTCTCTACCTATTTCTTCAATCTTTGCGAGAGCCTGTACATAACCTGCAACCATACAGTCATAACCATCATCAAATTTTTCTGGCCATTGGTATGGAGGCATACAAGTCCCGGTGATTTGAGAACAAAGCAAAATTCCTAAGATAAATTTCATTGACAATCCTATATTATATATTATATAAATAATCTAATTATGAAAGGAAACACGCATGACAGACATGAGTAAATACAAAAATGTTTCTCTATCAAAAGAAACATACGCTGTTTTAGAAAAATTATCAAAGGTAATATTGCCCGATGGTAAGTTGTCAATATCTAAAACAATAGAAGTTATCACAAACGAGAAAGCGAGAAAACTAAATGGCAAAGTTAAAAGTAAAACAGGTTAAAAAATTTATTTGCGATACTTGCCACGGTAATGGGTATATCAGGGTTGCAACAGGTGATACATCAGAAGATTTTAGAAAAAATAGTGAAGTGCATCAATGTTGGGACTGTGACTCAGAAGGTGAGTTTTATGAAACAGTTGAGGTGCCAATGGTGCCAAAAGATCCCGAACCAGAAGGGAGTTTACATTAATGATATCTGAAACAGACATAGCTTTTATTGCAGGGTTGTTTGATGGTGAGGGTCACATACAATACAAACAATACATGAGAAAGAGAGCACATAACAAGAAAGCATACCCTACCTGGAGTATAAGAATGGAAATGGCCATGACAGATGAATCTGTTCTACGTTGGGTCCATGAAGTATTGGGTGTCGGGACTGTTGGTGAGAAAAGATATAAAACTGAGTATACTAAAGGTTGGAAAAAACAATGGCGTTGGAGATGCCAGTTTAGAGATGCGTACATGGTCGCGAGATTATTTTGGCCATACTCTCATGTGAAGATGGAAGGTATACAAAAGATTATTGATCACTACGGCGACCATAAAGTGATGAATGGTAATGTTGTAGATTTAGAAAAATATAAATTATTAATGAGTGCTGAATGAGTTTTTACCACGGACTAGGTATGTTTTTATTTGGTACGGGTGCCACGTTAATTGGTGCGATAATAGCTTATTATATAATAAATAAGGTAATGAAAGACGATGAAGAAGAGCGATAAATATAACTATGTAAGTGGTTCACAGAGCATGGACCAAGGATCACGGATCTATGATGTTGCAGGGTATAGACTTCCAAGTGTAACTACTGTATTAGGCAAGACCAAAGATCAAAAATTTTTACAAGATTGGATAGCAAAAAAAGGTGCAAAAGAAGCAGAACGAATCAAGAATTTATCTAGTAAGCGAGGGACTAGTATGCACAAATTCCTCGAGCACTATGTACTTGGCACTGGCTACAATGATCTTACAGGGCTCGGACAAGAGGCGAAAACCATGGCCCAAAAAATTATTGACGTGGGTCTTACACCTGTGGAAGAATATTATGGTTCGGAAGTTACGTTATATTATCCGGGTCTATACGCAGGTTCAACAGATCTTGTATGCTTACACAATGGCATGGAAACTGTTGTTGACTTTAAACAGGCCAATCGTCCAAAAAAGAAAGAATGGATTGAGGATTATTATTTGCAAATCGCAGCATACGCCATGGCGCACGACTACGTCCACAACTCTACAATACAAAAAGGAGTTATCATGGTATGCACGCCTGACCTATATTATCAAGAATTTGTCGTAACTGGGGCAGAATTAAGGCAATATAAACATAAGTTTCTTAAACGATTGGACATGTATCATGACCTAAAGTTTGATGAAAAAGAGCAAGCAAACATAAAAATGAAAGAGGAGGATTTTAATGAACGAAAGACTTAAAAATGTAATGATTGCTAGATACAATGCTATAATTGAAGATAGCAAGTATAAGATTAAATGTTATAGCGATCAAGAAATAATCATACCTGAGCATCCGGACATAACATTAGAAATAGATAAATTATTAGAAGCTATGTCTAACGCAGAAGAGAAGTTGGCGGTAATAGAGCTGCATTATGGCAAAAATGAGACAAGCAAAGCGATACTTTAAGTATCGGGAATGTATCGGGAATGTATCGGACCCGATACATAGCAAGTCAAAATTAGGGGTCAGATTAGAATTATTCTAATTTATGGACCATTTTTTAACATTTTCCCGATACATAGATCTTGTTTTCCGATACATAGAATGGCCTTCCGATACATGTCCCGATACATAAAACCCAGTATATATGCGGTCCCGATACACCCGATACACGTTTTTTATTTTTCAAAAATATTTTGACTCGGGAAGTTAAAATAGACTTCTATGTATCGGGAACCTGTAATATAAGTAATTATGCCTAAGAAAAGAAGAAAAGCTGTTGCCTTAACTCAAACTCCCGACATACCTTTTCCAAAAGTCCGAGTGGAGTGGATCGATTGTGTAAGCGATTCGGGCTGGGCTACTGAAAAAGAATTTGATAGAATGAAACTAGCTATGCCAGTAAATGAAGGTTGGTTGTATTCTAAAGATAAACATTCAATAAAATTATTTGCGTCTTATGATAAAGATGACGACGGTTTTAGTTTTGGAGATAGAACTATGATTCCTCGGGCTTGGGTAAAGAAGATTCAGAAGATTTAATTTCAGATGACTCACCCTCAACAGTCTTCGCGTTTAGAAGCGGTTCGTAGTCGGATAGAATTTGTTTCATTTTGTTTTCTAACTCTGCTTCTGATAGGTCCTCTAATTTTCCTGTTTTTATTATTTTACGGTCTATATATAATCCTGCTGCTTTGCCTCGGTTTGCTTCAGCATTTACAGCCGAAGAAAAACTCCCTTTTTTCAAAGCTGCTTCTCTTAGTCGAGCGAGCTCTGCAACGTGTCCCTCGTAAGTAACTTCGTGTTTTCTAACTCTTTCTTCTTTTAACTGTCCTATATATTTAACAACAAGAGGAGATTGCCTTGGGTTACAAAGTTCAGACCCTTCTTGTCTTGCACGTTTAGGTGAATAACCGGCAGCAACTGCTGCCTCTGTTTGTGTCATAGGACCGTCTGGTCCTCCGAATACTAAAAACTCAGCAAATCTTTGTTGCATTTCTGTTAATCTTTTTGGAACTCCCATATTGACTTTTTAAGGTAACTCTCCTATATTGTCAATCATGAAAGTGCACAGAGATTTTAAAGGAGAATTAGACTTAGAAGTGCGAATAGAACGTTTAACTAAACGTGTGAAAGATTTAGAGGATATAAATGATGGTCACCGTAAGTTAAATGGTGAGCTAAGAAAAGAAATACAATACTACAAAGAAAAATCATATGAAGGTGAAAAACATAAAAACTTATTGCAAGGTTATAAAACTGTGATAAATGATTTAACAAGTCAACTACGTAAAGCAGGTAAATAATGTTTGTAAAGCACCTGCAAGAATATCTAGACAAGTTTACAGAAGGGCCAAACGGTAGACGAGGTAACGCTGTAAGTCATGCCAGAATATATATTGCGATGCCTAGTGGTCACCTGGAAGAGATAAGACGTATTGAAGTTCACGAAAGTAATAAACCTGGTGATACTTCTTTACGTGTTGTTTTGAAACCAAACAAGGAAGAAAAACTAATATTACCGCCTGGTTACGTTAAAGATTATTAACATTTGTAAGCAGGAGTAACCTTGAAAATAGCATGGGCCCAGAGGCTAAATTATATCAAAAATTTAAGAAGAGATTACCTAAAATTTCCTGGATTAGACTTGAAAATAATAGCTTACTTGGTACTCCCGATCTATTGGGCTATAATACTTCTGGCCACTTTTTCACAGTAGAATTAAAAGTTACGAAGAGTAACAAGGTACGCTTTTCACCTCATCAAATTTCCTTCCATGTGAGACATCCTAACAATAGTTTCATCTGCATTGAGCACCTTGGTTCAGGGGCCGTGAAACTTTTCCGTGGTTCTCAGATCTTGGAGCTTGAAACTTGTGGCTTGTCGCTTGAAGCTTGCTGCTTGTCGCTTGATGCTTGTGGCTTGCTGTTTGAATCGCTTGGCGCTTGAGGCTTGTTGCTTGACGCTTGTTGCTTTAAGAATTCTTTTCGAGTCTTCTCCAGCTCTTTGTAATATTTAGGATGTTTAAAAGTCATTTTAATGTTTGCCGTAACTTATCACTTTTATAGCAGGATTCCAACACGCTCGACAATCTCCACACTTGCCACCCTGCTTAGGCGCAGGGCAGCTGGCGCCAGATTCTACAACCATTGAAGAGTTTGGCCAACTGTCGTTGCGCTGTCCCATCATTGGCGGTGAGAATCTTATGACTAAGTTTTTAGGTTTTCTGTCCAGGTGATCTTTAATCCACGCTTCACGGGTTGGCAGCCAGTGGCTAGTGTCCGGCGTTGCCCTGCAGATCTCATAAATTTTGTTAAGGTGCTCCAGGTCCTGAACGTCTCCGGCGTCGTGCCACCTAAACCATTTTTGACGTTTAATAATTGTAATCATTGCATCAGACCAAAGCGGGCTGCGCATTGCTTTTAATCTTCTATACTGTGCATCTTTAATTGCTTTGTATCTTGTGTAATTTCCTTTTAATGCATAACACATAGAACAGACAGAGCCTTTTATTTTTCTAAGCTTTGATCCTGTTTTACACTCCCACGCTGGCAGGCTGTAACTCAGGCCGGGCATCTTAGACGTTTTTGTAAATGAGTCTGTTATTTTAATTGCTTCTTTAACTTTCATACTTTCTCCTTTATTCTCCTATAACACATCCCGGGCTGCTTGTCAAGCTTGCGGCTTGGAGCTTGCGGCTTGAGGCTTTTGAAAAACTTCTCGCAGCTCTTCAGGTAAGAAGCCGGCAGCGTGCTATGGTCCCGCAAAAAATAATGCGTT